>Ga0299907_10001205_pt1 | contig 14532 bp, 13 predicted proteins | sample RVTome_16_FD_198680 | JGI IMG/M metagenome (GOLD analysis project Ga0299907, IMG submission 198680) | Soil microbial communities from uranium-contaminated site in the Upper Colorado River Basin, Wyoming, United States - RVT152D67 (version 2) ... | reverse complement strand
ATGATCCCGATCACGATCTCGAACGTCGTCACGCTCACCGCCGTCACGGTGATCCTGTTCTTGATGCACCCCGGCCTAGCCGCGCTCGCGCTGTGCGCGCTGCCGCTCATCAACGTGTTCGCCAAACGCTTCAGCCAGCAGGTGCACCCGGCGTCGGTCGACATGCAGGCCGAGCTCGCGAGCCTCGCCACCGTTGTGGAGGAGACGATCACCGGCATCCGCGTCGTCAAGGGCTTCGGCGCGGAGGCCGTGCAAGCGCGGCGCTTGGCGGAACGGGGCGACGGCGTGTTGGGCCGCGCCCTCGTGCTCGCCGACATCCGAGCCCGCTTCGTGCCGATCCTCGACTTCCTGCCGACGCTCGGACTCGTCGCGGTGCTCGGCTACGGCGGGCTGCAGGTGCTGTCCGAGCGGCTGACGATCGGCGAACTTGCCGCGTTCAACTCCTACGTCGTGATGCTGATCCCGCCGCTGCGCATGACCGGCATGCTCGTGGCGCAGACGCAGCGCGCTGTTGCCGCCGCGCAGCGCATCGACGAGATCCTCTCGACGGACCCGGCGATCGTCGACGACCCCGGCGCGATCGCGCCACCCGCCGGCGAACGTGGCGAACCGCTCGGCGAGCTGGTGTTCGACGACGTGTGGTTCGAGTACTTGCCGGGGCGACCGGTGCTCGCCGGCTTCTCGCTGCACGTCGCGCCGGGGGAGTCCGTCGCCATCGTCGGCGCCACCGGATCGGGCAAGACCACCGTGGCGCGGCTGATCCCGCGCTTCTACGACGTGACGCGCGGCGTTTTGCGGCTCGACGGCGTCGACTTGCGGGAGCTGAAGGTGCGCGACCTGCGCCACTGCGTCGGCATCGTGTTCGAGGACACGTTCTTGTTCAGCGACACGGTCCGGCGCAACATCGCGTTCGCCGACCCGAACGCGTCGCAAGAAGCGGTCGAGCGCGCCGCCCGCCTCGCCGGCGCCCACGACTTCGTCACCGCGCTGGACGGCGGCTACGACACCGTGATCGGCGAGCGCGGGTTCTCGCTGTCGGGCGGGCAGCGGCAGCGCGTCGCGTTGGCGCGAGCGATCGTGGCCGACCCGCGCGTGCTGATCCTCGACGACGCGACGTCGTCCGTGGACCCCACCAAGGAGCACGAGATCCGCGAGGCGCTGGCCGAGGTCATGCGCGACCGCACCACGATCGTGATCGCGCACCGCCCCGCGACGATCGCGCTGGCCGACCGCGTTGTGCTGCTCGACGACGGCCAGGTCGCCGCCACGGGCACGCACGAGCAGCTGCTGCGGACGTGCGACCGCTACCGGGAGGTGCTCGCGCAGCAGGCGGCCGCCGAGGAGGAAGGCGTGATCGCGGGATGAGAGGCGGCGCGGGTGGTGGCGGCGGCGGGTGGATGCACATCGGCGTCGACGAGGAGGACCGCCTCTCCGCCAAGGACGCGAGGAAGGTCGTGCGCCGCGCCTTCCGCATGCTGCGCCCGTACCGGCGCCAAGTGATCGTCGCCTCGTTCGTGATGGTCGCGTTCACGCTGGCGACGCTCGCGGGCCCGTTCCTCGTCCGCTACGGCACCGACGTCGGCCTCGGCGGCGGCGACCTCGACAACGCCGACCGCGGCGCGCTCTACACCGCGGTCGCCTTCTATCTCGTGGTGGCGATCGCCGCGCTCGTGCTCGCGCGCGTGCAGATCCAGCTCGTGACGCGCGTCGGCGAGTCGTTCCTGCGCGACCTGCGCGTGCGCGTGTTCCGCCACCTGTTGCGGATGTCGCAGAGCTTCTACGACAAGGAGCTGACCGGCCGGCTCGTCGCCCGCATGACGTCGGACATCGACTCGCTGCAAGAGCTGGTGCAGCAGGGCCTCGTCATGTTCATCAACAACGGGCTCGTGCTGGTCGTGGCCGTGCTCGTGCTCGTGGTGATGGCGCCGGAGCTGGCCGTGGTGTGCCTGATCGCGCTGCCGATCGTGATCGCGGCGAGCGTCCGGTTCCGCAACGAGTCGAACAAGGCGTACCTCGAAGTGCGCGATCGCATCAGCCAGACGCTGTCGACGCTGCAGGAGGGCATCGCCGGCGTTCGGGTGATCCAGGCCTTTGCGCAGGAAGATGGCCAGATCAAGCGCTTCCGCCGCCACAACCGCGCGCAGCTCGACGCCAACATGACCGCCACCAAGCTGTCGGCGCGGTACTTCCCCGTGATCGAGATGGCTGGCATCGGCACGACCGCGGCGGTGGTCGGCTTCGGCGGCGTGCTCGTGCACCGGGGCACGATCACGGTGGGCACGGTGGTCGCGTTCGTGCTGTACCTCGGCTACCTGTTCGAGCCCGTGCAGCAGCTGTCGCAGCTGTTCAACACGCTGCAGTCAGCCGGCGCCGCGCTGCACAAGCTGTTCGGCTTGCTCGACACGCGCGTCGACGTGCCCGAGCGGCCCGGCGCGGTCGACCTGCCCGAGACCGGCGACCTCGTGGTGGACGGCGTGTCGTTCGCCTACGACGGCCACACGATGGTGCTGTCGGAGGTGTCGCTGGAGGTGCCGCACGGCGAGCGCATCGCGCTCGTCGGCCCAACGGGCGCGGGCAAGTCGACGCTGGCCAAGCTCATGGCCCGCTTGTACGACCCCGTGGCCGGCTCGATCGCGTACGGCGGCGTCGACCTGCGCGACTGCACGTTTTCGTCGCTGCGCGAACACATCTGCGTCGTACCGCAGGAGGGCTACCTGTTCTACGGCTCGATCATGGAGAACGTGCGGCTCGGGCGGGCCGACGCGTCGGACGACGAGGTGGCGGCGGCCATGCGCACCATCGGCGTGTACGACCGCTTCGCGTCGCTGCCGGACGGGCTCGGCACCGAGGTGCGTGAGCGCGGCTCACGGTTGTCCGCCGGCGAACGCCAGCTGGTGTCGCTGGCGCGGGCCGCGCTGGCGAACCCGAAGGTGCTCGTGCTCGACGAGGCGACGTCCAACCTCGACCCCGGCACCGAGTCCGACGTGGAGCGCGCGTTGGACGTGTTGATGGAGGGCCGCACCGTCATCGTGATCGCGCACCGCTTGTCCACTGCGCAGCGCGCCGACCGCGTCGCGGTGGTGGACGGCGGCGGCATCCTCGAGCTCGGCCGCCACGACGAGCTCGTCGCGCGCGGTGGCCGCTACGCCGCGCTGTTCGCCTCGTGGACCGGCGGCCTCACGCCCACTGCCTGATCGTTTTGTCATGTGGAACGTTGCGCCATGTGCAACGTTCCACATGACAAAACGGGCTCTGGGGCCTGGACGCGGAACGACCCCCGCTGCCAGCGAGGGTCGCTCCGCGAATCGGTCGATCGGTGGTGCCGGAGGCGGGCGCGCTAGGCGCCGGTGGGCTGCATGTCGATGCCGGTGTCGAGAGCACCGAACGACAGCTCCATCTCGATCTCGTCGAGCAGCTCGGAGATCTCCTTGTCCTCGAACAACGAGCGCTCACGGCTGAGGGAGAGCCACTTCTCGACCTCGGTCTTCACCGGCAGCGTGCGAACCGCGCCGTAGATGTCGAGCAGCTTGTCCTGCACATGCTGCGCGCTCTGCAGCGGACGGTCGGCCATCTCCGCCCTCCACTGCTCGAGAACCTTCTGAAGATCCATCGATTCCATCGTGAGCTCCCTTGTGCCCGACAGGAACGTCGAGTGAAACGTCGGCAGGCTCCGCCATCTTCCCAAGGATCAAGACGCAAATGGCGTCACCGGACTACTCGCCGGTAGTCGGGTGGCGCCCGTCACATGGGCAGATCGGACGTTGCTACCCATACTGGACCGGCTCGGAGGCGGCTTGGCCCCCCGAGCCCTGGGAAGGATCAGGGGCACCGAATTGTTACTATCCCGGTAGGGGAAATCCCCAGCCACCAAGGATCCGGGCCTTCCCGCCCCCGAGGAGTCGCTGCACCATGACCACCGTCGCCAACGGACTCGACCTCGGTCGCTACAAGCTCGGCTGGAGCGACACCGTCGACTACGTCTTCAAGCCCAAGAAGGGCCTGTCGGAGGACGTCGTCCGCGAGATCTCCTGGTGGAAGGGCGAGCCCCGCTGGATGACCGACTTCCGCCTGCGGGCGCTGCGCCACTTCATGCGCAAGCCGATGGCGCCGTGGTTCGCGGTGAACATGCCACAGCTCGACTTCCAGGACATCTTCTACTACCTCAAGCCCACGGCCGGTCAGGTGGACGAGTGGGACGAGCTGCCCGAGCAGATGAAGCAGACGTACGAGAAGCTCGGCATCCCCGAGGCAGAGCGCAAGTACCTCGCCGGCGTCACCGCGCAATATGAAAGCGAAGTCGTTTACCACCGTAACCGTGAGGAGCTCGAGAGCCAGGGCATCCTCTTCTCGGACATGGACACCGCGCTGCGCGAGCACCCCGACGTGGTGAAGAAGTACTTCGGCACGATCATCCCGCCCGGCGACAACAAGTTCGCCGCGCTCAACTCGGCCGTGTGGTCGGGCGGGTCGTTCATCTACGTGCCGCCGGGCGTCGAGTGCGAGATGCCGCTGCAGGCGTACTTCCGCATCAACTCGGAGAACGCCGGCCAGTTCGAGCGCACGTTGATCATCGCCGACGAGGGCGCGCGCGTGCACTACATCGAGGGTTGCTCGGCGCCCGTGTACAGCAGCGACTCGCTGCACTCGGCCGTCGTCGAGCTGGTGGCGCTGCCCGGCGCGCGCATCACGTACACCACGATCCAGAACTGGTCGCCCAACGTGTACAACCTCGTCACCAAGCGGGCGCGGGCAGAGGCCGAGGCGCACGTCGAGTGGATCGACGGCAACATCGGCAGCCGCCTCACGATGAAGTACCCGTCGGTCGTGCTCGCCGGTCCGAAGGCGTCGGGCGAGGTGCTGTCGGTCGCGTACGCAGGCCCGGGCCAGCACCAGGACGCGGGCGCCAAGATGATCCATGCCGCGCCCGAGACCACGTCCAAGATCGTGTCGAAGTCGATCTCGAAGGACGGCGGCCGCACGTCCTACCGCGGCCTCGTGCGGGTCGAGGAGGGCGCCACCGGCGCGCGCTCGCACGTCCGCTGCGACGCGCTGCTGCTCGACGACGTCTCGCGCACCGACACGTATCCCCGCCAGGAGATCGAGGAGCGCGACGCGCAGATCGAGCACGAGGCCACCGTGTCCAAGGTGAGCGAGGACCAGCTCTTCTACCTGATGAGCCGCGGCCTCTCCGAGGACCAGGCCATCGGCATGATCGTGAACGGGTTCATCGAGCCCATCACCCGCACGCTCCCGATGGAGTACGCGGTCGAGTGGAGCCGCCTGATCGAGCTGCAGATGGAAGGCGCCATCGGCTGAGCCGGCCCGGGGCTCGTAGCATGGGTAGGCCATGCCGATGCGGGAGGACTGCAAGCACTTCCAGAGCCGCACGTACGCCTCTGGGGAGTCGGCCCGGTTCTGCGTGCTCGACCTCGCGCCCGAGGCGCCATGGCGGTGCCCTGAGAACTGCCCGCGCTACGAGCGCCGCATCGCCGATGTCGGCTGGGTCGTCGGCAGCGTGCGCAGGCCGGGGGCGCCCGACGAACCCGAGATGATCGAGCTCAACGACGAAGCGGCCGCGCTGCTCGACGAGGCCGAGGACATCCTCAACACGATCGGCCCCGAGATCGTCGCCGAGCACCGGCGCGCCGAGGCCAAGCGCGAGGCGTCGGAGAACTCGTTGCTCGGGCGCGTGAGGCGCCGCTTCCGACGACCCGGCTGAGCGCCGGGTCTCGCTTCACCATGCCTGAGGTCAGGCTGCCGTATCGCGTCGTCGACGTGTTCAGCGACCGGCCGCTCGCCGGCAACGCGCTGTGTGTTGTCATGGAGCCAGCGCCCGAGGCAGTGATGCCGGCGATCGCGCGCGAGGTCAACCTGAGCGAGACCACGTTCGTCACGATCTCCGGCTCGTCGTCCTACGACGTGCGCATCTTCACGCCTGCGGCCGAGTTGCCGTTCGCCGGCCATCCCACGCTCGGCACCGCATGGGTGCTCGGGCCCGGCACGTGGACGCAACGCTCGCCGGGCGCCACCGTCACCGTCGAGGTCACCGAGGACGGCGCCACGATGCAGCAGCCCGACCCTTCCATCGCGGAGGTCGACAGCGGTGTTGCCTGCGCCGGCCTCGGCCTGCCGAGCGGCGACGCGTTCGCCGTCGAGGTCGGGGGCACGCGCCACGTCCTAGTCGCTACTGACCAACCGCTCGGGCGCCTGAGCTTCGACACCGCCGCGCTGCTGCACACCGCGCGCACGCTGCGCGTCACCGGCGTCGGCGCGTTCCGCTTGGTCGACGAGACCACCGTCCACGCCCGCCTCGTGGTGCCAGGCCACAACGGCACGTTCGAGGACCCCGGCACCGGCTCGGCGGCTGGACCCATCGGCGTGCTCGCCCACCGGCTGTGGTCGGCCGGCCCCGACCTGCTCGTGACCCAGGGCGACGAGATCGGCCGCCCCTGCCGGATGCGCGTGCACGCGGAACCGGGCGCGATCACCGTCGGCGGCGCGGTGTCGGCCTGCGCCGAAGGGGTCTTCGTCCTGGGTGGCCAGTAGGCTCGCTCGTTCTGTTGAGCGCATTCACCCGTGAACGATCGTCGCAGCTGGGCGGCCCTGCGTGGCTGCAGCGACGGCGCGCGGAAGCGTTCGAGAAGCTCGCCGCCTTCGACGGCAGTGGCAACGTCGTCCCCACCACCGAGCCCGAGAGCTGGCGTTACAGCCGCATCGACGAGCTCGACCTCGACCGCTACGACCTCGCCGGTACAGACGGCGCGGCGGGCCACGACGCGGTGCAGGCGAACGTGCCGCACATCGCCGGTGCCGCGGCCGTCGTGGTCGTGCGCAACGGCCGCCTGCTGTCCGCTGACGTAACCGCGACCGGCGTCTCGGTGGACGCGGCGCCGGCCGACGAGCCCGAGTTCCTCCCCCTGCCCGAGCCCGACGGCCTCACCGCGCTGCACGCCGCGTTCGTTCCCGAAGTCGTCGTCGTCACTGTCGCGCCCGGCACGTACGTCGAGGCGCCGATCGTGATCGTGAACGCGAGCGACAGCGACAAGGCGGCAACCTTCCCCCATGTCGTCGTCGTAGCCGGCGCGGGCAGCGAGGCCACCGTCGTCGAGTGGGCCACGTCGGCACCGACGCCGCTCTACGTCGACCCCGTCACCGAGCTGCAGGTTGGCGACACCGCCAACCTGCGCCACGTCCTGTTGCAAGACCTCGGCGAGGCCACGTGGCAGACGGGGCACCTGCTCGCGACCGTCGGGCGCGACGCCACGCTCAAGAGCTGGTTGCTGTCGATCGGCGGCGAGTACGCGCGCACCTACGTCGCCGCGACGCTTCCCGCGCAAGGCGCCACGGCCAAGGTCGCCGGCGTCTACTTCGGCGACGAGCGGCAGATGCACGACATCCGCTCGGTCCAGGACCACCTCGGCAGCCGCTCGGTGAGCGACTTCCAGCTCAAGGGTGCGGTTGTGGACGAGGCGCGCGGCGTCTACACCGGCATCATCCGCGTGCACGAGGGCGCCAAGGCCACCGAGTCGTTCCTCGCCAACCGCAACCTCGTGCTGTCGGACGGCGCGCACGTCGACTCGGTGCCCAACCTCGAGATCGTGAACGAGAACGACATCCGCAGCTGTGGCCACGCCGCCGCTACCGGCCCGGTCGACGAGGAACACCTCTTCTACCTCGAGAGCCGTGGCATCCCCACCGACGTCGCCGAGCAGCTCATCGTGTACGGCTTCTTCGACGAGGTCGTCGCGCAAGTGCCCGTGGCCGAAGTGCGCGATCACGTGCGTGAAGCGATCAGCCGCAAGCTGGCGAAGGTGGCCAAGTGACGGAGCAGGGCACGCTCAAGCGCCTTTGCGCGGTGGACGACGTCGCGCCGGGCGAGGCCAAGCGCTTCGACGTCGACGCCCATCGTGTGTGCCTCGTGCGCATCGGCGACGACTTCTACGCGATCGGCGACCAGTGCAGCCACGAGGACTACTCGCTGGCCGAGGGCGAGTTGTTCGCCGACGAGTGCGCGATCGAGTGCTGGAAGCACGGCTCGACGTTCGACCTGCGCACCGGCGAGCCGCAGTCGCTCCCCGCGACGAAGCCGGTGCCCGTGTACGAGGTGGTCGTTGAGGACGGGGAGGTGTTCGTCCGTGGCTGAGCTCGTCATCAGCGGGCTACGCGCCGGCGTCGGCGGGCGCGACATCCTCACCGGCGTCGACCTCACCGTGCGCAGCGGCGAGGTACACGCGGTGATGGGCCCCAACGGTTCGGGCAAGAGCACGCTGTCGCACGTCGTCATGGGGCGGCCGGGCTATCGCGTGACTGCGGGGTCGGTTACCCTCGACGGCGTCGAGCTGCTCGGGCTGCCCACGTGGAAGCGGGCGCAGGCGGGGCTGTTCCTCGCGCTGCAGTACCCAACGGAAGTGCCGGGCGTGGCGCTGTACGACGCACTCGAAGCCGCGGTGGCCGCCGGCGGTGGCGACCGGTCATACGTGCGCGAGCTGGTCGTGGCCGAGGCGCAGCGCATCGGGTTCGACGAGCGGTTCCTCACGCGGCCGCTCAACGTCGACCTGTCCGGCGGCGAGAAGAAGCGCAACGAGACGCTGCAGCTCGCGATCCTGCAGCCGAGGATCGCCATCCTCGACGAGCTCGACTCGGGCCTCGACGTCGACGCGCTGCGCGCCGTGAGCCGCCGCGTCGAGGAGCTGACGCACACCGAAGGTCTCGGCGTGCTCGCCATCACGCACTACACGCGCTTGTTGCACGAGCTGCGCCCTGACGTCGTGCACGTGTTGTCGGGCGGCCGCATCGTGCGCAGCGGCGGGCCCGAGCTGGCCGAGGAGCTGGAGTCGACCGGCTACGTGCCGTACGGCGCGAAGGACACCGCTAGGGCAGCGGCGACGGAGCCGTCGTAGTCGTCGTCGGCGGCGGCGGTGGTGCCGTCGTCGTAGTCGGCGGCGGCGGCGTGGTGGTGGTGGTCGCAGGTGTCGTGGTCGGCGGCGCCGTCGTGGTCGAAGCAGGCGGGGCTGAGGTGGTCGTCGTGTCCGCCGCGCCTTCCGCGGGAGCTTGCTCGTCGAACGGCACCGGCGCTCTGCTGCCGCCCACGACGTAGACGGGCACGCCGCGCGCCACGGTGTCGTAGAACCACGCCGACGCGTGCATCGGGATGCGCACGCAGCCGTGCGACGCGGGGTACGCGGGCACGGACGGCGCGCCGTGGATGGCGATGCCGCCGTTGAAGTACAGCGGGTTGTAGAGCTTGCCGAGGCGGCTCACGCGTAGCCCGCGGATCTTGCGGTTCACCTTGAACGACCCGCCGGGCGTGACCGCCTTCGCACACTGCCCGTCGACGCAGTAGCGCTTGTTGTTGCCGGTCGACACCGGGAGGATGCGGAAGAGCCCGCCGTCCTTCCAGAGGAACAGCACCTGGCGCTGCAGGTCAACCTCGATGCGGTTGGCGCCACCCGCGGCGAGCATCGGCTCGGGGTCGCCGACCTCGGCCATGCGGGCGAGCACGTCGTCGGTGGCGCGGCCGGTGCGGGCCATGCCCCAGGTCTTCTGGAACGCCATGACCGCGTGCCCCGTGATGGCGTCGAACACGCCGTCGACCTTGCCCGGGTCGAAGTGCAGGTCGGCCAGCCGCTGTTCGAGCTGGCGCACGTGCTCGCCCCTGGCGCCGCGGGTGAGGCCGGCGGCTGCGGTGCCGGGCGATTGCGGCTGCGCGGTCGTCGTGGTCGGCGGCACCGTCGTCGACGTGCTCGTGGTGGTTGTGGACGTGGTCGTCGTGGCCTCGAACGCCACCTCCTGAGCCGTCGTGGAGGTGCACGCGGCCAGCACGGCGGCCATGAAGGCAGCCAGTGCCACTGGGTGGCGACGGAGGGGAAGCGCTCGAACCACGGCGGTTACGACGTCACAGTATGGAGAAACGTCACGGAGCGGGGCGAATCCCTACGATTGCCCGCCGTGAACGAGCAGACCGCAACGGCTGTCGACACGGCCCTCGACGTGCTGTTGTCCGACGAGCTCGAACCGATCGTCGACATGGTCCTGCGGGCGGCGGGCGGCGACACGTACGAGGCGCTGGCCCACGACAGCCGGTGCCGCTTCCGGCGGATGGACGACGGCAACGGCTGGTCGTTCGCCGTCGAGTCGGTGTCGGGGCGCGACCCGTTGGGCGACCAGTCGCCCGACCGCTTCGCAGGGTTGCCGGCCGAGCTCGCGCAGCGGTTCCCGGCGCGGACCGAGAACAGCTACCCCAACGGCTACGAGCAGGTGGCGCAGCTGTTCGACTCGCCGCACGCGCCCGACCTGTGCGTCGTGCACGCGGCCGCGCACAACTGGGAGGACCAAGGCGGCCATCGCGGCGAGCACGGTTCGCTCGACGCGGTGCAGGCGCGGGCGCCGTTCGTGCTGTCGGGCGCGGGCGTCGCGCAGGGTGGCATGGTCGACCGCCATTGCCGGCTCGTCGACGTCGCTCCCACCGTGCTCGCGTTGCTCGGCGTCGAGCCCGGGCCCGGCATCGCGTTGAACGGGGGGCGCCGCGACGACGCGTTTCTCGCCCGCCAGGACGGCGAGCCGTTGCTCGACGTGTTGGACGGCGTTGGTGGCGCGCACCGGCCGAAGCACGTCGTCGGCTTCCTGCTCGACGGGTGCAACCCCAACGTGCTGTACGCGATGGCTGCCGCGGGCGACGCGCCGAACGTGGCGCGGCTCATCGCCAACGGCACCGCGTTCCGGTATGGCGCGATGTCGGGCTTGCCGACGGTGACGCTCGCCAACCACACCGCGACGCTCACCGGCTGCTACCCCGGTCACCACGGCATCGTGCACAACGCGTGGTGGGACCGCGCCAGCGGCGAGCAGGTGATCACGAACTCGCCCGCGACGTGGCCGTGGGCGATGCGGCGGCTCGCGCCCGACGTCGAGACGTTGCACGAAGCCGTGCAGCGCCACCTGCCGGGCGCACACACGGTGTCGGTGGACGAGCCGACGGACCGCGGCGCGAGCTGGTCGACGTTCGACGCCATCCGCGCCGGCCGCATGCCCGAGCGCTTCCCGGTGGACTCGTTGGAGAACGCCACCGAGCGCTTCGTGCGCCCGTCGAAGGACTACCGGCGCATGTCGATCATCGACCACCTCGGCGCCGAGGAGTGCGTGTCCGCCTGGAGCGACCGCGACCGGCTGCCCGTCTTCACGTGGATGAACTTCACGCTGACGGACGCCGCGTTCCACGAAGGCGGGCCGCACTCGGAGATCGCCGAGGCGTCCGTGCGCGACACCGACGCGCGGCTGGGGCGGGTGCTCGCGGCGGTCGAGCGGGCCGGCGTGTTCGACGACACCGCGTTCTTCTTGGTGGCCGACCACGGCATGGAGGAAACCAACCCTGCGGTTACGGGGGATTGGGCCGTGCAGCTACGCGCCGAGGGGTTGACCTTCCGCGACGAGGCTTTCGGGTTCCTCTACTTCCTCTAGCGAGTCGGGCTTGTCGTCGGTGACGTCGTCGTCGAGCGCGCTGAAGAGGTGCGGCTTGGTGGCGTGGAGCACGAGCGTGGCGGCGATCACCGCGATGCCGGCGACCACCGTGGTGACGCGCATGTTGGTGGCGCGAGCGAGCATGCCTTGGGCGAGCGCGCCGATCGGGAACAAGATCGAGAGCACTGCCCAGAACAGGCTGATGGCGCGGCCGCGGAAGGCCGGATCGGCTCGTAGCTGCACGATCGCGCTCAGTCCCGACAGCACGAGGATGTAAACGCCGCCTACCGCGGCGAGCGCGAGGGCGGCGGTGGGCACGTTCGGCGCGAGCCCGTAGGGGATGAGCACGACGCCGCAGCCGAGCAGCGCCGCGGTGAGCGTGCGGGTGCGGCCCCAACGATCGACGAGCCCCGGCAGAAGGAGCGAGCCCAGCACTGCACCGATGCCTTGGCCGGTCGTGAGCGCGCCGGTGCCGGCAGCGATCGCCTTGGCCCCGCCCGTCCCGCCGGCGAGCTCCTCGGCCATCGCCGCGATCAAGCTCATGAACGGCGCGGCGAGGCCGGAGGCCACGGCGATGAACACGAACGCGGCGCGGATTCCGGGGTCCTTCTTGACGGCTTGCGCGCCGGCCCGCAGCTGCTTGGTGATGCCCTGCCACTCCTCGTGCGTCTCGAGCTTCGGCACCTTCACGATCGAGTACGCGATGACGACGGCGAGGAAGCTCAGCGCATTGATCGCGAACGCGAGGCTGAACGATCCCGCGACGATCACGATGCCTGCGAGCGCGGGGCCGGCGACGCGGCCGAAGTTCCACTGCGCGGATCCGAGCGACAGTGCGCCGACGATGTCCTCGCGCGGCACGAGGTCGGGGAGCATCGCCTGCTGGAACGGCATGCGGAACGCGGCGACGCAGCCTGCCATGAACACGATGAGGTTCACCAGCGCGGGGTGGGTGTGGCCGGTGTGGACGAGGATCGCGAGCGTGGAGGCGAGCGCGGTCTCGACGAACGTGCCCGCGATCGTGACCTTCTTGCGGTCGAAGCGGTCGGCCAGCGCGCCACCCAGTGGCGAGATGATGCCCATGGGCAGGAAGCCGGCGATGTAGGCCACCGCGGTCCACACCGGGTTGTGCGTGAGGGCAGTGACGAGCGCGCCCACCGCGACCGTCTGCATCCACGTGCCGATGTTCGACACGAGCCCTGCGGTCCACACCGTCGCGTAGGCGCGGTGGCGGAGGGGACGGAGGGCGAGGGCGAGGCGCATGGTGTCCCGCCGAGGGTAGGTGAGGCCCGCCGCTAGGGCGCAACCGGCCACGCGGCACGGGCCTCGATGGCGCGGCGCCACGGGATGGTGCGGTTGGGCCGGTTGACGCACAGCGCGCCTATGACACGTTCGTCCCGCAGGTAGGCAGTGACACCTCCCTCGGGGTGTTCGGCGCGGTCGTGGCCAGTGGTGGTGCCCACGAGTTGCAGGCGGGTGCCGTACTGGTCGGACCAGAAGTAGGAGACCGTAGCGAACGGTTCCGCCTCGTGGTCGCCGTCGCCGAGGAGGGCCAGGAGCGTGCGGGCGGCTTGCTCGCCTTGCTCGGCCGCGTTCGTCCAGTGCTCGACGCGCACGAGTTCGCCGTCGTAGAGCGGGTGCGGCCAGCGGGCCACGTCGCCAGCGGCCACGACGTTCTCCGCGCCGACCGCGGCGAGCGTGGCGTCGCACAGCACGCCGTCGTCGACGACCAGTCCGCTGCCCTCGAGCCAGTCGGTGTTGGGCGTGACGCCGATGCCGACGATCACGATGTCGGCCCGCACGAGCGTGCCGTCGACGAGGCGGACTCCGTCAACCCGCTGCGTGCCTTCGAGGCCCGTGACCATCTGGCCGAAGTACGTGTCGACACCGTGCTGCCGGTGGAGTTGCGCGACCAGCTCGCCCATCTCTTCGCCGAGGATGTTCACGAGCGGCGCGGCGAGTGTTTCGACGAGGCTCACGGGGTGGCCGAGCTGCTGCCGGCAGGTGGCGGCCACCTCGCAGCCGATGAAGCCCGCGCCGACGACGGCGACGTGGGCGGGACCGTCGAGATCGGCGCGCAGGGCCACCATGTCGTCGACGGTGCGGAGGACGTGGACACCGCGGGTCTGCTGCACGCCCGGCAGCGTCCGTGGTGTGGCGCCGGTGGCGACGACGAGGCCGTCGTAGTCGACCGTGGTGTCGTCGTCGAGCGTGATCGTGCGTGCGGTCGTGTCGAGCGCGATGGCCCGGCGGCCGAGGCGCAGGTCGAGCTCGTCGTCTGTTCCCGGGTCGAGCTCCGTGCGGAGGAGGCCCCGTTCGAGCGGCCACTTGCCGCCGAGCACCTCCTTCGACAGCGGCGGGCGGTCGTACGGCGGCCAGTGCCTCTCCGTACCCACGATTGTGAGCCGCCCGCCGAAGCCGTGGCGCCGCAGCGTCTCCGCCGCCCGCATACCGGCGAGGGAGGCACCGACGACGGCAATCCTCATCGTTTTGGGCGCGCTCAAGCCCATATATGGGCTTGAGCGCGCCCAAAACGATGGTTGGAGCGGCGGTCGGTCACCCGTCGATGGTGATCGCCTGCGTCGGGCAGAGGCGGGCGGCCTCTTCGACCTTGGCCCGCAGCGCCTTGTCCGGCTCCTCCTGCAACACGTAGAGGAACCCGTCGTCGCGCACCTCGAACACCTCGGGCGCCTCGGCCTGGCACATGGCGTTGCTCTGGCACGCGTCGAAGTCGACCACGACTCTCATGGCTGGAGACGCTACGCCGACGGCCCTACGGATGCCGTCACTGCATGCAGGCCGTCGTCCCTCGCACCTCGGTCACCACGCGGCCTTCCTGCCGCAGCTCTCCTCTGACGCTTCCATCGGGCTCCCGGACGACCGGCAGCCACACGATGAGCTCGAGCACGCCGTCCTTGGGTTGGAACGCCTGATACGAGGCGGCCTGGCCCCGGATGACGATCGCCTGCGCAACGATGACCGGAAGCAGACGCTCCGGGCTGCCGACGGGGAGGTGCAACTCGACAGGTGCTGTCGTGTCAACAGTCGCAGTGACGTGAATGAGCGTGTTGGGGC
>Ga0299907_10001204_pt1 | contig 14543 bp, 11 predicted proteins | sample RVTome_16_FD_198680 | JGI IMG/M metagenome (GOLD analysis project Ga0299907, IMG submission 198680) | Soil microbial communities from uranium-contaminated site in the Upper Colorado River Basin, Wyoming, United States - RVT152D67 (version 2) ... | reverse complement strand
CTCTGAGGTCGAGCGGCCAACATGCCGTTCTTGCTGGGGAATCTCGCGCAGTCGAACGGGTCCCTCATTTGACAGGGTCCGAGCCGGCGTCTATGCTAGTTCGGCAATATGGATGAGATCGCGGTACTCGTGCTCAACGCCACGTACGAGCCGCTGCATTTCACCAATGCCCGCCGGGCCGTGACCTTGCTGCTGGCCGGCAAGGCGGAGGCCGTCGAGGCATCGCCGCGGGTAATTCGATCGCCGTCACGGGCCTTTGCCCTGCCGGCGGTGATCCGTCTGGCCGTCTTCATCCGCAAACCGTTCCTGGACCGGGTGGCGTTCAACAAGAAGAACATCCTGCGCCGCGACGGCTACACCTGCCAGTACTGCAACCGCCGCGGCGAGCGCTTGACCGTCGACCACATCGTGCCCCGCTCGCGGGGGGGAGCCACGAGCTGGACCAACGTGGTGGCGGCGTGCCTGCGCTGCAATCTCCGGAAGGGCAACCGCCTGCTGGATGAGTCGGGCATGCGCCTGCTCCGCGACCCTGTCCATCCGAAATTCGTCTTCTCGACCCACATGCTGCGCCATCCCCACGCGCACTCGCTACTGGACTCGTGGCGGAAGTACCTCGTCGCCGTCCCCATCCCGTCCTAGCGTCCGCCCAGCCGATGTTCCGCCTGACATCGGAGTACTCGCCGCGCGGCGACCAGCCACAGGCGATCGCCGACCTGACCCGAGTCGTCCGCGACGGCCGGCGGCACGCGGTGCTCCGGGGCGTGACCGGCTCCGGGAAGACGTACACGATCGCCAACCTGATCGCGGCCGTGAACCGCCCCACGCTGGTCCTGTCGCCCAACAAGACGCTGGCCGCCCAGCTCTTCAGCGAGTTCAGGGCCTTCTTCCCGGACAACGCCGTGGAGTACTTCGTGTCCTACTACGACTACTACCAGCCCGAGGCGTACATCCCGCAGTCGGACACCTACATCGAGAAGGACGCGCTGATCAACGACGAGATCGACCGGATGCGCCACTCGGCCACCCGCTCGCTGCTGGAGCGCCGGGACGTCGTGGTGGTGGCCTCGGTCTCCTGCATCTACGGCATCGGCGCCCCCGAGACCTATCGCGACATGCACCTGGCCCTGCGGCACGGTGAGGTGATCGATCGTGACGCGATCATCCGGCGGCTGATCGCCGTGCAGTACGAGCGCAACGACTACGACTTCCACCGGGGCACCTTCCGGGTGCGGGGCGACGTGGTGGAGGTGTTCCCGGCCAACGAGGAGGCGGCGGCGATCCGCATCGAGCTGTTCGGCGACGTGATCGACGCCATCCACCGGATCGATCCGCTGAAGGGCCAGGTGCAGGAGCGGCTCGACACGATCCACATCTACCCGGCCAGTCACTACGTCACGCCGGCCGAGCAGCTGGAACGGGCCCTGGGGACGGTCCAGGAGGAGCTCGGCGAGCGCCTGGCGTTCCTGCGCGGCCGGAACCGCCTGCTGGAGGCCCAGCGCCTGGAGCAGCGGACGCTGTTCGACATGGAGATGCTCCGCGAGCTCGGCTACTGCCACGGCATCGAGAATTACTCGCGCCACCTCACCGGCCGGCGGCCGGGCGAGGCGCCGCCGGTGCTGATCGAATACCTGCCGGCCGACGCCCTGATCGTCATCGACGAGAGCCACGTCGCGGTGCCGCAGGTGCGCGGCATGTACTACGGCGACCGCTCGCGCAAGGAGTCGCTGGTCGAGTACGGCTTCCGGCTCCCCTCGGCCTTCGACAACCGCCCGCTCACCTTCGAGGAATTCTCGCGGATCACCGGTCAGACGGTCTACGTGTCGGCGACCCCGGGCGACTACGAGCTGCGTCTGGCCGGCGACGCCGTCGCCGAGCAGGTGATCCGCCCGACCGGCCTCATGGACCCGCGCACCACCGTGCGACCGGCCGGCGACCAGGTCGACGACCTGCTCCACGAGATCCGCGCGCGGGCCGAGCGCGACGAGCGGGTGCTCGTGACCACGCTGACCAAGCGGATGGCCGAGGATCTCACCGAGTACTATCAGCAGCTCGGGTTGCGTGTGCGGTATCTGCACTCCGACATCGACACGCTCGACCGCACAGCGGTCATCCGCGACCTGCGCCTGGGCAAGTTCGACGCCCTCATCGGCATCAACCTGCTGCGAGAGGGGCTCGACATCCCCGAGGTCTCGCTGGTGGCGATCCTGGACGCGGACAAGGAAGGATATCTGCGGTCCTCGACATCGCTGATCCAGACCTCCGGGCGCGCCGCCCGCCATGTCAACGGCGAAGTGATCATGTACGCTGACCAGGTGACGGACTCCATGGCCGCCGCCCTCCGGGAGACGGAACGGCGGCGCGCGATCCAGGCCCGCTACAACGAGGAGCACGGCATCACCCCGGAGTCGATCCGCTCGTCGATCCGCGAGCTGCTCCAGACGGTGTACGAGCGCGACTACTACACGGTGGCGGTGGAGGCGCCCGCGGCCGAGACGTTCGCGTCTCCGGCCGAGCTGGCCAAGCGCATCGCCGAGATGGAAGCCGCCATGCGCGACGCCGCCCGCCGGCTCGACTTCGAGCAGGCCGCCGACCTGCGCGACCGGGTGAAGGCGCTGAAGCGCCAGCAGGTCACGTAGGACGCGACGGGGAGCCGGTGAGGCCTCGCCTGCTGACGGTGGACAGCCGACCCGGAGCCACGACCTTCTAGATCTAGAACAGGCCACCTGCGTCTCGAGGCGAGCGGCCCGGCCGCTACAACAGTCGCTACAATGGCCCCATGAGCCTCGAGGACAAGCTGGCCCGCGTCCCGGACCGGCCGGGGGTCTACGTCTATCGCGACGCCAAGGCCCAGGTGATCTACGTCGGCAAGGCCGCGTCGCTGCGGAGCCGCGTGCGCTCCTACTTCCAGGACGCGCGCCCGCACGACGCCAAGACCGACGCGATGGTGCGCCAGATCGCCGACCTCGAGTACATCGTGACGGACAACGAGCTCGAGGCCTTGATGCTGGAAGCGAACCTGGTGCGCAAGCACCGGCCGCGCTACAACATCATCCTGCGCGACGACAAGCACTACCCGTTCCTGAAGCTGACGACCAGCGAGGCATTTCCCCGCCTGCTGGTCGCCCGCCGCGTGCAGAGCGACGGCGACACCTACTACGGCCCGTTCTACCCGGCCACCGCCATGCGGGAGACGCTACGGCTGACCCGCCAGCTCTTCCCGCTACGCACGTGCGCGATCACGATCGACGGCCGGCTGGAGCGGCCCTGCATCCAGTACGCCATCCATCGCTGCAACGCACCGTGCACCGGCTGGGAGACGCGGGAGGGCTACGCCCGGACGGTACGCGACGTGCAGCGCTTCCTGGAGGGCCGGGACGACACGCTGCTGCGCCGGCTGACGGAGGAGATGGAGGCGGCTGCCGGCGAAGAGAAATTCGAGCGGGCCGCCGTGCTGCGGGACCAGATCCAGTCGCTCAAGAAGGTGCAGGAGCGGCAGAAGATCATCTCCACCGAGGAGCTCGACCAGGACATCCTCGGCGTGGTGCGCCAGGGCCCGGACGCCTGCGTGGAGCTCTTCTTCGTGCGCAAGGGCCGCCTGGTGGGCCAGGAGGCGTTCTTCTTCGACCGGGTCGCCGGGTGGACCGACGGCGAAGTGCTGTCGGCCTTCGTTCGCCAGTTTTACGGCAAGGCGGTGACTCCGGCTCCCGAGATCCTCCTGTCGGAGGAGATCCCCGACGCCACGCTCGTCGCCGAGTGGCTGTCGCAGCTGGGCGGGCGCCGGATCCAGCTCGTCGTGCCCCAGCGGGGGAGCCGGCGCGAGTTCGTGGCGATGGCCGAGGCCAACGCGGCCATCGCGCTGCAGAACCATCTGCTCTCGCGCGACGACCGCCAGCAGTACGTGCTCGAGGAGCTGCAGCGCACGCTGAGCCTGGCCACGCCGCCCAACCGGATCGAGGGCTACGACATCTCCAACATCCAGGGGGCCGAGCCGGTCGGCTCGCTGGTGGTGTGGGAGAACGGCGGGATGAAGAAGGACGACTACAAGCGCTTCCGCATCCGCACCGTGGCCGGCCCCGACGACTTCGCCTCGCTGCGCGAGGTGCTCACCCGGCGGTTCGCGCGGGCGCTGGAGCAGGGCAGCGTGCTGCCCGACCTCGTGCTGATCGACGGCGGCCGCGGCCAGCTCAACGTCGGGCTCTCGGTGATGCAGGAGCTCGGCCTGGACTGGATCCCGGTCATCTCGCTCGCCAAGCAGCAGGAGGAGGTCTACGTGGGCGACAGCGCGCAGCCGCTGGCGCTCGATCCGACCTCGCCCGCCCTGCACACGCTGCAGAAGATCCGGGACGAGGCCCACCGCTTCGCCATCACGTATCACAAGAAGCTGCGAGGCCGGCGCACGATCCAGTCGGTGCTCGACGGCATCCCCGGCATCGGACCGACCATCCGCACCAGCCTGCTCAAGACGCTGGGCTCGGCGCGGCGGGTGCGCGAGGCATCGGTGGCGGAGCTGGCCGCGGTCCCCAAGGTCACCCCGAGGCTGGCCCAGCGGATCCACGAGTATTTCCACCCGCCGCCGGGCCCGATCCCGGATACTGAGCCCAGGCCGGGGTCGGCGGCAGCGCGGGAACCGGCGCGTGGCCTCGGCGGTTAGCCGGCAGGGCGCCGATCGGCTAGCGGTTCAACCCGGCGCCACAGAAGGGTGACGATCCATGAAGAAGGCAATCGTGGCGATGGCCGTGGCGGTGAGCGTGGCGTTTACCGGCGGCGTGGCGATGGCCAGCTCGTGCCCGAAGGTCATCAAGGAAGGTCGCGACGCGGCCGCCAAGATGAAGGCCGGCGACCCGAAGGTGAAGGCCGCACTGGCGAAGCTCGACGATGCCCAGAAGCTGCACGACGGCGGCAAGCACGCCGAGTCGCTCGCCAAGGCCAACGAGGCCGTGGCCGACCTCAAGAAGTAGTGTCCGCCGCGGCGAGGCTGGCCGGGGGGCCACCCTCGCCGCGTTTCTTGCCTGGCGTGCGTAAGTCTGGTAGAAATCAGGCTTAATCATGTCGTCAGACCGTTATCCCTTCCGCGAGATCGAGGCCAAGTGGCAGCGCATCTGGGAGACACGTAAGCAGTTCCGCGCCGTCGAGGATCCAGGCCGCCCGAAGTTCTACTGTCTGGAGATGTTTCCGTACCCCTCGGGGCGCATCCACATGGGCCACGTGCGGGTCTACGCCATCGGCGATTTGCTCGCCCGCTACAAGTGGATGCGCGGCTTCAACGTGCTCCACCCGATGGGCTGGGACGCCTTCGGCCTGCCGGCCGAGAACGCCGCCATCGAGCACGGCGTCCACCCGGCCATCTGGACCCACGAGAACATCGACAACATGCGACTGCAGCTCCGCAAGATGGGCATCTCCTACGACTGGGATCGCGAGATCACGACCTGCGATCCCGACTACTACAAGTGGGAGCAGCTGATCTTCATCAAGATGCTGGAGCGGGGGCTGGCCTATCGCAAGCGCTCCACGGTCAACTGGTGCCCGTCGTGCCAGACAGTCCTCGCCAACGAGCAGGTGGAAGCCGGGCGCTGCTGGCGCTGTGATTCCGAAGTGACCAAGCGCGACATCGACGGCTGGTTCTTCAAGATCACCGCGTACGCCGAGGAGCTGCTGGCGTGGTGCGACCGGCTGCCGGGCTGGCCCGAGCGCGTGATGACGATGCAGCGCAACTGGATCGGCAAGAGCGAGGGCGCCGAGTTCGACCTGCCGGTCGCCGGACGCCCGGAGCTGGCGCTGCGCATCTTCACGACGCGTCCCGACACCGCGTTCGGCATGACCTACGCCGTGCTGGCGCCCGAGCACCCGCTCGTCGACGCGCTGGTCACCGACGCCGATGAGCGCGCGGCGGTCGAGCAGTTCCGCGCCGAGGTGGCCCGGCAGTCGGAGCTGGAGCGGACGGCCGAGGACCGGCCCAAGCGTGGGATGCGCCTGAAGGCCGAGGTCGTGAACCCGTTCACCCGCGCCGCCATCCCGCTGTTCGTCGCCGACTACGTGCTGATGACGTACGGCACCGGGGCGATCATGGCCGTCCCGGGCGAGGACCAGCGCGACTGGGACTTCGCCCGTCAGCATGGGCTGCCGATCATCGAGACCGTGCAGCGCCCGGCCGGCTGGACCGGCCAGGCCTACACGGGCGAGGGCGTGAAGATCAACTCCGGGTTCCTCGACGGCTTGCCGATCCCCGAGGCCAAGCGCACGGCCATCGACTGGCTCGTGGCGCAGGGCCTCGGCACCGCCAAGGTGAACTACCGGCTCCGCGACTGGGGCATCAGCCGCCAGCGCTACTGGGGGGCTCCGATCCCGGTCGTCTACTGCCCCGTCGACGGCCTGGTTCCCGAAAGGGAGGAGAACCTTCCCGTCGTGCTGCCGCGTGACGTCCAGCTCTCGGGCAAGGGCGGCGCTCCGCTGGCCGAGGTGGCCTCGTTCGTCAACACCACGTGCCCCAAGTGCGGCGGCAAGGCGCGGCGTGAGACCGACACCATGGACACGTTCGTCGAGTCCTCGTGGTACTTCCTGCGGTACTGCTCGCCCCGCTACGACCGGGGCATGTTCGAGCGGGGGGCGGCCGACTACTGGATGCCGGTCGACCAGTACATCGGCGGGATCGAGCACGCGGTGCTGCACCTGCTCTACGCGCGCTTCTACACGAAGGTGTTGCGCGACCTCGGCCTCGTGAAGGTCGACGAGCCCTTCCAGGCGCTCCTCTCGCAGGGCATGGTCATCAAGGACGGCGCCAAGATGTCCAAGTCGAAGGGCAACGTGGTCGATCCCGACGACCTCATCCGGACGTTCGGGGCCGACACCGCACGCCTGTTCTCGCTCTTCGCGGCCCCCCCCGAGAAGGACCTGGACTGGAACGACCACGGGGTGGAAGGCGCGAGCCGGTTCTTGAACAGGGTCTGGCGGTTCGTGCTCCAGCACGCGGAGGAGGTGCGCACCGCCTCGGCCGTGCCGGTCGAGGATGTCGCGGCCCGCGCGACGCCGGAGTTGCATGGGCGCGCTGTGGCCCCCGCGCGAGCCGAGGGGGCAGTCGGGGGGGGCGTCTCGTCCTCCCCGACGTCAGAGGGCAAGGCGTTCCGGCGGACGATTCACGAGACGATCGCCCGGGTCACCGATGACATCGAGCGCGACTTTCACTTCAACACGGCGATCAGCGCGATCATGGAGCTGGTGAACGCGCTCCACGCGTTCGAGACGTCGTCGCGGGACGGCATGGCGGCCGGAGCGCGGACGGCCCTGTTGCGGGAGGCCGTGGAGACGCTGCTGCTGTTGCTCGGACCGTTCAGCCCGCACATCACCGAGGAGCTCTGGGCCCACCTCGGCCATCCCGACAGCCTGTTCACGCAGCCGTGGCCGACGCCCGATCCCGCGGCGCTCACGCGGCAGGAGGTGACGCTGGTCCTGCAGGTTGACGGCAAGGTCCGCAGCCGGCTCACGCTGGAGGTCGACGCCACCGAGGCGCGGGTGCAGGACCTGGCGCTCGCCGACGACAAGGTGCGGCCCTGGCTGCGGGGCCGGACGATCGAGCGGGTGGTGATGGTGCCAAATCGCCTCGTCAACGTCGTGACGCGCTCGTGAAGCTCGCCGCCGCGCTGCTGGGGCTGGGCATGCTGCTCGGGGGCTGCGGCTACACGGTCCACGGCACGCTGCCCTCGCACATCAACACGGTCGCGGTGCCGATCTTCCAGAACCGCACGGCCGAGCCGGCCATCGAGGGCTTCATCACCCGGGCGGTGGTCGAGGCGTTCTCCACCAACGGCCGGCTGAAGGTGGTCGGCCGCGACAGGGCCGATGCCATCCTCAACGGCGTGATCGTCGGCTATAACGTCGTCTCCATCGCATTCGACCGCGACGCCAACGTGCGTCAGTACCGGCTGGTGGTGACGGTGAACCTCCACATGCACGACGTCCGGCACAACACGGTGCTCTTCCGGCAGAACGGCGTGCGCGAGCAAGCGGACTTCCGCGTGGAGGGCGCGGTGTCGCGTACGATCTCGCTCGAGGAGACGGCGCTGCGGACCGCCGCCGTCGACATCGGCCGCTCCATCGTGAGCCTGGCCGTCACCCGCTTCTGAGGGCGCCCCGCCCCCACCGCCGTGGAGTACGCCGCCTTCCTGCGGGCCGCCGACCGGGGCCAGCCGCCCGCGCTGGCGCTGCTGCACGGCCCCGACGAGCAACTCCTCGACGACGCGCTCGACGTGGTCGCGCGCGGCCTCTTCGCCGACGCGACCGAGCGCTCGCTGGGCCGCGAGGTGCTGGAGGGTGACGCGGTCTCGGTGGAGACCGTCGTGCGCTCGGCGATGACGCTGCCGTTCATGACGAAGCGGCGCCTCGTCCTGGTCCGCCGGGCCCAGGCGCTGGCGAGCAAGGGGACGGAGGTGCTCGCCACCTACGTCCGGGATCCCAACCCGGCGACCTGCCTGCTCCTGCTGGCCGGCGAGAGCCTGGGCGCCTCGCGGGAACGACGCACGGACCACTGGCTGCTGGGCGTCCTGCCGTCCGCGGCCGTCGTGGCGCTCCCGCTACGCCGGGGCCGGGCGCTCGAGGACTGGCTCAAGCAACGGGCCGCCGCCGAGGGGTTGACCGTCGGCGACGAGGCCGCGCGCCTGCTCGTGCAGCTGGTCGGCGAGGACGGGGCCCGGCTGCTCGGCGAGGCGCGCAAGGCTGGCTTGCTCGGGGGGACCGAGCACCGGCGGGTGGGCGTCACCGAGGTCACCGCCGTCGTCGGAGAGCACCGCGTCAGCGACGTCTTCGAGCTGACCCGGGCCGTCGAGCGGCGGGAGCTCGGCCCGGCCCTGCAGATCCTCGATCGCCTGCTCGCCACCGAGGAGCCGATCTTCCTGCTCACGCTGCTCACCCGCAGCGTGCGCGTGGCGCTGACCGTCCGTGACCTCGCCGCCGACGGGCAGTCGGCCGAGCAGATCGCCCGGGCGGTGCGCCCGACGCCGGCGCCCGTCGTCCAGGCGATCATGGCGCGCGTGGGTGGGAGCGCGGGCGACGCGTTGCCGCGACAGCTGATGCGCTGCTGGCAGGCCGAGTGGCGCTGCAAGTCCGGTGGCCAGGCCCGGGCCGAGCTGACGGCGCTCGTCGCCGAGCTGTGCGGCGCGAGGTGAGTCGCCGCACCTGGCTGGCGCTGGCCGTCGCTCTTGTCACCGTGGCCAGCCCGGCCGCCGCCCAGCCCTGTCCCGACTGTCTCGAGGCCGGCGCGGCCCGGGTGCCCGTGCTCGTGCCGGCCGGCGCGCCCCTGGCTGGCTACGGCAGCCTGGCGCGCCGCCTGCTGATTCCCGATGTGCTCGGCCGGCACCCTCACGCGTTCTGGTTCCAGCCGTCTCGCGGCGCGCGCGACGAGCTGGCGGCGCGTGCCCTGGTGCTCGAGTCCGGGGAGCGCCGCATCGCCTGGGTGGCAGTGGACGTCCTGGCCATCGATCGCACGCTCACGGTCGACGTGCAGCGCCGCCTGGAAACGGCCGGACTGCGACCGATCACGCTGCTCCTCTCGGCGTCGCACACGCACTCGGGCCCGGGCGCCTTCGTCGACTCGGCGGCGCTGGGCTGGCTCGCCCTCGACCGCCTCGATCCCGCGGTTCGCGAAGCGCTGCTGCAGGCCATCGTCGCCGCCATCCGCCTGGCCGAGGCGGATCGGCGGCCGGCGCGCCTGGCCACGGCGAGCGTGACGGCGCCGGGCCTGGTACGCAGCCGTCTGCGCCAGCCCCTCGACCACGAGCTGCTCGTGGTGAAGGTCACCGGCGCGGGCGGCGAGCCGCTGGCCCTGGTCTGGAACTACGCGATCCACGGCACGACCCTGGGCCCACGCAACCTGCGCCTCTCGGGCGATGTGATGGGTGAGGCCTCGGCCCGGCTGGAACGCGATCTCGGCGTCCCGGTGCTGTTCGTCAACGGTGCCGTCGGCGACGTGAGCCCCGGACGCCACGGTGAGCGCGCCACCGCCGAGCTCGGCGCGGAGCTGGCAGCGGCAGCGCGGACCGGCTGGGCGGCCGCCACGCCGGTCGCGGGCCCGCAGCTGCAGGTGGGGCACACGACGGTCACGCTGCCCGCCGCGCGGCTATCGGCGCGCAACTGCCTGCGGGGCTGGGCGCCGCAGATGCTCACTCTGCCCCTCGGCTGGATCTTCCCCCGCGAGACCGTGCTGACCGCCGCCACGATCGGAGAGACGGGATGGGTCAGCGTCCCCGGCGAGCTGCAGACGAGCCTGGGGCGGGGCATCAAGGAGGCCGCGGGCCTGCGCCACACGCTCGTGGCGGGGCTGTCCAACGACTACCTGGGGTACTTCGTGGCCGCCGCCGACTACGCGCGACCGACCTACGTGAGCTGCGGAAGCCTCTACGGGCCCGAGGCGGGCGGGTGCCTGGCCCAGGCGGCGGCGGGCCTGCTGGGCGCGGTCGCCCGCGGCGGGGGCGCCAGCGCCCGGGTGGCGTGCGACCACGAGGGCGGCCGGCGATGAGGGAGCTAGCGCGCGACGAGACGGCGGGCGAGCGCGGACTTCTTGCGGGCGGCCGTGTTGCGGTGGATCACGCCTTTGGATACGGCCTTGTCGAGGATGCGCTGGGCCTCCTGGATGGTCGGACCCTGCTCGGGGCCCTGCACGGTGCGCGCGACCTTGAGCGCCCCGCGGACCTTCGAGCGCACCGCGCGGTTGCGCAGCCGCCGGCGCTCGTTCTGACGGTTCCGCTTGATGGCCGACTTCGTGTTCGCCACTCGGTGACTCCTCCTCGTGAATGCTGCCCACTCGCCCTCGTGCGCGCCACGCACACCCTGGGCCGTCGTGCATCATGCCCGAGGGGCGGTAGATTTACAAGGTGAGCGCCTTCGAGCGGCAGGTCGTGGGCGCGCTCGGCTCCATCGGCGCGGCCACGCTGGCCAGCCGGGTGCTCGGCTTCGTGCGCGACATGATCGTCGCCCTCGCCTTCGGCGCCGGTCCGGTGACCGACGCCTTTTTCGTGGCCTTCCGCATTCCCAACATCCTGCGCCGGCTGCTGGCCGAGGGGGCGCTCTCGACCGCCGTCATTCCGGTCTTCACCGAGTACGCCGTCACGCGGCCGCGCGAGGAGCTGGTGCGGATGCTCCGAGCCGTGTTGGCCGCCGCTCTGCTCGTGCTGATCGTCACCACGAGCGCCGGCGTCCTGGCGGCACCGTGGCTCGTGCGCGTCATCGCCCCCGGCTTCGGGAGCGATCCGGCCCAGCGCGACCTGGCCGTGCAGCTCACCCGCGTCATGTTTCCCTACCTGGTGCTCGTCGGCCTCGCCGCCTTCGCGATGGGCGTGCTGAACTCCCAGGGGCGCTTCTTCGCCGCGGCCCTGGGGCCCGCCATGCTCAACCTCGGAATGATCGCCGCGGTGCTGACGCTGGCCGCCCACGTCGATCCGCCGATCCTCGCCCTGGCGCTCGGCGTGCTGGGGGGGGGCGTGGGCCAGCTGCTCGTGCAGGTCCCGGCCCTGCGCGGGGTCGGGCTGTTGATCCCCCCCTCGGCCGAGCTGGGCCATCCCGCGCTCGGCCGCGTGGCCCGGCTGCTGTTGCCGGCCGTCTTCGGGCTGGCGGCGGTGCAGGTGATGGTGTTCGTCAACACCCTGCTGGCCTCGCTGCTGCCGGCCGGCTCGATCTCGTTCCTCTATTACGCCGACCGGGTCATGGAATTCCCGCTCGGCGTCTTCGGTATCGCGCTGGCATCCGCCTCGCTGCCGACCATGTCCCGCCAGGCGGCGGCCGGCGACACGCGGGGCGTGGCCGACACGGTCAACTTCGCGCTGCGACTGGCGGCCTACGTGTCGGTCCCGGCCACCGTCGGGCTGGTCGTGCTGAGCGTGCCGATCACGCGGGTGCTCTTCGAGCGGGGCCGCTTCGGGCCGGCGGACACCGAGGCGACCGCCGCCGCGCTGGTCTGGTACGCGCTCGGCCTCGTGGGGTTCGCCGGCGCGCGCATCACCGCCCAGGCCTTCTACGCCGTCGCCGAGCCCGGGACGGCGGTCAAGCTGGGCGTGCTGGCGATCGGCGCGAACCTGGTGGCGGCGGTGGCACTGATGGGACCCTTGGGCCACGCGGGACTGGCCGCCGCCGCCTCCGCGGGCGCCTACGTGAATCTGGCCGGGCTGCTGTGGGCGGCACGCCGGCGGTTCGGCCCGCTCGGTGGGCGGGCCCTGCTGCTCTCGTTGGGCCGGACGGCGTTGGCCTGCCTGCCGCTCCTCGCCTGGTGTCTCGTCTCGCTCTCGCTGGCCGAACGGATGCCGCTGCACACCACCCCGCGGCTGGCGCTCTGGCTGGGCGCCACGATCGGCGCCGGTGCGCTCGTCTTCTGGCTGACCAGCGCGCTCGTGCGCTCGTCCGAGCGCACGGCGCTGTGGGCGATGTTGCCGTCGCGCCGCGCCCGCTGATATAATCCGCCGTGCACTCCACGCATCCCGCGCGGCTCGAGGTTCGCCCGCGCCGGCCGTATCCGGAGAGCCGGCGCCCCTGATGGAGGCCGTCGCGGAGTATCTCGGGGCCCTCCAGAGTGAGCGGGGAGCGTCCCGAAATACCCTTGCGGCGTACCGGCGCGACCTCGCCGACTTCCTCGGCTTCCTGGGCACGCGACGCCTTGCGGCGGGCGCCGTGGAGCCGGACGACATCGTCACCTGGCTGGAGCGCCTGCGCGCGCGCGGCCTGGCCCCGGCCAGCGTGGCCCGGCGACTGTCGGCGGTGCGGGGCTTCTATCGCCACCTGCTGCGCGAGGGCCTGGTCCGCCGAGACCCCACCGAGCACCTGGACACCCCGCGGGTGCCGCGGCCCTTGCCGCGGGCCCTGTCGCGCGAGGCCACCGCCCGGCTGGTGGAGGCGCCCGACACGCAGCGGGCGGCCGGCGTGCGCGATCGCGCGATCCTCGAGCTGCTCTACGCCACGGGGATGCGGGCCTCCGAGTGCATGGGCCTGCGCCTGGAGGATCTGAACCTCACCGCCGGCTACGCGATCTGCACCGGCAAGGGCGCCAAGCAGCGGCTCGTGCCGGTTGGCGCCCAGGCGCTCGCGTGGGTCAGCCGGTACCTGCGCGACGCCCGCCCGCCCGCGACCCGCCGCCGCGACTGCGGCCGACTCTTCGTCAACCCGCGCGGAGGGCCGCTCTCGCGCCAGTCGCTGTGGACGCTGGTCCGCCGGGCCGCGGTCGGGGCCGGCCTCACGCGGCGCGTGTCACCGCACGTGCTGCGCCACTCGTTTGCCAGCCACCTGCTGCAGGGTGGCGCCGACCTGCGCTCGGTTCAGGCGATGCTGGGTCACGCCGACATCTCGACGACGCAGATCTACACGCACCTGCCGAGCTCCGCCCTCACGCGGATGTACCGGCAATTCCACCCGAGGGCCTCGTAGTGGCCCGCCGCGGGCACGCCTATCCGCAGGCGGCGCCGAGCGCCGCCGATCTGGTGGACGGCGCGCTGGTGGTGGCGCCGCCCGCGCTGGCCGCGACCGACGCGGCCCGGCTGGCACGGCGCCGGGGGGTCGAGGTGCTGGCGACGGGCGAAGACCACTGGGTGCTCCGCGCGGACGCCGCGCGCGCCGACGCGCTCGGCCTCGGGGCGCTGCCGATCAGCCGGCTGGCGCGGCCGCTGCCGGTCGTCGCGGCGGGGGAGTCGGAGATCGCCGTTCGCCGTCACCTGGCGAGCGGCGCCCCGGCCGTGGTCGTGATCCGCGGCCGAATCATGCTCGGCGTCGTGCGGCGCGCGCCACCGGGCGGCTTCATCTCGATGCAGCGGCGTCTGGAGCGCACGCTCGACGCGGAAGGTCGAGCCCTGCTCGGAACGGTCGGGCGGCTGGCAGCCGCGCATGGCGCCCGCGCCTTCGCGGTCGGCGGTCTGGTGCGCGACGCCTGGCTGGGCCGCGACCCCGCCCATCACGACCTCGACGTGGTCGTCGAGGGCGATGCGGGGTCCGTTGCTCGTGCCCTCGCCGAGGTGGGCGGGGGCACCCTGGTGGAACACGAGCGTTTCCTGACCGCCTCGGTCGCGCTCCCCGGGGGGCGACGCGTGGACGTGGTGACCGCCCGATCGGAACGCTACGAGATGCCCGGGGCCTTGCCACGCGTCATCCCGGCCCCGATCGCTCAGGATCTCCAGCGGCGCGACTTCGCCGTCAACGCGATGGCCGTTGAGCTGGCGTCGGGGACGTTCGGACTGCTCGATCCGCTCGGCGGCACGGCCGACGTCGCCCGCCGTCGCCTGCGGGTGCTGCATCCCCTGTCGTTCGTCGAGGACCCGACGCGGATCTTCCGGGCGGCCCGCTACGCGGCCCGCCTGGGGTTCGCCCTGGACGCGTGGAGTGCCCGCTGCCGTGCGCTGGCGCTCGAGCAGGCGCCCTACGCGGCCCTGTCGGCCGCCCGCATCGCCGCCGAGCTGGAGCGCACGCTGGCCGAGCCCACTGCGGCCGGCGCCCTGCTGAGTCTGGCGCGCGCTGGCGCGTTCCGGCTGCTGGCGCGAGGCCATCGCGCGAGCCGGGCGATGCGGACCTGGCTGCAGGCG
>Ga0299907_10001202_pt1 | contig 14547 bp, 14 predicted proteins | sample RVTome_16_FD_198680 | JGI IMG/M metagenome (GOLD analysis project Ga0299907, IMG submission 198680) | Soil microbial communities from uranium-contaminated site in the Upper Colorado River Basin, Wyoming, United States - RVT152D67 (version 2) ... | reverse complement strand
GCGCGACCCGTTCCCCCGTAGACGACCAGGTCTTCGGGGCGTTCAGCGACCTCGGGGTCCAGGTTGTTCATCAACATCCGCATCGCGGCCTCCTGCGGCCACGACCGGCAGCTCAGCTCGGTTCCTCTCGGCGCGCGCACCTCACGAGCGTTCATCTGGTCCATCTTGGGCGATACCCCCGGTTGGGTAACCTCCATCTGGGCTACGGCAGAGATGCTACCCGGGTGCTTGAGTCCCACTGGTTCGACCGGTACCGTCCGCGCGATGCCCTCCGACGGAACCCTCATCGAGATCGGCCCTCAGGACTCGGTGGATCCCATCCGGGTGCTCCTGGCGGACGACGAACCGGGCCTCCGCACGGCCCTCACGGAACTCCTCAGCCACGAGGAACGGGTCGAGCTGATCGGGACAGCCGCCGACGCCGAGGAGGCGATCCGGATCGCCGAGTCGGACCGGCCGGACGTCGCGCTCATCGACGTCCGCATGCCGGAAGGCGGCGGACCCCACGCGGCGCGCGGCATCTCTCGAGTCTCCCCGGGAACCCGTGTGATCGCGCTGTCCGCGTATGAGGACAGGACGAACGTGATGGAGATGCTTCGGGCAGGCGCCGTGGGCTACCTGGTCAAGGGCACGGCGGCCGACGAGCTCGTTCAGGGGATCGAGTTGGTGGCCCAGGGCGGCACCAGCCTTTCGGCCGAGGTGCTGGGCGGTGTCGTCGCCGAGCTCGCGACTCAGCTCCGCCGCGAGGAGATCGAACAAGAGACGGATCAGGCCCTCCGAGGCGACATCGAGCGATTCGTCTCCGGGCACGGCGTGTGGATGGTCTTCCACCCGATCGTCGACCTCGAGACCCGCCGGGAGATCGGGGTCGAGGCGCTCGCCCGGTTCGGATCGATCCCCGTGAAGCCGCCGGACCGATGGTTCGCCGAGGCGACGGCACTCCAGCTCGGGCTCCAGCTCCAGCTCCGCACGTTGAAGGAGGCGCTCGAGGCTCTTCCGAAGATCCCCGACGGGACCTTCCTGTCGGTCAACTGCTCGCATCACGCAGCTGCGTCATCGGAGTTCGCGGAACGATTGGACGGCGTCGAGGAGCGCATCGTCCTGGAGATCACCGAACACGAGGCCATCGAAGACTACGGCGCGCTCGCGGAGGCGCTCGCGCCCCTCCGCGCGCGCGGCCTGCGTGTGGCCGTCGACGACGTCGGCGCCGGCTACGCGAGCCTCCGTCACGCCCTTCAGCTCGCGCCCGACTTGGTGAAGATGGACATCTCGCTCACCCGAGGCATCGACCGGGATGCGGGGCGTCGGGCGCTCGCCTCGGCGCTGATCTCCTTCGCCGGAGAAACGAACATGACGATCGTGGCCGAAGGGATCGAGACGGCCGGCGAGCTCCACGCGTTGCGCGAACTCGGCGTCCGGTACGGACAGGGCTTCTACCTCGCCCGCCCTGCCCCGCTCGACTGATCCTTCAGGAGCCGTCCGCCGATCTGGTGCGGACGAGGCTCCGGAGCACACGCAGGTCGCGGCGGAAGATCCGGCGCATCAGCGGTGCCGCCATCCGGAGGCCGACTCGGCCGACAGGACCCAGTGCTTTCGGTGCGAAAAGGGTCTCTCGCCACCGCATCCGCGTGCCCTCGCTGACCGGCTGGAGCTGGATCTCACCGGCGCCCTTCACCCACCCGAGGTGGTCGATCACCAGGATCCGCGGAGGCTCCCACATGCTCACCCGGACCTTGTCCCGCGTCCTGATGCCCGCGATCCGCACCGTGGCGCGTGCCTCGACGCCGACGCCCTCCCGTTGCTCGCCGATCACCTCGAAGGCGGAGGCCTCGAGCATCCAGTCATCCTGATGCTCCCAATCCGTGATCAGGGCCCACACGATCTCGGGTGGTCCGGGCATCGTGTCGGAGACCTCGATCAGGATCGGGCGCCGGGGTCGCGCGGATCGAGACTCGGCGTTCAGCGGATCAACTCGAACGGCGGTCGATCGACCACGAAGAGGCGCCGGTGTCCTTCGTGAACTGCTTCATCTCCATGGCCACAGTCACCGCCTCGGCGTAGTGACGGAACGCCCTCTTCTCCGTCGACGCGACCCCGATCGAGAGCGTGAGCAGAGGGAACCGCTGGAGATCGCCACGCCGATCCGTGACCTCGACGTAGCCGTTCGTGCGGTCGTCCACGTCGTAGAGGGCCGGCACCATCTCGTCGAACATCTGCACGATCTGCTGGGCCGTCGCCGTCGCGTGTTCCGGCGGCACCACGACCACGAAGTCGTCTCCGCCGGCGTGCCCGACGAAGGTGTCGGCTCCCACGATCTGCCCGGCGGCCTCGCCGATCACCCTCGCCGTCTCCCTGATGGCCTCGTCCCCCCGGAGGAACCCGTACCGGTCGTTGTAGGCCTTGAACCGGTCGAGGTCGACATAGAGGACCGCGAACGGGTCGCCGGAGGCGACGCGTCGTTCGATCTCGTCTTCGATCGCGACGTTGCCGGCCAGGCCGGTCATGGGCGAAAGGGATCGCGTGTCACTCGCGCGGTTCAACACCCCACGGATCCGAGCGAGGAGCTCAGGCGTGTCGAACGGCTTGACGATGTAGTCGTCCGCACCGATCGCGAAGCCCTCCAGCTTGTCGGCCGAGAGCCCTCGAGCGGTCAGCATGATCACGGACACGGTGGCTGTCCTCGGATCTTGGCGGAGGCGGCGGGTCAGCTCGAACCCGTCCATATTGGGCATCATCACGTCCGCGAGAACGAGCTGTGGGGGGCGCTCCTGGGCTGCCGCGAGGGCCTGTTCCCCGTCGCTCGCGACCCGCACGTCGTAGCCGGCCGCCTTCAGTTCGATCTCGAGGAGCCGCGCGATGAACGGATCGTCATCGACGACGAGGAGGCTCTCTCCGCCGCCGCCGGGGTCCTCGCCCTGGGGCGCTTCTCGCTCCGGCGTCTCTTGCTCCGGCGCCTCCTGCTCTGGCGTTTCCTGGTCTGTCACTGACCTCTCCCGTCCTCCCGCGAGGCCTCGCCTCCCGGACATCGGCACTCTACCGCCACAAGGTGAGCCCGCCGGGTAGGGAGCGGGACGTTCCCTCTCCCGCGTGGCACGATGGGACCGGCCTGCTCGGTCCCGAAGGAGACGGCGATGCCGGTGCTCGACACATTCCTCGATGCGATGGGGGACACACCTCTCGTGCGTCTGCGAGCGGTGGCCCGTGGTGTCAAGCCGACGATCCTCGCCAAGCTCGAGATGCTGAATCCCGGCGGCTCGGTCAAGGATCGGATCGGCATCCGGATGATCGAGGCTGCCGAACGGGAAGGGCTCCTCAAGCCCGGAGGGACGATCGTCGAGCCCACATCCGGCAACACCGGGCACGGGCTCGCCATCGCGGCGGCGGTCCGAGGCTATCGCTGCATCTTCGTGATGCCGGACAAGATGAGTCAGGAGAAGATCTCGCTGCTTCGCGCCTACGGCGCCGAGGTCGTGATCTGCCCCACCGCCGTCGCACCCGATTCCCCGGAGAGCTACTACCGAGTGGCCGATCGCCTGGCCTCGGAGATCCCCGGCGCGTTCCAGCCGAACCAGTACCACAACCCCGTGAACCCCCATACCCACTACGAGACGACCGGCCCCGAGATCTGGCACCAGACCGAGGGCCGGCTCACGGCCTTCGTCTGTGGCGTGGGGACCGGCGGCACGATCTCGGGGGCGGGTCGCTACCTGAAGGAACAGAACCCCGACGTCCTCGTAGTGGGAGCGGATCCGGAGGGGTCGGTCTACTCCGGCGACACCCCCAGGCCGTACCTGATCGAGGGGATCGGCGAGGACTTCTTCCCCACCACGTTCGATCCGTCGGTCGTGGATCGCTACGTCCGTGTCTCGGATCGCGATTCGTTCCTGACGGCGCGTGCGATCACCCGTCGGGAAGGGATCCTCGTGGGAGGCTCGAGCGGCACCGCCGTCTTCGCGGCGCTGGAGATCGCGCGGGATCTCGACGACCCGGATGCGACGATCGTCGTCCTGCTCCCCGACACGGGTCGGCAGTACATGTCGAAGCTCTATTCGGAGACATGGATGCTGCAGCACGGGATGCACGAGCGGCCCGAGCTGGTCCGCGTCGAAGAGGTCCTTTCGGCCAAGTCGGGCGAGATCCCCTCGCTGGTCACCGTGAACGCGCACGACAAGGTGCGCCAGGCCGTGGAGACCCTGCAGGAGCATGGGATCTCGCAGGCTCCGGTCGTCCGGGAGGAGTCGATCGACGTGTCGCAGTTCGTGGGATCGATCCGGGACCGGGAGCTCCTGGAGCGGGTGTTCCGAGATCCCGATTCGCTCCAACTCGACGTCGCCGAAGCGATGGGGCCGCCCATCCCGATGGTGGAGTGGGACGCGCCGGTGGAGATGGCGTTCGCGGAGCTCGAACGCACGCCCGCCCTGGTCGTGACCAAGTCGGGACAGGCCCTCGGCGTGTTGACGCGGAGCGATCTCCTCGAGTTCCTCGCTCGACAGCGCCGGGCGTAGTCTGCGCCGATGAGGTTCGAGACGGCCGCGATCCACGCAGGACAGGACCCCGATGCCCCGTACGGGGCGGTGAACGTCCCGATCTACCAGACCTCGACCTACGCGCAGCCCTCGGTGGGCACGCCCAAGGTGTTCGACTACGCGCGTGGGGGCAACCCCACGCGCGAGGCGTTCCAGCAGGCGCTCGCCGCCCTGGAGGGCGGCGAACGCTGCTTCGCGTTCGGGAGCGGGATGGGCGCGGAGTCGACCCTGATGCTGACCCTGCGGCCGGGAGACCACGTGCTCCTGGCCGACGACGTGTACGGCGGCACGTACCGGCTCCTGTCCAAGGTGCTGGAGCCCTGGGGGCTGTCCTTCTCGACGGTGGACCTCAACGACGGGGACGCGATCCGCGGCGCCCTCCGACCGCAGACGCGCGTCGTCTGGTTCGAGTCGCCGTCCAACCCGCTGCTGAAGATCGTCGACCTCGAAGCCGTGTGCACGGCCGCGCACGAGGCCGGTGCTCGCGTCGTCGTCGACAACACGTTCGCCACGCCTGCGTTGCAGCGTCCGCTCGAGCTCGGAGCCGACGCGGTCATGCACAGCGTGACGAAATACATCGGGGGGCACTCCGACCTGATCGGCGGCGCGATCGTCACCAGCGACCCGGAGTGGATCGACCGCCTCGCGTTCCTGGTGAACGCGGTGGGCGCGGTTCCCGGGCCGATGGACTCGTACCTGGGCCTCCGAGGCCTCAAGACGCTCGCCCTGCGGATGCAGAAGCATTCCGAGAACGCGTCGGCGATCGCGGACTGGCTCTCCTCGCACCGGAAGGTTCAGCGAGTGTACTTCCCGGGACTCCCGACGCATCCCGGGCACGAGATCGCCGCCCGCCAGATGTCGTCGTTCGGCGGCATGGTCTCCTTCGCGGTCGGATCCGCTGATGAGGCGATCGCGGTGGCCGAGCGAACCGAGCTGTTCTTCCTCGCCGAGTCGCTCGGCGGCGTCGAATCGCTCATCGAGGTTCCGGGCCCGATGACGCATGCGAGCGTCGCCGGATCACCGCTGGAGGTGGCTCCGGAGCTCATCCGTCTCTCGGTCGGGATCGAGCACGTCGACGACCTGATCGCGGATCTTGCTCAGGCGCTCGGATAGCCGACAGCGTTCGGATCAGCCGCGCAGCACGATCTCACCGCCGTCGCGGAGACTGAATCCCACCGCGTGCACGGACGGGTCGCCGTCGTCCACCCGGATCGGCACGTCTGCGCCGCCCAGCCAGTCGCGGAGCCGAGACTCGTCCCCGCCGACCTCGGCCCAGGCGATCCCCTCGACCGGGGCCCGGTGCTCGGCGGGCGCGGCACCTGGATGAAGCGTTGCGGGGACATCCCACGAGATGAAGAACGGCAACCAGAGGTCCTCCCCTCGCTCCTCGATCCCAGCGCCGCGCCACCGTACCTCGGTGCCGTCCGGCCGAGAGCGAACACCAGGCCGGACCGTGAGCCCGAGCCTGGCTCCCGTCGTGTCGATGTCGTCGTCCGACAGGCACACGGAGAACCATCGGTCGCGCTCCGCGGACAGCTCCATGAGCGTGCGGCCCAGCACGGAGTTCGAGCCCATCGCCTCGTCGACGACACCCAGCAGCTCGACGTACTCGTTCCCGAGCGGCGCGATCATGTTCGCGGTTCCCCACTGGGGATGGTGCCCGCCCGGCACGAACCGGAGCCCGTGCTCCTCCCACAGGCGTCCGGACGACGCCTCGAGGTCGCGGACGGCGAGCACGACGTGATCGAGCTTGAACATCCGAGGGTCGCGCCTAGGTCGCTTGTCGCTTCATGTAGGCGACCATCGAGACGCCGCCCGCCGGTGTCTGCTGCTGCAGGATCGTCACGAGCTCCCAGCCGTCTTCGCCGAAGTTGTTCAAGATCTCGCCCGGGTTGTGCTCGAGCAATGGTGCCACGAAGTACTCCCACTTCATCTCAGCTTCCCCCTCGTGCCATCAGTCGTTGATGCATGTGCCTGAAGCAGACGCCCATGATCACTTCGAGGCCACCCTCGGTGGCGATCCGAGCCGCCTCTTCGTTCACGATCCCTTCCTGGAGCCAGAGCACGCGCCCACCGATCGCCACCGCCTGCCGGGCCACCTCCGGTGTGTGCTCCGCGCGGCGGAACACATCCACCACGTCGACGTGGATCTCGCGCGGGATGTCGAGGAGCGAGGCGTAGGCCCGCTCTCCCAGGACCTCCGTCTCGTTCGGGTTCACCGGCACGATCCGGTACCCGTGCTCCTGCAGGTAGGAGGCCACCTCGTAGGAGGGCCGCGACGGCTTCGAGGAGATCCCCACCACGGCGACGACGTGGGCCTCCCCCACCAGCGACCGCAGCGCGCGCTCCCCTTCGCTCAGGTCAGGGTCCACGGAGCCTCCTCCCTGAGCACGTCGAGGAAGGAATGGACCATCAGCCCCGTCGCGCCCCAGATCGTGTGCCCGTCCGCCGGATACGCCCAGCCGCGCCAGACGCTCCCGTCCCCACGGGGCAGCTCCATCGGCTCCTCGGCGGCGACGAGGTCGGCCAGCGGCACGCGGATGATCTCCTTGATCTCGGCCTCTGCGGCGAACAGGTCGGGCGGCAGCTTCAGCAGGCCGACGAAGGGGATCACGAGGATCGCGGACACGTAGGTGTGCACGGGCGGGAGCGCTCCCACCAGCTGCGGGAGCGTCGGATCGAGGCCGATCTCTTCGAAGGCCTCTCGCCGCGCTGCGTCCGCGGGCGACTCGCCCACGTCCACGAGCCCGCCCGGGAACGAGACCTCCCCGGGGTGACGCGAGAGCGCGTCGGATCGGACCGTGAAGATCAGGGATGGGAGCGGCGACTCGATGACGGGCGCCAGCACGGCGGCGAGGCGGTCACCCGGCGCCGGCGCGTGCGCCGGCGCCGGATCGAGCGCGGAGCGAAGGACTTCCTGCAGAGAGGGCGCGTGTAGCATCCGCAGCCATGGTAGGCGAGGACGTCGCGGAACCCGCGTCGGCCACCGACGCCGCGGCACGCGCGGCGGCCGACTCGGCGGCCGGCGCCACCGACCCCGATGAAGTGCTCCGCTATGCACGAGCCCTGATCGCCGCGCCGTCCGAGAACCCGGGTGGCACCGAGGAGGAGGTCGCCGACGTGGCGATGAGCATCCTCACGGACCTCGCTGCCGACATCCAGGTCGTTCGCTCCGAGGAGGGGCGTCCCAGCGTCGTTGCGCGGATCGGCTCCGGAGAGCGCCCGCATCTCGTCTGGAACGGGCACCTGGACACCGTGCCGGCCGGAGATCCTTCGACGTGGTCCAGCGGGCCCTTCGAGGGCACGGTCGTCGACGGCAGGCTCGTCGGGCGCGGAGCGTGCGACATGAAAGGGCCGATCGCATCTGCTCTGGGGGCGATCGCGGCGCTCCGCCGCGCCGGCATCTCGCTCGCCGGGACGCTCGACCTGCATCTGGTCGCCGATGAGGAGCTCGCCGGGATCCACGGCACGAAGGTCCTGCGCGACCAGGGTCTGCTCGATCAAGACGCGGCTATCGTGGGTGAGCCGTCCGACATGGAGATCGCGCTCGCCGAGCGCGGCGGCGCCTGGGTAACGGCCGTTGCGCACGGGAAAGCCGCGCACGGGTCGCAGCCGGACCGCGGCGTCAACGCCATCTTGACGATGTCGCGGTTCCTACTTCGCCTGCGCGAGGCGCTTCCCGACCGGGTGCATCCGCTCGTCGGCGCGCCGACGGTCAACGTCGCGCTGGTGAGCGGAGGTAGCGCTCCCAATGTGGTCCCCGATCGGTGCGAGGTGGAGATCGATCGCCGTATCGTGCCGGGCGAGGAGGATCCGGAGGAGGTGCTCGCGCCGTTCCGCCTGTTGGTCGACGAGCTCGTGGCGGAGCGACCCGAGACCGACATCGAGATCTCGCTGAGGGACTGGACCGAGGCGGCCGAGACGACCGGCGACTCGGCGATCGCGAAGATCGCGCGCGACGCGATCGCCGCCGAAACGGGGTCGTCACCGCCCTTCGTGGGCTTCACGGGCATCACCGACGCCCGCTTCTACATCAACGACGCGCACATCCCGACGGTGATCGCAGGGCCCGGTTCGCTGTCCCTCGCCCACACCGCGAACGAGTCCATCGGGGTGGCGGAGATGGTCGACGCGGCGCGGGCATACGCGCGCATCTTCGTCGGCTTCCTGGGGACCCGCTAGCGGTTTCGATGGACCGGTTCGATGTCTTCGTGATCGGTGGCGGGGGAACCGGGTCCGAGGTCGCGTTCTCCCTCGCGCGAACATCGGGGATGAAGGTTGCGATCGCGGAACGGGACAAGCTCGGGGGTGAATGCAACCACTACGGCTGCGTTCCCACGAAGGTGATGCTCCGATCGGCGAAGATCGCGGCACTCGCGCGGGACGGCGAGCGCTTCGGTCTGCGGATCCCCGAAGTCGAGGTCGACTTCAAGGCGGTGCAGCAGCGCGCCCGCGACGTCATCGATCCACAGTCCGGCGGAGGCGCGGAGCCGTTCGAACGCGCAGGCGTCGAGGTGTTCATGCAGGAGGCACGGCTGCTCGGGGAGCACCGGGTGGAGCTAGCAGACGGCACACAGGTCGAGGCCGACCGCGTCGTTCTGGCGACCGGCACGGAGGCCGACATCCCGCAGATCGCCGGGCTCGAGGATGGGCCGTACTGGACGAACAAGGAGGCGATCTGGCGTCCGGAGGCGGCCCCGGAGTCCCTCGCGGTGATCGGCACCGGCGCGATCGGGATCGAGTTCGCCCAGATCTACGCCCGCTTCGGCTCACGCGTGACGGCGCTGGAGTCTCTCCCGCATGTTCTTCCCCAGGAGGACGAAGAAGCCGCGGCATCACTCGTGCCCGCCCTCGAAGCCGAAGGGATCACCTTGAAGTCGAACGTGACGATCGAGAGGGCGGATCACGATGGATCGGCGTGGACGCTGGTGCTCGAGGCCGGGGATCCGGCGGTCGCCGGAGAGCTGCTCGTCGCGACGGGACGGCGGCCGGTCTTCGATGTCCACGATCTGGACGCCGCGGGGGTCGAACTGGACGGCGAGGGGAATCCGATCCTCACCGAGACGCTCCGCACCACCAACGACGACGTCTGGGCCGCCGGCGACGCGACCGGTGACCTCCTGTTCACCCACGTCGGTACCTATGAGGCGGAGCTCGTCGTCAAGGACATCCTCGGGCATCCGGAGCGCCGGGACTACCGGGTCGTCCCGCGGGTCACGTTCTGCGATCCCGAGGTCGCGAGCGTCGGTCTCACCGAACAGCAGGCTCGTGATGAACGCGATGATGTGATCACCTCGATCGTCCGGTTCGGGGACAACGAACGGTCGCACATCGAGGGCGGCACCCACGGACTGGTGAAGCTCGTGGCCGAACGTGATACGGGCGAGCTCCTCGGGGGGCACATCGTGGGCGAGGAGGCCGGAGCTCTGCTCCACCAGGTGGTCCTCATGATGGTGGCGCGCGCGACGGCGCCGGCCGTCGCCCACGCGATCCACGCCTATCCCACACTCTCGGAGTCCGTGAGGGGCGCCCTGCTCGGCATCGACGAGCAGGTCGGGTAGCCTGGAGGGACATGGACGCTTCCGTCACCGAGGTCATCTCGGTCACCGACAAGGCCGCGCGAAGGATCGCCGCGCTCGCCCTCAAGGAGGGCCGCGCGCTGCCGATCCTCCGGGTCCGCGTGACGGCGGGTGGATGCTCCGGCTTCACCTACGAGCTGTCGTTCGCCGACCGCCCCGGCGACGACGACGCGGTGATCGAGGCCGCGGACGGCGTCCGCGTCCTCGTGGACCCCAAGAGCGGGCCGATCGTCCGCGGATCCACATTGGAGTACAACGACGCGCTCCTCGGCGGCGGCCTCAAGATGATCAACCCGCAGGCCACCCACGAGTGTGCGTGCGGCGACTCCTTCGCGATCTAGCCGAGACTCCGCGTCACCCGACGGTGAGCGTCCCCGTCATCTGAGAGTGGAACCGGCAGTGGAACCCCCCGCTGCTCACACCCGTCAGCGGGATCTCCACCGTCTCGCCCACGCCGATCGTCTCATCGATCGCGTCGTCGTCGGTCGTGAACGTGTGCGAGGTCTCGCCGATGTTGAAGACCGTGATCGTCTGCCCCTCGGTCACGGAGAGCTCGGCCGGCGAGAAGCCGAAGTCGACGATCGTCAGGTCGGCACCACCGTCGGCGGACGGGCTGCCACCGTCATCGGACGCACTCTCGCTCGGGCTCCCGCCGCCATCCGCCGGGGGGGTGTCGTCCCCTCCGCATGCTGCGGCGAGCAGCGTGAGCGCGAACACGGGTCCCAGCAGGCGCATCCACCGTCGGTGCATCTTCCCTCCCAGTCTTCGCGGCCAAGGTTGCCGACGGTACTACGACCGAGTGGCGCCCCAGGCTTTCCCCCGGGGGCAGAAGGAGAACTACACTGCCAGCGTGGCCGTGGAGAAGACCCAGTGGCGGGACCTCTACAACGAGGTCGTGCTCACCGGCCTGTGCACCGGCTGCACCTCCTGCATCGTGGCCTGTCCGTTCCACGTCTTGGGCTACGAGAACGATGTCCCCGTCCAGCTCCAGGAGGAAGGGCCCGACGGCTGCAGCCATGGAGACAAGGGATGCGACATCTGCACCCGCGCGTGTCCGAGGTTCCGGGAGTGGGAGTCGGAGATCGACGAGCTGTTCTTCGGCCAGGTCCGCAAGCCCGAGGAGGTCATCGGGCACTACCGTGACATCTATCTGGCGAGGGCGACGGGACAGGAAGCGCTCATGCACGGCCAGGACGGTGGCGCCGTCTCGGCGCTGCTCCTCTGGGGCCTCGCGAACGGCGAGATCGACGGAGCATTGACCTCGAAGCTCTCGGACGAGCGCTCCTGGGACGCCGAGCCAACAGTGGTCACGGACGCGGAAGGGGTCCTCGCCACCGCAGGGTCTCGCTACACGTACTCCGCGAACCCCCTCGCGCTCCTGAAAGCGGCGGAGATGGGTCTTTCGAAGCTCGCCCTCGTGGGGATGGGTTGCCAATCGAGCGCGACCGGGGCGCTGGAAGTTCGGCGGGTCAACAAGTGGCGGCGGAAGATCGCCTGGACCTTCGGGCTCCTGTGCTCGAAGTCGTTCACCTACGACGGTCTGATGGTCGAGATCGCCCAGAAGGAGCTCGGGCTGGACCTCGATCATCTCGTTCGCGTGAACGTCAAGGGGAAGCTGCTGTTCTACACGGACACGGGCGACGAGGTCATCTACCCGCTGAAGGACGCCCAGCAGTACACGAGACCCGGCTGCCTGCGCTGCCCCGACTTCGCCGCCGAGCACGCGGACATCTCCTTCGGCGGCCTCGGGCAGTCCGAGGGCTGGACGCTGTCGATCGTTCGGACCGAGCGAGGCCAAGACATCTGGGATCGGGCCACGGCCGATGGCGTGATCGAACATCGCCCCGGCGCCGAGGACCCGAAGGCCGTCGAGCTGATGTTCAAGCTGGCGGCCAAGTCACGCAAGCGCTGGCCCTCCCCCGACGAGATCCCGGTCGCCGGCTCCACACCGGGGGTGCTCCCCGTCCTTCCTGACCAGACCTGAGCCCCCCGGACGGGTTAGGTCCCGACCCCAACGAGGGGACTCCATGTGGTCGCTGCCGCGCCGATAATCCGAAAGGACCGCGGAAACGGTTTCCCGGGCATGCCCTGGACGGAAGGACGCGCGTGGCTCGCTCGATCCGAGATCAAGAGCACCTGCTGGAAGGCGACGCGATGCTCGCAGCCGTCGCCTTCTCTGCCGAGCGGCTGCTCCTGGCCCCCGACTGGGGTGTGGCGATCGATGACGTGCTCCGGCACCTCGGTCTCGCCGCGGAGGTCTCTCGGGCCTATCTGATCCGCGTCGAGTCGGACGGTGCAGGCGAGTACCTGGCGACCCAGCACGCGGAGTGGTGCGCGCCCGGCGTCGAGTCCCAGTTCGGAAATCCGACCTTGAACGGAGCGGGACTTCGCCGCCACGGCTTCGGTCGATGGATCGAACTCATGACGAGCCAGGAGACGGTGCACGGCGTCGTCCGTGAGTTCCCCGAGGAGGAGCGGGCCGAGCTCATCCGCCAACAGATCGTGTCGATCGCGTCGTTCCCGGTCTTCGTTGACGGCGCGTGGTGGGCCTTCATCGGATTCGACGATTGCTTCGTGGAGCGGCGATGGTCGCGACACGAGCTCGACTCGCTCCGCGCCGTCGCGGGCATGCTGGGAGCGGCCGTCCAGCGACAGCGTTCGGAAGGTCGTCGGATCGAAGCGGAGGCGCGATACGAGCAACTCGTCGCGCAGAACCCCGCCGTGACGTACACGGAGTCTCACCATGACGAGGGAGGGACGATCACCTTCATCAGCCCGCAGATCGAAGACCTCCTCGGCTGTCCGCCGGAGCGGCCGCTCCAGGATCGAACCTGGTGGTGGGCCACGGTGCATCCCGACGACGTGGCGCGGGTCCAAGGTGCGAACGCCCTCGCGTTCGCGGTAGGCGCGGAGTTCGACCAGGTCTACCGCATGCGCACCGCCGACGGCCGCTGGCTGTGGGTGCGCGACAAGGCGCGTCCTGTTCGCAACGAAGACGAACAGATCCTCTACTGGCAAGGCTTCCTGGTGGACGTGAGCGAGCAGATGGAGGCGGAGGAACGCCTGCGACACGCCGAGGCTCGCTATCGAGCGATGGTCGAGCTGATCCCGGCCGTCACGTACACGGACTTCGTGGGGGACGACGGGATCACCTCGATGGGGTTCGTCAGCCCACAGATGGAAGCGATCCTCGGCTTCCCTCCGCAGCGATTCCTCGAAGACGCGGGGTTCTGGTTCGAGCTGATGCACCCGGACGATCTCGCGCACCTGCGATCGATCGATGCGTTCAACAACGCCGACTTCGAGCCGTTCGACCACGAGTATCGGATGCATCACGCAGACGGCCATTGGGTGTGGGTGCACGACATCTCCACGGCCGTGCTGGACGACGAGGGCAAGCTCGACTATTTCCTCGGCTTCCTCACCGATGTGAGCTCACGTCGGGATGCCCAGGAGCGGCTCCGCGAGGCTGAGCTCACGTTCCGAACGATGGTCGAGCAGAATCCGGCGGTCTTCTACGTGCAGGAGCTCGACCCTGATGGTCAGGCGATCACCACCTACGTCGGTCCTGGCGACGAGGAGCTGACCGGGTACCCCCGACAAGCGGTCGCGACCGACCCCGCGCTCTGGAAGCGGTTGGTCCATCCGGACGATCGGGAGCGCGTCTTCGCAGCCGATGCAGCGAGCAACGCCGACGGCTCAGACCTCTTCTCCGAGGAGTACCGGATCGTCCGGAAGGACGGCAGGGTCGTCTGGGTCCTCGACCAGGCACGGCTCGTACGACCGGAGGGTCGGGCTCCCTACTGGCAGGGGTTCCAGCTGAACATCACGTCGCGCAAGGAGGCGGAGCAGAAGCTCCAAGATGCCCACGAGCACCTCCGACTCATGGTGGACTCCGCCCTCGATGCCGTCGTGAGCATGGACACCGATGGCGTGATCATCGGGTGGAACCCCCAGGCGGAGACCACCTTCGGCTGGAGCGCCGAGGAGGTGCTCGGACGATCGCTCGTGGAGACGATCGTCCCGCACGCCTATCGTGCCGCCCACAGCGAGGGACTCCGTCGATGGCACGAGACCGGCGAGGGTGCGGTCCTGAACTCGCGCATCGAGATCCAGGCACTGCGTCAGGACGGACGCATGATCCCCGTCGAGCTAGCGATCGTCCCGGTGGCGGTCGGCGAAGAGATCGTCTTCTCCGGGTTCATCCGAGACATCAGCGAGCGCAAGCGCGCGCAGGAGGATCTGGAGCGTGCTCTCGAAGTCGAGCGTCAGGCGGCCGTGCGGCTGAGAGCGCTCGACGAGATGAAAGACACGTTCCTCCAAGCCGTCTCCCACGACCTGCGAACACCACTGGCAGCGATCCTCGGGATGGCGATCACGCTCGAGCGTGGAGACGTGGGGCTGGATCCGGAGGAAACCCGAGAGCTCGCGGGCCGGATCGA
>Ga0299907_10001201_pt1 | contig 14553 bp, 20 predicted proteins | sample RVTome_16_FD_198680 | JGI IMG/M metagenome (GOLD analysis project Ga0299907, IMG submission 198680) | Soil microbial communities from uranium-contaminated site in the Upper Colorado River Basin, Wyoming, United States - RVT152D67 (version 2) ... | reverse complement strand
GCCGGTGACGCCGCCGGCGACTCCGGCGACCGCGGACAGGATGAGCCCCTCGGGCAGCACGTCGGCGGTCCACGGCAGGGGCATGACGGCGTGCGTCCACGCCCACTCGGTCCAGAACCCCGCGGTCCCGACCACGAGGCCGGACGCGGCGCCGAAGGCCAGCGGCCGGGCGCGCGCCGCGACCAGCAGCGCCACGCCCTCGACCAGCAGCGCCGAGCCGAGGTAGAGCGGCAGCGCCGGCGTGGTCTGCCCGAGCACCGGGCCCACGGCCAGGCTGACGATCCCCCGGACGGCGAGGAAGAACAGGGCCGCGCCGATCGCCCCGCCGGGGCCGATCCACACCCGCGCGGCCGCCAGCGCGGTGGCGGCGGCCAGCGCGATCAGCAGGGGCCCGAACACCAGGCGGAACTGCGGCACGCCGAAGTCGAACTCGGCCTGGAACGTCGACAGGCCGATCAGCAGGCCGCCCATGAGGCCGACCCGCCGGGCGGCGGTGACCAGGTCGGGAGAGACCAGGGTGCGCTCGGCCGGGCCCGCGGCCGCGCCCTCGCGGGTGGCGGTCGGCGCCGGCTCCCCCGCCTCGCGCTTGGCGCGCATGCCCTCGGCGAGCAGCACGGCCTGGCCGATCAGGGTCATGCCGGCGCCGCCGATCAGCATCAGGTGGGTCGGGCCCCACAGGGTCACGTCCTGCCCGAACAGGCGATGCCAGAGGTCGTCGAGCGGGAAGCCCGTGAGCGCGAACGCGCCCGCGGCGGCCATCAGGACCCCGCCCACCGGCGCGTGGAACGAGCCGAGCCGCACGGCCGCCGGCCCCGGTCGCTCGTCGCGCGGCAGCGCGATGGCGAGGATCCCGGCCGAGAAGACGCCGAACAGGCCGGCCAGGATGAGGTAGTGCGCCGGGTTGGCCAGCGGGCCGGCGTCGCGGCCCTCGTCGATGTGCAGCGCGATGTCCCAGTACATCCCCAGCAGCGCGGTGAGCAGCGACACGGCGGCCACCGCCGAGGGCAGGGCGGCCCAGCCGGGCAGGCCCGAGACGCGCTCGCTGAAGTCGGCGATCCGGCCGAGCGGCGAGATCTCGCGCGCGCGGTGGGCGAGGATCGCCCACAGCAGGATCCCCGTGGCCAGGGCGGCCCCGGCGGTGGCGATGATCACCTGGTCGATGGCGGCGCCGCCCGCGGGCTCGCTGGCGCCCACGGTCGCGGCGGCGGAGGGGAGGAGGGAGAAGATCGAAGCGCTCATGTGAGGTTCTTACCCGGTCACCGCCCGATGTTACACAGATCGATGTCGCATCTACCGATGTACCATGGACCCGTGACCGAGCTCACAGACGACGCCCTGACCATCGACGAGCTGGCGCGCCGCACCGGCATGACGGTGCGCAACATCCGGGCCCACCAGTCGCGCGGGCTGCTGCCGCCTCCCGAGGTGCGCGGGCGCACCGGGTTCTACGGCCCCGAGCACGTCGCGCGCATCGACCTCATCCGCGAGCTCCAGGACGAGGGCTTCAACCTCGCGGCGATCCGGCGGCTGGTCGAGGGCGCCGAGGGCTCGACGGCCGAGGTCCTGCGCTTCGCTCGCGCGGTGCGCGAGCCCTTCGAGGACGAGGCGCCGGAGATCGTTCCGCTCGAGGAGCTGGCCGACCGCTGGGGCGACCACGCCACGCCCGAGCTGCTCGACCGCGCGGTCGAGCTCGGGCTGCTGCGCGAGCTGGGCGGCGGGCGCTACGAGGAGCTGAGCCCGCGGCTCTCGCGCGCGGGCGCCGAGCTGGCGGCGCTGGGCATCTCGCCCACCACCGCGCTCGACGTGATCGCCGCGGTGCGCGGGCACGCCGAGGGCATCGCCGAGCGCTTCGTGCGGCTGTTCATCGACGAGGTGTGGGCGCCGTTCGAGGAGGCCGGCCGCCCGCCCGAGCGCTGGCCCGAGGTGCGCGACGCGATCGAGCGGCTGCGGCCGCTGGCCGCGGAGTCGGTCCTGGCGATCTTCCAGCTGACGATGAGCCGGGCGGTCGACACGGCGTTCGGCCGCGAGCTGGAGCGGATCCGGCGCGAGGCCGAGGACGCCCAGCGCGGCGCGGCGTAGCGGCCGCCGCTGCGCCGGTGGCGCCGGGGGCTGGGCCCTCGTCGCCACCGGCACCATGCGGTAGGGAACGCCTGCCTGAGCTCCGTCACTCGCCTCGGACAGGCGCGTTGCGCGAGCAGGGGGATATGTGTCGCGCAACCAGAAGAAACCTCACGGCGCCGGAAATGTGACGGTCGATTCGGCGTGAGCCTTACGTCCATCGCATATGTGTCGCATGCCGCAAGCGCGTGGTCTACGATCGGCGCGTGGGGTTGCTCGCACGCATCCTGGGACGGCGCGCCGGACGCGATCGCGGAATGCTCGCGGAGGGTGACGAGTCCGACGAGAAGGTGCCCCGCCCCGCGCGGCCCACGCCGACCGCGGGCAGCCGCGTCCCGCGGCGCCCGCCGCCCACGCCGAGCACCCAACCGCTCGGCGGACCCCGCGGGACCGCGGGCACGCGCAGCTACGGCGCGCCCGGCGGCACCCCCTCGACCGAGCGGATCCACAACCCCACCCACCTCGGGCGCTGAGTCCGGCGCGCGCCGGCTAGCGCGCCGCCAGCGGCCCCAGCGTCTCGCGCTGGCGCGCCTTCCAGGCGTCGACGGAGTCCGCGAGCCCGCCCTCGATCTCCTCGCGCGGGACGGGGCGGGCGCCACCTCCGGTCACGACGTACATCTGGATCGGCGGCCCGAGGTAGACGGCGGCCACCTCGATCGCGTCGGCGATCGCCTTGTAGGCCACCATCTTGGCCTGCTCGAGCCCCAGCTCCGCCGTCCCCAGGTGGGCGACCGCGGCCATCGAGAAGTCGGCGAAGATGTCGCCGGTCCCGATCGCCGAGTAGCCGGCGTGGAACTGGTGGTCGGAGCCGGTGCGGGGGATGGAGAGGATCCGCGGCCCGTCGCGGTCGCACCAGCAGAAGATGCACGCCAGGTCGGGCGGCTCGCTGGCCGGGTGGGGCACGAAGTCGCGCAGCGCCTGCTGCTGGATCGGGACCACGACCGAGGCCAGCCTCCGCCGCACGCCCGCGGCGTCGCCCCCGTGCCCGTTGAGGTCGGCCAGCTCGCGGCGCAGGGTCTGCTGGAGCCCGACGCTGCCCGCCGCCCCCCAGGCGACGCGCCCGCCGATGTCGAAGAGCTTGCGACCCGGCTGGCGCGTGGGCTGGCCCGCGGCCTCCGACGTCGCCTGCCCGTCGGAGGCCAGCACCAGCCCCTCGCGGCAGCGGATGGCGAGCACGAGCGTCACCCGCGGAACACCGACCGCGTCGCGTATCCCGGGTAGCGGTCGTAGACGTCGGTGAGCAGGGCGCCGAAGCTCTGCCCCTCGATCCGCGCCCGGATGGCGCGCAGCGCCTCCAGCCGCGCGCGGGCGCGCGGGCCCAGCGCGGCCTCGAGCTCGGACGCCCGCGCCGCCCCGGCCGCCGTCGCCGCGTAGCGGCTCCACCCCAGCCCCGGCTCGCGCCGGCGCTCGACCCAGCCGCGGCGCACGAGGTCGCGCAGGCCCCGGTACAGGCCGCGGCTCATCGGGCCGTAGTTGTAGGGGACGAACGTGTAGCGCTCGCGACGCGGCAGGACGGCCTCCTCGGCCAGCAGGAACATCCCCTTCTGGAGGCGGACCGGGTCCAGGCCGCGCGCCTCGCCGGGATCGGCGGCGATGAGGAGCAGGAGCCAGTCGCGGGCGCGCATGGCGCCGAGGCTAGGGGCCGCCGGCGCGCCGGTCTCGCCCGGACCGTGGCGAGGCGCTCAAGAGACCGTCACGAAACCGATGCGGCGCGGGTTGCTTCGGATACTCATGGTGTGCATCGACCGAGCCGCGATCTTCGTCGACGCGGGCTGGCTGCTCGCCGCCGCGGCGCTGGAGACCAACGGCGCCCGCGGCCGCGAGGGGCTGGCCTGCGACCACCGCGGCCTGCTCGCCGCCCTGGTCGCGCACGTCGAGGCGCACAGCTCCGGGGCGCCGCTGCTGCGGACCTACTGGTACGACGGCGCCCCCGGCGGCGCGCCGAGCCACGCCCACGACCGGATCGCCGCCCTGCCCTACGTCAAGGTGCGGCTCGGGCGCCTGAGCCGCTCGGGCCGCCAGAAGGGCGTCGACGTCCTCGTCTACCACGACCTGCTCACGCTGGCCCGCGAGCGCGCCATCGGCCGCGCCTACCTGGTGGCCGGCGACGAGGACCTGCGCGAGGGCGTGGTCGAGGCGCAGAAGCTCGGGGTGCAGGTCATCCTGCTCGGCATGCCGGTCAGCCAGGGCCAGAACCAGTCCGCCCGGCTGGTGCGCGACTGCGACGAGTACGCCCTCCTGCCCCGTGCCGTGTGGGAGCCGTTCTGCTCGACTCGGACCGAGGAGGACGAGGCGCCCGCGCACGAGGACGTGCTGGCCGTCCGCGACGTGGGCCGCACGTTCGCGCGCGAGTGGGTCTCGGGCGGGCGGCCGGATCGGGTCCGCGAGGTGCTGGCCGGCTTCCCGCAGCTGCCCAGCGAGGTGGACATCGCCCTCGTCCACGCGGCCGAGGAGCGGCTGGGCTCGATGCGGGGGCGCCCGGACCTCAAGACCGAGCTGCGTGGCACCTTCTGGTTCGCCGCCAAGGAGGCGGCGCGCGCGGAGGCGCCGTCCTGATACCCATATGCTGTAGACCTATGGGTGCCGCCGCGAAAGCGTGCCGGACGTGCCGCAGCGCTCCCAGGCCCACGCCGCACTCGGGCAGGCGATACGGCGGGTGCGCCGCGATCAGGCGGTGTCGCAGGAGGAGCTGGGGTTTCGCGCGGGCCTGCACCGCACGTACGTCGGGGGGATCGAGCGCGGCGAGAAAAACCCCAGCTACGCGAACCTGCTCAAGCTCTCCGAGGCGCTGGGCGTGGCCCCGTCGGCGCTGCTGCGCGAGGCCGAGTCCCAGCCCGGATGGCCGGGGCGCCGGCGGCCCTGAGGGGCCGGTGCGCGCGGTCCGCCCGGCGCGCCTCCCACCCGTGGCGCCCCGCTCCCCAGCCCACGTAGCGCTCGGCCGGGCCATCGCCGCGGCCCGCCGGCGCCGGCGCCTGTCGCAGGGGCAGCTGGCCGCCCGCGCGGGGATGGACCGGACCTTCCTGGGCGGGATCGAGCGCGGCGCGCAGAACCCGAGCTTCGGCAAGCTCCTGCGGATCGCCGACGCGCTGGGGGTGGCGCCGTCGGAGCTCGTCGCCGAGGCCGAGCGCATCGCCCGCGACTTATAGGCTGTAGACCCCTCCGGGCCGCCCCGGAAGCTTCCGGTGGGTGGCCCAGCGCTCCCAAGCCCACGCCGCCCTGGGGCGCGCGATCCGCGACTTCCGCGGCCGGCGTCACATCTCGCAGGAGGACCTGGCGCACCGCGCGGGCATGCACCGCACCTACCTCGGCGGGATCGAGCGCGGCGAGCGCAACCCCAGCTACACGAACCTCCTGAAGGTGGCCACCGCGCTGGACGTCGACACCTCCGAGCTCATCCGGCTGGCCGAGGAGCTCGAGGGCTGAGACCGGCGACGCCGCGGATGGCGGCCGGTACCGTGGTCGAATGCGCCGCCGGATGGCGTGGTGGGTGGTCGGGGTCGGGACCCTCGTGTGGGTGCTGGCCCTGACGCAGGGCTGGCTCGGCGGGGAGCCGGGTGGCGGCGCGCGCGACGACCGGCGCAGCCCCGGCTCGCGGCCCTTCGATCCCCGCGACGTCCCGATCGTGGTCGACGTCTACGAGTACGGGTTCACGCCGTCCAACGTGGTGATCAAGGCCGGGCACGCGGTGGCGTGGAAGGACGTCGGCGAGGAGCACCACACGATCGGCCCCAGCTCGCGGGCCTCGCGCCCGGTGTTCCTGGAGGCGCAGCGCTTGGGCTCGGCGGCGCACGTCTTCCGGCGACCGGGCGTGTACCCGTACCACTGCCGGATCCATCCCTGGATGAAGGGGACGGTGACGGTGCGGCGGAGGGTCTAGGCGGCGCGGACGCGGTGCATGGTCCGCGTGCGCTCGTCCCAGCGCTCCTCGCGGGCGCCGGTGAGGCGCAGCGAGGCCTCGACGCGCTCGCGCTGCGAGCTGTGACGCGGGGCCTTGCCGTGGGCGCTTGAAGTTCCTTGCCAAACGACCCGCTTCGGATACACCATCAGTGTCCTCCTTGACCTCGCCCGTTTCACCCCGAACAACCCGCGACCCGGCGATTCCGTAACGCGAAGTTTGAGGCCGGCCCCGGACGGCTAGGCGACGACGCCGACGACCGCCCACACGAGGGCGATCCAGAGCGCGAGCGAGGCGGCGAGGAGGACGGCGAGGCCCGCGACGCCGCGCAGCGCGAAGGTCTGCCCGAGCTCGGCCTGCAGGACCCAGTCGGCCATCAGGGCCTCGGCGTCGGATGGCGCGCGGCGCGCCTCGGGCCCCAGATCGGGGACCGGCGCGAGCGTCCTGCGATGCGGATGAGCAGACATCCCTCTCCGCGAACAACCGCCGAGGCGCCCGTTCCGTGACGCCGGATCCGGCGCCGCTCAGGGCGCCAGGCGAAGCGACGCGTGGACCTCGCCGCCGCCGAGCACCCAGCGCATGTCTCCCGCGCCCAGGATCCGGGCCAAACCGGCGCCGGCCGGCGCGCGATGCTCTATCTCTCCGTCGAAGGACTCCAGGCGGCGGCCGGCGAGCTCCTCCTCGGGGATCGCCCAGTACACCGCGTTGTTGACGTGACCCGCCACGTCGAGGTCGGCCGCCCGGAAGGACCATGGCGCCGGCGAGGCGGAGGCGGGCGGCGGGGGGTGGCGCAGCCGCGCCTTGACCACGCGCCCGCCCGCCGACGGCCCGTAGACCTCGGCGAACCGGTCGGTCAGCCCCCGCGGGCGTCCCGATCCCGGGTCGACGTGGACCCACAGGGCGACCGCCTCGACCCGGCCGCCCCCCTCCCCCTCCACCAGCGTGCTGCGCTCGGCCCACAGCCGCCCGAGCCCGGTGCAGAAGGTGGCGGCGCGCAGCGGCTCGTCGAAGGCGGGGAACCGCGGCACGCGGATGCGGCAGCGCCGGACCACCCAGCCCCCCACCCCGTCCAGCCCCGCGTCGACCACGTCGGCGAAGGCGGCGTCCTGGAGCCAGCGCGCGATCGCGTCCAGCCGTGCGCGGCCGTCCGGCGCCGCGTCGCCCACCCTCACCCGCGCGGCGTGCTCGAAGACCCGCCCGGCGTCCGGCCGACGCACCCCGCTCAGATCGGCGCGCCCCAGAGCGGGAACCAGCGCTCGAGCTCGGCCTCCATCGGCAGCTCGCCGTCCAGCTGCGAGCGCAGCCGCAGCTCGCGCTCGTTGTCGCGCGCCCGCTCGCCGGCGGGGACGAAGGGGTAGAAGGCGCCGCGCTTGTAGTTGTAGATGAAGTAGGCGTGGCGGCCGCGCTCGTCCTCGAAGGGGAAGACCGCGGCCAGGATGCGGTCGCCGTAGCCGCCCAGCTCCAGCTCGCCGCCGATGGCGTTGATGCCGGTGACCAGGTCGTCGAAGTCGGGGTCCTCGAGCACCATCCAGCGGTAGCCGAAGTCGTCGTCCTGCGCGCGCACCTCCGTCCCCGCCTCGCTGGTGGTGGCGCGGATCAGCTCCTGCATCTCGGTGGCCAGGCGCGCGAAGTCGGCGGTGTCGAGCTGCTGGAAGACGATCGCCGCGCGGCCCGTCGTCCTCATCGCCAGGCCGGTCTCCATGGTCACGTAGGCGGTGGTCATCGCGAACAGCCGGTCGGCGGCCGGCTTCTTGAGGTCGCGCCGGCCGCGCAGGACGTCGAGGAAGCCCATGCCGCCTAGGCGGGGAGCCGGCCCTGGAGCTGGCTCTCGAGCTGCGCCAGCTTCTCCAGGCGCTTCTCGAGCGGCGGGTGCGTCGAGAACAGGCTCGACAGCGAGGACTTCACGCCGGGCGGGAAGATGTAGAAGGCCGACAGCTCGCTCGACGCGCGCAGGTCGCGCTCGGGGATGCGGTCCATGCTGCCGGCGATCTTCATGAGCGCCGAGGACAGCGCGCTCGGCCGGCCGGTGATCATCCCCGCGCCGCGGTCGGCCGCGAACTCGCGGTAGCGCGAGAGCGCCTGGAGCAGCAGGAAGGACATCGCGTACACGGCGATCGAGACCAGGAAGAGGACGAGGAAGCCGGCGTTGTCGTCGTCGTCGCCCCCGCCGAAGAAGAACCCGAACTGCACGATGTAGGCCGCCACCGTGGCGAAGAAGGAGGCGATGGTCATCACCAGCACGTCGCGGTTGGCCACGTGGGTGAGCTCGTGGGCCATGACGCCCTCCAGCTCGGCCGGCGAGAGGGTCTCCATGATCCCCGTGGTCGCGCACACGGTGGCGCTCTTCGGCGAGCGGCCCAGCGCGAAGGCGTTGGGCATCGGGGTCTGCGCGACGGCCACGCGCGGCTTGGGCAGGTCGACCTGGACGCACAGGCGCTCGATCATGGCGTGCAGCTCGGGCGCCTCCTGGGGCGAGACCTCGCGCGCGCCCATGGCGTGCATGGCCAGCTTGTCCGAGGTGAACAGCTGCGCGAGCAGCAGGCCGCCGGCGATCAGCGCCACGAAGATCGCCCCGACGCCGGCCGCGAGCAGCGCGACGATCAGCACGACGTAGAGCGCGCCGAGCAGGAACATGGTGAGGGTCATCCGGGCGGTGAGCCCGGGATCGCGACCGATCTTGCGCGGAGGAGGCATCTGCCTCCGTCATTCTAGGCAACCGGCTCGGCCGGCCCTAGAGCGACGACGCGCCGCGCTCCTGCGCCTGCGCGCCGAACACGTCGTCGAGCACCAGCTCGACGTCCGGGCCGCCGTAGGACTCGTGCAGGTGGCGGGCGACCGCGGCGCGGCCGTGCCCGGCCACCGCCATCTCGATCGCCGCCAGGCGCGCCGTGTCCACCGTCGTGCGCGGAGCCGGCGCGACGTCGTCCGCGGGGCTGGCCAGCGCCGCGCGCAGCCGCTCGACGGCCTCCAGCAGCCCGTCCAGGCCGGCCCGGGCGGCGTCGGCACGCGCCAGCGCGTCCTCGGCCAGCTCGCGCACCCGTTCCGCTCGACCCGCGCTCACCGGACGAGGATACCCCTCCTTCCTGCAGATGGGGCAGGTCTCCATAAGACTGGACCTCTAGTTGAAGTCGAGGATCGCGGATCCCTACACTTCCGCGCTCGCATGCGTCCGCGCATCGCCCTCTTCGCCGTGCTCGCGCTGGCCCCCGTCGTCCTGTGGGCCGGCCTGCCCGTGCTCTCCAGCGGCCAGAAGAAGAGCCTGCAGCAGCGCATCGAGGCCAAGCGCGGCACGGTCGAGCGGCTGAAGTCCAAGGAGGGCGTGCTCACCAACGTGATCGAGCGCGCCACCACGCGCATCAACCGCCTCCAGCGCCGCCAGAACGTCCTCCAAGCCGACCTCGACCGCAAGCGCGCCGAGCTGATCCGCATCCAGGACGACCTGCGCCGCACCCGCGCCCGCCTGGTCAAGCTGCGCGCCAAGCTCACCCGCTCGCGCATCGTCCTGGCGCGCCGGATGGTGGAGATCTACCAGGCCGGCCGCCCCGACCTGGTGACGGTGGTCCTGAACTCCAAGGGCTTCGCCGACCTGCTCGAGCGGGGCGAGTTCATGCGCCGGATCAACGAGCAGGACACCGAGGTCATCACCGCCGTGCGCGTGGCCAAGGAGCGCACGACGAAGGTGGCCAAGCGCCTGGCCAGGCTCGAGGACCGCCAGCAGCGGATCACCGCCGTCGTGCTCGCGCACCGCAACGAGGTGGCCAGCGTGAAGATCGACCTGGCCGGAGCGCGGGCCGAGAAGGCGGCCACGCTGCGCAGCGTGCGCGGCCATCGCCACGAGTCCGAGCAGGAGCTGGCGGCGATGGAGCGCCAGCAGGCGCGCATCCGCGGCGAGCTCCAGGGCGCGGCCGGGCCGATCCGCCGCGGCTCCGGGCGCTTCATCTGGCCCATGAACGGCACCTTCACCTCGCCCTTCGGCCAGCGCTGGGGCCGGCTGCACGCGGGAATCGACATCGCCGCCCCGATCGGCACGCCGATCCGCGCGGCCGACAGCGGCACCGTGCAGATCGCCAGCTCCTACGGCGGCTACGGCAACTACACGTGCATCGGCCACGGCGGCGGCGTGTCGACGTGCTACGGCCACCAGTCGTCGATCGGCGTCAGCGTCGGCCAGAACGTCAGCCAGGGGCAGGTCATCGGCGCCTGCGGCAGCACCGGCAACTCGACCGGGCCGCACCTGCACTTCGAGGTCCGCATCAACGGGTCGCCCGTGGACCCGATGGGCTACCTCTAGCCCCCGGCCACTAGCCTGCGGGCGCGATGGCGCCCGACATCACGATCGCCGGCCTGGAGCTCAAGACCTTCGGGCTCATGTTCGCCTGCGCGTTCCTGGCCGTCGGCGCGGTGGCCGGGCGGCGCTTCCTGCAGCTGGGCCGGCCGGTCGACTGGGCCTACGAGATCACCTTCGCCGCCCTGGGCGGCGGCCTGGTGGGCGCGCGCCTGTACTACCTGGCCGAGCACTGGGACGAGGTCAGCGACGACCTGCTGGCCAACGTCTTCAGCGGCGCGGGCCTGACCTGGTACGGGGGCGCCCTCGGCGGCGCGCTGGCCGTCGTGCTGTGGGCCCGCTGGCGCGGGTTCCTGGGCCTGCAGCTGCTGGACCTCTGCGCCCCCCTGCTCGCCCTCGGCTACGCGATCGGGCGCATCGGCTGCCAGCTCTCGGGCGACGGCGACTACGGCGAGGCCTGGGACGGGCCGTGGGCGATGGCCTATCCCGAGGGGGAGGTGCCCACCACCGAGGAGGTCCACCCCACGCCGGTCTACGAGACGCTGGCGATGGGCCTCGTGGCGCTGTTCCTGTGGCGCCGGCGCGACGCCTACCGGCCGGGCGTGCTGTTCGCCCTGTACCTCGTGCTGGCGGGCCTGGAGCGCTTCCTGGTGGAGCTCGTGCGCCGCAACGACGCCGTGCTCGCCGGGCTCACCGCGCCGCAGCTGGAGAGCCTGGGGCTGCTGTTCGCCGGAGCGGCCTGGCTGGCCGTCGTCGCCCGGCGCCCGGGCGGGCTCAGAAGCGCCGCGGCAGGTACTTGAACGGGTCCAGCGGCGTCGACCAGGCCTCGGGGCCCTGGCGGACCTCGAAGTGCAGGTGCGACCCCGAGCAGCGCCCGGTGCAGCCCACCCTGCCGATCGCCTGCCCCTGCTTGACGAACTGGCCGTAGGCCACGCCGATCTCGCTCAGGTGGGCGTAGCAGCTGACGAGCGAGGCGTGGCGCAGGCAGACGAAGTTCCCGTACGCCCCCTGCGGGCCGACAAGGATCGCGCGGCCCTCGGCCACCGCCTTGATCGGCGTGCCGGTGGGGACCGCGAGGTCGACGCCCGCGTGCCGGTGGCTGCCCCGATCCTCGCCGTAGTGGCCGGTGAGGTAGCCGCGCGTCGGCAGCGGCCACACGAAGCCCTGGGTGCTCAGGGAGTTGGCGGTGCGGACGATGCGCAGGCGCGCGGAGCTGGGCCGGGAGCCGCGCCCGGCGGGATCGAGCAGGACGATCTTGCCCGAGCCCGCCTCGACGGGGATCCGGACGTCGAGCGTGCGCGACGTGTGCCCCAGCGGCTTGACCCCGACGTTGTCGCCGCGGCCGGCGGCGCCGAGGAACAGCACCTGCCCGACGTCGCCGAAGTTGCGCCCGCGGATGCGCAGGACGCCCTTCTCCTTGACGCTCACCCAGCCGGACTGGGCGCTGCGGGCGGTGCGCGCGCAGCCGGTCCGGCACTGGAGCCCCGAGATCACGGCCCGCGCGTAGAACTGGGTCCCGCCGTAGGCGCCCGAACCGCCCGCTCCGGCCGCCGTTTGCGCGCCCGCGGCGGCGGGGAGGCTCAGCGCGCAGGCGAGGACCACGGCCAGGGCCGTGAGCGTTCGGGTGCGGCTCGAGTTGCGCGAATCGGCGCGTGTCAGCGTTCCGTCTCCCTTTGCTCGGGCCTACGGGGTTAGCTGACGGGCTCGCGCTGAAAGGGCAGCGCTACCGCGCGGTGATGCGCGGATTCGCCCCGAGCGCCCGGTGTCCCGGACGCCTTGGTTCCCCCGTTCCGCGGGCGATGGGTTCGCCTACGGATTCGGCAAGACTGCGACGGCGCGGCAGTGTAGCGAAGGGATGCACGGAATGTTGCACCCCGCCGCCCAGGCTCGTGCGGGTCGTCACGACCTCGCCGGGTGGAAACCGGAGCGGGAGGGGTCTACCCTCAAGTGTCGAGCAGCGGCGCTAATGGTGTGGCGCCGAGTTGCCGATAACCGAAGCCCGGGGGTGCGCCCCCGTTACCCCATGCGGACTACCAGGGCCTTCATCGCCGGCATCGGGACCACGGGGTCCCTCGTGGCGGCGACCGCCTGCGTCGCCCTCGTGGCCAGCGCGGTCATCGCCTTCAACGGGTGGCCGGGCGCCGGCTTCGCCGACCGCATCGACTCGATCTTCGTCAACGACGAGCCGGCCGTGGCCTGGGACCAGCGGGGCACGGACGCCGTCGCCACGGGCGCGGGCGCCGCGGCCGGCGCGGTGGCCGCCACGGCCGCCGGACCGACCTTCGGCGCCCCGGGCGTGGCCCTCGGCGACGACGGGACCGTGCTGCGCGGCGGGCCCGTCCGCCTGCCCGACGGCTCCATCGCCGGCGTGCCGGCCGGCGCCGACGGAGGCCCGGGCACGGTCACGGGCGGCGGCGGCGACAGCGGCGGGGGCGGGGGAGCCGTGAGCGGCGTGCAGGACCAGGTCGCCGACACGGTCCGCCGGACCGGCTCCGGCGCCGGGGGAACGGTCCGCGACACCACCCGCGGCGTCGGCGAGACCGTCGGCGGCCCGGTGGGCGACACGGTCACCCAGACCGGCGACGCCCTCGGCAACACGGTCGACAGCGTCACCCAGGGCGCCGGCGACCTGCTCGACGGCAAGTAGCGCCCGCCCTAGCGCCCGGCGAACGCCCTCTCGACGAAGCGCAGGGCCTCGCCCTGCAGCTCGGCGTCGTGCTGGATCGAGCGGTGGTGGCCGCCGGGCAGCGCGATCAGGCGCTTGCGCGGGGAGCGCGCCGCGCGGTGCAGGGCGACGGAGTGGTCGACGGGCACCTGCTCGTCGCCCTCCGCGTGCATCAGCAGCAGCGGCGTGTCCATGCCCTCCACCGCCGCCGTCAGGTCGTGCTCGACCAGGAAGGCCTCCAGCGAGCGGCGGTCGGCGTCGAACTCGAAGTGGCCGCCGCGCAGGCCGCGCAGCAGCATGTCGGCGTCCGCCGGGCAGATCGCCACCACCGCCTCGGCGTCCAGCCGCGCAGCCGCCAGCAGCGCCACGTAGCCGCCCATGCTCGAGCCCCGCAGCGCCAGCGGGCGCGGGACCAGCGAGGCGATGGCCGCCACGTCCTCGAGCAGGCGCCCGTCCAGCCGCCCACCCGACTCCCCGTGGCCGCGCATGTCGAAGGCCACGGCCGCCAGGCCCGCGGCGCGCGCGTGGCGCGCGAAGTCGAAGTGGCTCTCCTTGCACGAGCCCGCGCCGTGCGCGATCACCATGCCCCCGCGCGGCTCGCCCTCGGGCAGGAACAGGGCGTAGGCCAGGCCCTCGTGCGCGCCGAGGCGGGCCGGCGGGTCGGGCAGCGGCATGTCGCGCCGGCGGTTGAGCAGGTCGAACACCCTCATGCGGCGATAATGGCGCACCCATGGCGACCACCGCGCTCTCGCACGTCTATCCGCTGGGCAGCCGGGTCAACGAGGCGGGGCGCCTCGAGATCGGCGGCTGCGACGTCGTCGAGCTGGCCGAGCAGTTCGGCACCCCGGCCTACGTGGTCGCCGAGGACGACCTGCGGGCGCGAGCCGGCGCGTTCCGCGAGGCACTGCGCACCCACCACGGCGCCGACGGGGACGTGCTCTTCGCCTCCAAGGCCTTCCCGTGCACGGCGGCCTACCGCCTGTTCGCCGACGCCGGGCTGTCCTGCGACGTCGCCTCGGGGGGAGAGCTGGCGCTGGCGCTGCGCGGCGGCTTCCCGGCCCAGCGCATCTACCTGCACGGCAACGCCAAGTCGCCGGGGGAGCTGCGCGACGCGGTGGACCGCGGCATCGGGACCGTGGTGATCGACAACTTCGACGACATCCAGCGCCTCGAGGAGGTCGTCGCCCCCGGGCGGGCCCAGCGGGTGATGCTCCGCGTGCGCCCGGGCGTGAAGCCCAGCACCCACGACTTCATCTCCACCGGCCAGCTCGACTCCAAGTTCGGGCTGGCGATCGACGACGCGCGGGCGGCGATCGAGCGCCTGCGCGGCTCCGAGCGCCTGGAGCTGGTCGGCCTGCACATGCACATCGGCTCGCAGATCTACGAGCTGGCCTCCTTCCGCAAGGCCGTCGAGGCGATCGCCGGGCTGGGCGACTTCCCGGTCTACAACCTGGGCGGCGGGCTCGGGGTCGCCTACACCGCGGAGGACGAGCCGCCGTCGATCGAGGCCTACGTCGAGTCCAAGGTCGCCGCCGTCCACGAGATCCTGGGCGAGGGCAAGCGGATCCACATCGAGCCCGGGCGCGCGCT
>Ga0299907_10001200_pt1 | contig 14556 bp, 17 predicted proteins | sample RVTome_16_FD_198680 | JGI IMG/M metagenome (GOLD analysis project Ga0299907, IMG submission 198680) | Soil microbial communities from uranium-contaminated site in the Upper Colorado River Basin, Wyoming, United States - RVT152D67 (version 2) ... | reverse complement strand
CGATCGGTGTAGTAGAGGCCGGCCTCGGTCCCTTTCAAGGTGGTTACCCGAACCGTCACCACAACCCTTTCGACAGGCTCACAGATAGACCGCGACCGCAGGTGTGCACTCGTCTGTCGATCTGGAATCGGACTGTTCTCCGGTTGATCGTGTTCATCGGATCTACTTTCAGTCCGTGCGTTCCTCGTCGTGGATGTAGAGCTGTCTGTCGATCTGGAATCGGACTGTTCTCCGGTTGATCGTGTTCATCGGATCTACTTTCAGTCCGTGCGTTCCTCGTCGTGGATGTAGAGCTGTCTCGCGGGTCCGTAACGAAGATCATTGAGATAAGGGTCGCGAACAGGGTCGCGTGAACACCCCGACAGACGCCCAGCGGCAGAATTTGGAGAATCTGGTGGGAACCCAGCTGCCAGTGCTGTTTGGCGGCCCTGTTGGTGACCCTCCCGCCAAGAATGAGGTGCTCAGAAGCCCCTAGGCACTCGACCCGCACCAATCGATGGCCAAAACCAACGACCGTCTCCAGAGATCGCACACCAGAACCGTGTATATGTGCGGCCGGGGAGAGAATCTGTGTGTCCACGGCCGACTAGACAACAAGCCAAGTCTCTCAACAGTCTGGCAAGACTATGCCAACGGTCTGCCAACAGTCTGCCAAACGCGGCGAAACCCCAGGTCATGGCCATCTTCACGAAAAGCCGAAAAATCCGTTCCGAACAGCCGATTCGTTCACGCAAGACGATTCTCGAGACCGTTCCGAGACTCCGCCGAGACCGTTCCGAGACCAATGGCAGACCATTGGAAGACTCGATCTTCAGGATCAGAACTGAAATGTTGGATCAAGAGACCCGTCAGCGGACCCGGTCGGAGCGAATGCCCGAACCGTTGCTCACTCTGAAAGAGGCCGCCGACTATCTGCGGCTCACCCCCTCCGCCCTATACACACAGCGTCACCGCGGAGCCAAACCCGGGGCTCTTGGAATCCGCGTTGGCCGGAAGATCCTCTACCGGCCGTCTGACATCAACCGGTACCTCGATGAGCTACTCGCCGGAAACCAGATCTCACTCCACCAGTAAGAGAGAAAGGCGAGCCCGCGCGGATAGGCCCAGCCGTGGATCTCGGGACTATCCGTAGCGCTCGTCGAGTCTATCTGCGAGGGCTTCGAGGTCTTCCTCGAACAGCGAACCGTAGGTATCCAGGGTCATGGCGGCGGAGGCGTGGCCCAGCATGCGTTGTACGGCTTTGATCGATGCGCCGGTACTGATGGCAAGCGAGGCCGCGGTATCCCGCAGGTCGTGTATGAGGAGGTCGGGGATCCCTATGCGTTCTGCTGCCGGGTTGAACACTCGCTTGCGGAAATTCCCGGCCCGGAGTGGCCCACCACGTGGAGCGGTGAAGATGAGCACATCATCGGCCTTGTCCTCCAATGCCGCACGGAGCTCTTGGGCGACGAACTTGGGGAGTATCACGATTCGGGTCTCGTGGGTCTTGGTCGGTCCGAAGGTAAGCCCGTGGCCGTCTATCTCCGTGGCTGACTCTTCAACGCGCACCCGTCGCCCGTCGACCTTGCCCGCGCGAAGGGCTACAGCCTCTCCGAGACGCAGACCCGACCAGCCGAGAAACCAGACAAAAGGCCGGTAGTCCCCGCATTCGTCCGCCAGACGAGACAGCTCGAAGGCGGTGAGAAACCGCTGACGGCGTTTCTCCACCCTTGGGAGCTTTACCTTCGCTGCCGGGTTTCGTGCAACGAGACCATCGTCGACGGCAACGTTCAGGGACTGTTTTACAACTCGTAAAGCCTGGTGGATGCGGGCGCTGCTCAGACCCTCGTCGGTCATCTCCGCCACCCAGGACCGTATCGAGGCCGTCGAGATTCGCCGCAGCTCGACGTTTCCGAAAGTTGGAACGATTCGAGACCGGAGGAGACCTTCATATCCGGCTCGAGTCTTCGGGCCGATGTGATGGAGCCCTTCTAACCACAACTCGGCCCATTCCCCGTAGGAGATGGTGCCGGCCGCCGGGTCCACCCACTCGCCTTTAATCGACTTTCCCTCTTCGAGGGTCAACCACTTCTCGGCGTCGACCTTGCGTTTGAAACTTTTGGAATGATGGCGTCCATCTGGGCCCTTATATCGGGCCAACCATGGTTTCGGTCGGTCTCGTTTCTGGATGTATCCCATGTCTGGTGCGCGTGTGGTGCGCGCCACCAGAGAAATGTAGCACACAGACGGGAAACGTGGAAAGACTACGTTAGAAGTGCTGGAGTAGGCATTTCCCCAGGTAGAAGGCCATTTCTGACCGTTTTCCCAGGGTGTGAACTTGTGGAGACGATGGGACTCGAACCCACGACCCCCGGCTTGCAAAGCCGGTGCTCTTCCAGACTGAGCTACGTCCCCGAATTTGTCAATTAGCAGTTGACGGTTTCCGCTATGCCAAGCCGGTGTTATTTAGCACAACGCTCGAACAGCAGCCGGCATTCGAAGCCGTCCTCCCAGTCTACGGCTCGTGACCCGAAGACACTTTCCCTAGCCGTCCGATAGGTTTGACAATCAGTCGACCGTGCTCCACGGCAACGGCATCTGACGATGCACAACCCAAAGAAGCCCAAGCCGGTCCCCTCGACATCCTCGAGATGTCAAAAACCGAAACGGAAGGCACCAGCTGTATAGCTACAATCAGGCTGAGAAGAACCAATGCGAGAGCTCCGCTCTCGTCGGCGAGGAGGATCGCCAGATATCCGGTCAAAAAGAAGCCCGAACCAAGGGTCGCTGGCCAAACACGGCGTCGAAGTAAGGCGACACTGACTGGTGTCGCCGAGGCGAGGATTGGCATCGGAAATAGCCACTCCAACGCCTCAAGCCCCTGTGAGACCGAGTAGGGATGCGATGAAGATGACCGCCGCGACCGCCAGTCCGGTGCCTGCTAGCCAGCCTGCTGACTGGATCAACCCTTTCCTTACGGAGGTTTCAGCAGTCCGATGACGGAACGTCAGCGTGGTCGCCGTCACCACGGAGTAGATCAACACCGCTGCTAACAGGATGTCAACCCGCGGGTACACCCACGGAGACACGAATGCCGCAACTGCCGGAATGACCCCCCACGCAAGACTCCGTGCAGCCACGTTGTTGACGTCTGTGCGCATCCCGTCACCGGCCAGCCGCCAGGCCGCCCAAGAAGCGATCAGAGCGGTCACCACTGCAATGACCAACGACGCCAAGGGATACATCACAAACTCGACCACTATCAAAGCCATAGCGAAGAGAATGAAGGCGGTGGGTGCGGCGACCAGAAGGGTGATGACACCTACACCGAGTCGACGGATTCTGGATCCTGCCCGTGTGACGTTGCTCATGATCTCAAACGACCCGGGGATTCGCGCCACGTCTTCATTGGTCCTCGGAGAAGGTCACGGCCCAAATGAGGTCGGATCCCTCATCGAAGTCGGAGTGCTGTAGCACCCGCACAAGAATCGACTCCTGGCCGACGATGACCTGCTCAATGGAGTTGTCCTGTCCGGTGATTTCATCGGTAGGAACAGACGCCCAGCGTTGCCCGTCAGGCGAGAACCAGAGTGTGGGAATGTCAATGAAGTCTTGTTCATCGGGTGGAGCCACGCCCGCCTCTTCGTACGCTTCCTGTCGGGCTTGGTCGAACTCCTCTCCGGTGACCGCGGTCAGCCTTTCACCTGTGTCCGGGTCGAGAAAGGTGATGGTGTCGCCATCGTCGGGGATCTCCACACTGGGATTGTCGAAGATCGTCCCTTCGGAAAGCACCACTCCGCTTCCTCCATCGGCGAGAGTGAATGTGAAGGTCTCCACATGTACCGTGAGGGTGAGACCGTCCTTTTCGATGATGACGTCGGGTTCGGGGGGTAAGACTGGCTGGAGACTGCCTATGAGCGCGATCCCGTAGGGGCCGGCGGCGATGGAACCGAAACCAGGCTGCAAAGTGAGGTCGTCGGTGTCTTCGAGTAGCTCGTGGGTGGGTAGTTGCGACCACTCTCGGCCGTCGGTCGATGTCAGGAAACGGACACCTTCCTCCGCATCGAAGATTGCGACGATCAGAGTGTCTCCCCATAACGCCGGCCCCGGGTAAGAGATAGGGCCAGCATCCAGATCATCAATGCTCAGCTCCTCCCAAACGACCCCGTCGGAGGAAGCCCAGAGGATCCCAGGGTCGGAGTAGGCCACTAGAGCGTTTCCAGTGCTCAAAATCTGGAAAAACCCCTCCGGCTGGAAGGGCACGGAGACCAGATCCCAAGACTCGCTGTCCTCCGAAACCCAAATCAGCGTCTCATGATGGTGACCATCGGCATCGTCGACGATGAAACTGCCCGTGAAGACAAGACTCCCGCTTCGTGTCGCGAGAACCGACTCGACGACAAAGTCCGAGACATCCGGCTGTTCCAGCTCTATGGGATCAGCCGTCCACCTGAAGCCGTCGGGCGACGTCAGCAGCAGCGTATCGCCGTCGAATGTAGAACCCAGCGCCACGTAGCCCGAAGCGGTGACGATTACATCCGTGGTGAAGAACACCTCGTCCTCTGACTCGACGACGAGTTCCTGCTCGGTCCACTCACGGCCATCCACAGAAGTCCAGGCTTGCTGACCATGAAGGTAGGCGACGTAACCGTCGTCGGTGGCCAGCACTTGGTCAGCTGAGGTCTCACCGGAAATATCGGCGTCGACCCACCTCAGGGAGATCGCTCCGGCTCCGGCTCCATCGCCGCCCGCAGGCACAGCGCTGGTCGACGTGGATTCCGTCGGCGTAGCCGTGGTCGACGGAGCGACCCGAGTGGTCGACACGTCCGTCACCTCGGCGCCGCCGCAGCCAGCCAATACAAGCGACACGACCAGACGGCCGATGAGCTGTCTACCACTCATCTGCCGAAAGGATGTCAGTCCAACCCTGCTCATGATCCCGATTCAATCGACACGCACCCGACTTCCGCTATCGGGGTTTCCCCCGACACCCATGCGACTCGCAGCGACCACATTCATCTCCACAGTCATCCAATATCGACTAGCTCGAAGATCCCGTATTCGCCCTCTTCGTAGTGGCCAGGCAGATAACAGAAGACGACATACGTTCCCAGGCCCGGATTGCCCTCACCCAGAGCACGCGGCGCGTCCTCGACCGTTTGCCGTGGCTCGACAATTCGAAACAAGTCATCTGTCCCGTGGTCCGGCGCCCTGTCAGTCATCAGTGTGTGGGTCGAAGTGCAGGGCACCTGAGTAGGTTCCGCCGACTCCTGTCTGTCCGATCAGCATGAGTTGTCCACGCAGATCCGAAAGGCCCTCGCTGCCGTCCACTATGACCAGTCTGCCTTCTGCGGTGCCGACGGAGTCCACGGTGCCCTCGAACACGAAACTGAAGGTTCCACCAGCATCGCCGAACTGCCCGGCGAACGTGCCCATGGCTGTGAAGTTCTCTGCTCCTGTCGCACCACAAGGTGCGTGAGTCACGATGGTGAAGTCTGCGTCGAACGAACCTACGAGATCACCGGTGAAGTGGAATGGGACAGCGGCGTGGATCAGACAGTTGCTGCCCGCCGGCATAACCGATGTAGGTGGTGAAGGCATACCTACCTGGAAGTCTCCGCTCACCTCCTCAGGAGCCGTCGCGTGAGCCGCGACGGACATGCCGACCAGTGTCAGAGTCAGACAAAGGACGATCAGCTTTCTCATGGTGTCCCTCCTATTGAGCGGTCGGATTTGAAGCCTTTTTGACAGGTCGCCGCCAGGGCGATGATCCAATGCTCCACGAAAATCTCTGTCGGCAGCATCTTCAGCACCGGCGTCCCTCCGGCGTAGCGGGACACTCCTTGACCAGCCGTCCTCTTGCTCGACACCCGCTCATCTCCCCCACCCCCCGGCTATCCAGCAACGCTGATCTTGAGCAGCCCGTACTCGGGTAGAGAGTTGAACTCGGGAAAGTCGGGATCCTGGAACAACCCGAACCCACCGGCTTGGACGTAGTAGGACTCTCCGGGCTCGGATTCGAAAGTGATCTCGGCCTGGAGGCTGAATCCGCCGTCGAAGGTGTCGTCGACACAGCCCACCACGTCGAACCCGGATTCAATCGAGGTGAATATCCCGAGGACGGTGTCGAAATCGGAGCCCGCGGTGGTCACGGTAATCGGACCACCGGTCCCCTCGACGATGTACCAGACAGTCTTACCCTCGACGCCAGCACATGATGCCTCCGGTTCGATCGCCGCTCCCTTGGTCTGCTGGGTAGCCCGATCATCGGTTCCCAGGGGCCGCGCCCCTTGTGGAGTGTCGTTGTGCGGGGCCGGGCCGGTCATCTTGGGCCCTGCCGCCTCATTGACGAGCCCTCGTGCCTCGAAGCGGGAACCGAAGCAGCCGTCGAGGTCGTAGGTGCGACCGTCAACCGCTATCTGGACTGTCCCCGACACCAAGAGCTCGGTAGCGATCTCCTTGACCCTTACGTTCTGGGAGAGGATGTCGGAGACGTTGGTTTCGCCTTCTTCAACCGTTACCGACACCTGCGCCTCGGTGACCGGTGTCTCATCATCGAACGGATCGAACAACGGGACAGTCACGTCGATGTTCCCGGAGAGGCTCCCAATCTCGGCTGACCCGAAGAACTCCGGCGGCTCGAACTCTCCGTTCGGCGGGAAGACCTCCAGGTTGAGAAAGGTTTCGTTGCCGAACTCGCCGGCGAACAGGTTGAAGGACGAGCCGTCCGACCCCACGATCCCGAAACATTCCAGGAAGGCTTCGTCGAAGTCGACCCGGAAGGCATGAGGATTGGTGGATCGGAACTCCAAATGGCTCCGCACCGCGGAACAGGAGGCTTCGAATGGGATGCCGTCCAAAGTGACCGTCGCCGTCGCGGCGAAAAACCTGGTGGTTTCGTTGACCTCGGTCCAAAGGTTGCCGTCACGGAAACGGTCAGAAAACGTCTCCTCATCGAGAAGCTCGCCGACCATGCCCTCGAGACTGAGCACTCCATCAAGGGCGTCCGGATCGGCGAATGACATCGGGATCAGCGCCGAAACGTCGTCCCCATCGACAGCGACGTCGTCCTCGGTGAAGCCGAACAGATCGGGTTCGCCGACAAATGGCTCACTCCCGGGCAGCCAGATCACTGCATCGGCAAATGGAGTTCCCCCTTCCGGGCCTGAGAACAGCCCGATGAAGGCCTCGCCTGCACCCGCCTCGCCTGATAGTTCACAGCTGAATGTGAAGGAGTCGAACGACTCCTCCACCGGTGGACCAGCGCTCACCCGCACACCGAGCCCCAACAGCAGCGAAATCGACACTGCGAAAACCACTGTCCTCTTCATGATCTCCTCTTTCGCCGAACGGTCACCTCAAAACTCGAAACAGGAATGCGGCCATCTGGCCCCGAGTTACAAAATCGTCCGGGCAGAACCGAGTGTTGGTCGGAGGGTTGCATCCTCGGGTGACCCCAGCAGTGCCCAACCGGTCGATGTCTCCCTCGAACGACGAGTCGTCATCGTCGACGAACAGATTCCCGCCACCATCATCGGTGTAGCCCAAGGCACGTACCAGGAATGCAGCCATCTGACCACGAGTCACAAAATCGTCCGGGCAGAACCGAGTGTTGGTCGGAGGGTTGCAGCCTCGCGTTACTCCGGCGGTGCCCAGCCTGTCGATGTCCGACTCAAAGATCGAGTCGTCGTCATCGACGAACAGATCCCCGCCACCGTCATCGGTGTAAGCCAAGGCTCGTACCAGGAATGCGGCCATCTGACCACGAGTTACGAAGTCGTCGGGACAGAATCGTGTGTTGGAGGGCGGGTTGCAGCCACGAGTGATCGCCTCGGCCGCCAGCCACTCGATCTCACTCTCGAAGGTGGAGTCATCGTCGTCGATGAACGTGCCGGAATTGCCAAACGTCGCATCGACCTCCGCGGTGGAGTCCAACTGACCTTCGAACCACCACTCCCCGTAAAAGTTGTGGGTTCCACTCATCCCACCGGGGAACTCGTATATCGAGAACTTACGGAAGGTGGTTCCCTCCTGGACGACCAGGTCGAACGCGGGCACGAAAAGCCCATCAACGTAAAAGTCGAAACCAGTACCCGGACCGACCAACGACCCCAGCTCGAACTCGTCGTCGATAAACCAGCCATGCTCGATGTAGAACGTCTCAGCCACCGGGAACCCATCGCGGTGAACCTCACAATTCACCCCTCCCAGGCATATGTATGGCCCTAGGTCCAGCCGCCAGCCATCGGGAAGCGGCGGAACACACGTAGAGGCCACCCACTCGCCGATCTGATACAACGAGACTCCATCCTCCCACACATAAACGCTGCCTGATCCCCCACCACCCTCAGGGACACTGGCCACCCAGGGCGGATCCCCCGGTTCGAGCACCACTTCGAAAGCAGGGGCCACCCCGAGAGACACCGAAACCGTCACCGTTTCATTTCCCTGTGCAGTGATGACGAGCTGATGGAGCCCGATCGAGCAGTCTTCGAAGAACTCGACGATGGGATCGGAAGGTGCCCCGCTCGCAGTCTGGGTTCCGAGGACGAAAACGAGTGAGGTTGCGGCAATCAACGCCACCCAATTCGGACGCTTGAACATGAGCTCTTTCCCCCAACCGACCAAATGACGATCGATATCAACGATACGCGACGCTGTAGCGTTACGATGTAACATAACGATGTTGCGTTAAGGTGTCAACCATGGGCCGACCAAGGGAACACAACGAGCAGACCGGCGAGTCGCTGCTTGACGCAGCCGAGGACCTATTACGCGCTGGTGGGCCTGATGCTGTTTCGGTGCGTGCCGTTGCTGACGCCGCAGGCACGTCCACCCGCGCCGTCTACAGCGTGTTTGGCTCGAAGGAGGGTATGCTCCATCATTTGGCCAGGCGGGGATACCGCTACCTGGCCGATCTGGTCGACGCCTTGCCCGTGACCGACGATCCGGCCGGCGATTTGGTACGTCTCGGTATCCACGGCTTCCGCCGCTTCGCCCTTGAAAAGCCCCATCTGTTCCGTCTCACGTTCGAGCGAGTGACCCCCGACGTACGCGAGGATGACGTGGTGCTCAAAGCCCAACGTCTCGCCTATGACGGCCTGACCCTTTATCTAGAGCGGGCCCGAACGGCGGGTCTTCTCGACGACGACGTCATCCATGAGGCCGCGTTCCAATTTCACGCGGTATGCCATGGACTCGCAAGCAACGAACTGCTCAACGAGCCGCCGCCGATCGGATCAGGCTTCTGGCAGGTCCTGCATGACTTCGACGGGCCGGGGCTGTGGCGCAGCACCATCTCCGCGCTAATCGCCGGATGGCGAAGTCGCAATCCGGAGGATGCACTTGCAGTCGACGAACCGACGCCGATGTAGTTCAAGAGAACCGTGCACCAGTAACCGCAAGCCTTTCCACCTACTGTCCCTCAGTGGACCGCAAACCGGGCGTGACACGCGGGAGTGGCTGAGAACCACGGGGGACCAATCCACGCCGATTGGGGATCTGATGCGTGGACGGAACTGACTGGACCTGACTGGCTGGCTCGAAGGGGCTTCGGAGTGGTCAAGGGGTTCAAGCAGCTCCACAAAGATTCCAGTTGGCAGTGTCCGTTCGCGGTGTGCCCACCGCGTAAGTTTGGCCCCGCATGGCCCGAGCCTTGGTACGAAGCGCGGCGCGCTGGACGAGGCGACCCAGGGTCATCGCGAGTCCGTGGTGGCGTGCCACGGTTGAAGGCAGACGGCTAGCCGAGACAAAGGGCGAACGATGAGCGGCGGATCCAATGGGCCCCTCCGGTTCCTGACAGTGGGCGACGTCCCTGGTTACTTCGCCGCTCGCGAACTAGCCGAGGAGGCTCCGATTCTTTCCGACGGAAGGCGGGCGGTCACCTGGCGCGACATAGATCAGAACTCGAGCAGACTGGCAGGCGCCCTGCAGAACTCCGGCCTCCAGCCAGGCAACAAACTGGGCGTGCTCCTCCCGAACTGCAGCGAGTACGTCGAGATCCTGTTCGCCGTTGCGAAGGTGGGGCTAACGATCGTGCCCCTGAGCGGTCGTTCCCCGGCGGCAGAAGTGAAACGAGCCCTCGAATTCGCCGACGCGAAAGCTCTGGTGACCGCCAGCCAGTACCAAGACGTAGCTGCCTCTGCACTCGAGGACCTGCCGTCCATCCCGCCGACCGCGGTGTGGACGATCGATGAAGGACCGTGGGCCGCATACGGCGAGGCTATCGAGAGCAAGCCGGAGCGCTTCACGCCGATCGAGATAGACGAGGAGTCGACGTTCTGGATGCCGTTCACCTCGGGCACCACCGGCACTCCAAAGGCGCCGATGGTGAGCCACCGGGCTCTCGTCGAACATTGGCGAATAGCTATCCACGAGTTCGACCTGTCACGAAAGGATCGAATGCTGATAGCCGCCCCCTTCTACCACTCGCTCGGGTTCATCATGGGCCTCAGCGCGTTGTTCGCCGGGGGTCGTCTCGTAATTCACAGAGAGTTCGAACCCGCTGCAGTGCTACGAACAATCGAACAGGAGTCGGTAACCGTCACACCCTTGGTACCGACGATGTGCGCGATGCTCATCACCGCCAGTGAACGTGGCGACCATGACTACTCCTCTCTTCGCGCCGTCATTTCCGCTGGCTCCCCGTTGATCACATCCACCAAGGAGGCGATCCTCGACCTCTTCCCAGATACCGACCTCTATGAGCTCTACGCATCAACGGAGATGGGGATCGTGTCGGTCCTTGGACCGAAGGACCAGCGGCGCAAGGTAGGGAGCGTCGGACTCCCCGCGCTGGGCACGTCACTCCGATTGCTTGATGACGCTGGCCAGGAGGTCCCTCTTGGTAAACCCGGAGAGATCCACAAACGTGGAGCGCTGCTCGGAGCGAAGTACTTCAAGAACCCCGACGCTTCAAATGCGGCGAGGCGCGATGGATGGTTCGCGTCCGGGGATATCGGTCGATTCGACGAGGAGGGATACCTATACCTCGTCGACCGCAAGACGGACATGATCGTGACGGGCGGCGCGAACGTCTTCCCGGCTGAGATCGAGGAGGTGATCAGCCGCAATGACGCCGTCCTCGAAGTCGCGGTGTTCGGAGTGCCCGATGAGACCTGGGGCGAAACGATCACCGCCGTAATAGTTCCGAAGCCAGGTCGGCCCGTGAATCCCGACGAGATTCTCACCCTCTCCTGGCAGGAACTCGCAGACCACAAGAAGCCGCGGCGAATCGTGTTCGTCAGCGAGCTGCCGAAATCCGGCGCTGGCAAGATCCTGAAACGCGAGCTCCGGGACGCCTACTTGAAGGATCACGATGTTCGTGTCCAATAATCCTGGCGATCCGGGTATGACGATGAGCCGTGCCGGAAGCGGGAACGACTAGTCACATCAGTCGGGCCAGACCTTTCGAACAGTCGATGTCTGGCTCGAAGATCCGATATCAGCGAGAGCGTCGTGCCAGTCGCCCCACACCGGGTCAACCCCCACGTCCCCAATGACGTCTCAGGGTCGCAGGTCGATACTCTCGGAGCGTGGCCCCTGTCGCCGCCGTCTGGTGATCACGGTCGTGATACTGTCCGGTTTCGTCTCCACCCTGTCGGCCCAGAACCGGATCAACGCCGCGGTCACTGTGGCCGAGGCGCTCGGGGCCACGGTGCCCCGCCCATTCGCCCCAGACGCGAAGCCGACGCCCGTCGAGGTGCGCGGGGTGACGGGCCGTATCTACGACGTCGCAGACGCCCGGCGATCCTCATTGTCCCCAGGGCTACCAGGTGGCCGCCGCCTTGGCCCGTGCAGGTCGGATGGTGTTCATCCCGGAACTCGACCTCTACTCGGAGCGGTTCACCGAGGCCGACCTGGAGCGGTTCGTCGTCTCGGTCGAGGGTCTCCACGCCCTACCCGGCCGTCCGATCACCGTGGTCGGATTCTCGTTCGGAGGCTCCTTCGCTTTGGTCGCTTCCGCCGAGGAGAGGATGGAAGGGAAGCTCTCCCGGATTGCCACCTTCGGCGCCTACTTCCGGTTGGAGGGCCTGATCCAGGCGATCAGCACGGGGGTGTCTGTAGTCGACGGCCGCGTCATCCCTTCGGAGGGACATCCCCTGGCCAAAGAGGTGCTGACCGCCCACACCGTCGAACAACTCCCTGCCGAGCAGCGAGATCCGGTGCTCGCTGCCCTCGACGGCCGGGTCGACCCCGACGAGCTTGCTGAGGAGGGTCGCGCCCTGTACGAGCTGTGGCCAACGACGATCCGGAGCGCATCGACCAGCTGTCCGAACGGCTCACCGGGAGGCTTCAGGCGCTGCTGGCCGATTTCTCGCCGGACCGGGTGGACCATCTCATCGATGTCCCGGTGCTGGCCATGCATTCCACCGACGACCCGCTGATGCTCCACGCCGAGTTGTTCCGCTTCCAGTCCGAGATGCGTGAGGTGGAGACGATGACCGTAGGGGTCTTCCGCAACCTCGACTTCAAGGAGACGCCGGGCTCGGAGCTGCGGGAGATGGCCACCGACCTGTTGGTGGTCTGGCGGTTCACCGCCTGGGTCCTAGCCGGCTGACAACGCAGGTAGGCGGTCGAAAGCCCGGGCTGATCACAGCGCCCGACTTATCCTTTCTGTAGTCAGACGCGTTCGGGTCGGCCAACCCATCCAGGTGGGACGGATGCTGCCCGATCGTCGGGGAAAAGGCAGGGACCATCGATGATGTCTTCGCAGCTGGGCCGCATGATCCTCGATGTCTCCGGTGCGTCGGGAGACGAGATGACAGCGACTCCGGATCCGGCGGGCCGGTACGGGCCGATAGACAGCCTGCTCGGCAAGCTCGCTGTCCAGATAGGAGGCGAGTCACGTTCTCATGGCGATCGACGGCCGGAAGAACAGCCTCAGGCCGAGTAGATGTTGGTCGGTCTATCCGGCCTGCTCGATGACCGAGTTTATCTCCTCCATGTCGAATCCCCGGAGTGTTGTGGTCCGGACGTTCCCCAGCGATGAGAGCTTGAGAGCGGCAGCGGTTGCCGTCTCGTCGTCGGGTAGCTCGATGATCGCGACGACGTCGTAGATCCCCATCGTCCATACGAGGTTTTTCACCTCGCCGCCCATCTCAGTGACGAGCTCTTGGAACGCCTTTGCCCGCTTTGTAGTGTCCGAGTAGTTGCGAATCCCCTGGTCGGTTAAATTGGCCAGGGTTACGTAGGTCGGCATCGTTCACCTCCTTACTTTCCGGCCGTCGACGCCGCACTCCGACCATACACGTCCGGAAACGACCGCTCCGATCGACCCACCCCCTTGAGGAGTCGGCTGCCCATCACAAGTGCTTGTGGCATGCCGTGAGCAAGGAGTTGAACGGCCCGTTGACTGACTCGAGTGGCGGTTGTGAGCAGATAACATTACGAAATCGTTCGTCGCTGATCGGGGAGAACGTCCGTTAGCACAGCGCTCGCTCGATTCGGCTTGCAAAGCCGATGCTCTTCCATCTGAGCTACGTCCCCGAATTCACCAATTAGTAGTTGATGTTTTCCTGTGAGCAGAGCCGGTGCTGTTTAGCACAGCGCTCGAACAGCAACCGGCTGTCCGAACAGTTTAGGTTTCCTCATTCGTCTGCGAGATTGAGGGCAACTGGGCCGGCATGGTCATTGCGGCCTCAGCCTCCGTTGCAATCGTCTTTCGGTTCTCAAAGCTGCGAGTGCTGTGTATAGATAGTTGGTTCCACCAGCGGGGGCAGCAAGATGCGATCCACATATGCCCTGGGCTTCTCAAATCGGAAGGGCGGCTCCAGAACCTGGGCCGACTGCGATAATCAAACCATGAGAAGGCGAAGGCGCGCCGCTGGCGGCCTGATCGCCGGAACAGCCCTTGTTGCGGCGTTCATCGCCCCGGTCTTGGCCCAAGGCACGTCGGGGGTGCTGGTCACCGTCGTCGACGGCCCGATCACACCGGTGATCGCTGACCACCTGGCCGCGGCGGTGGAACAGGCAGTGGGTGACGAAGCCCTCCTGGTGGTCAGCCTGGACACTCCGGGTGGTCTCGACACCTCGATGCGGGACATCGTGCAGACCTTCCTCAATGCCCCGGTTCCGATCGTGGTCTACGTCGAGCCGGAGGGGGCCCGCGCCGCCTCAGCGGGCACCTTCATCACCATGGCCGCCCATGTGGCTGCGATGGCGCCGGCCACCTCCGTCGGCGCCGCCACACCGGTGGATCTTCAGGGCGGGGAGATCACCGACAAGATCATCAATGACGCCGTTGCCTTCGCCATCTCGGTCGCCGAACGCCGGGGCCGTAGCGTCGAGTTCGCCGAGTCGGCGGTCCGTGACGGCGCATCGATCACCGCCAGCCAGGCCGTGGAGGATGGGGTGGTCGACATGGTGGCGGACGACCTCGACGACCTCCTCTCCGCTATCGACGGGATGACGGTGGAGGTGCTCGGTGAGGATGTGACCCTGGCCACGGCCGGCGACGTTCCCGAGCTCTACGAGATGTCCACGTTCCGACGCATCCTGGCGCAGATCGCGGATCCCAACCTGGCCGTCTTGTTCCTGTCCATAGGAACCCTGGCAGTGGTTTATGAGGCGGCGAAC
>Ga0299907_10001199_pt1 | contig 14557 bp, 11 predicted proteins | sample RVTome_16_FD_198680 | JGI IMG/M metagenome (GOLD analysis project Ga0299907, IMG submission 198680) | Soil microbial communities from uranium-contaminated site in the Upper Colorado River Basin, Wyoming, United States - RVT152D67 (version 2) ... | reverse complement strand
GCGTTCTCGAGGATGAGGATGCGGTCCGTGACGCCGATCCCCAGAGCCCCGCCGGAGGCGCCCTCCCCGGTCACGACCGAGATCGTCGGCACGCGGAGCCCGGCCATCTCGCGGAGGTTCCTGGCAATGGCCTCGGCCTGACCGCGCTCCTCCGCGCCGATCCCGGGATAGGCCCCAGGCGTGTCGATCAGCGTGATCACCGCGTGCCCGAATTTCTCCGCCACCTTCATGAGCCGGAGCGCCTTCCGGTACCCCTCCGGGTGCGGCATCCCGAAGTTGCGGCGCAGGTTCTCCTTGGTGTCGCGTCCCTTCTGCTGGCCGACGATCATGACCGGCCGGCCTTCGAAGCGCGCCATCCCCCCGATCATGGCGCGATCGTCAGCGAACGAGCGGTCTCCGTGCAGCTCGAGCCAGTCGGTAAAGCACCGCTCGATGAAATCGAGTGGGTAGGGGCGGCGGGGGTGCCGGGCGAGTTGGACGCGCTGCATGGGTGAGAGATGGGAGAAGATGTCGGACTTCAGTCGAGTGAGCTTGGCCTGGAGCGTGGCCAGCTCGGCCGAGACGTCGATGCCCCGCTCCTCGGCCGCCCTCTCCATCTCGGCGATCCGCTCCTCGAGCTCGACGATGGGACGCTCGAAGTCGAGGTGGACGCCGTTCGTCATCGCTTGTCCGCGTGGCCGTTGCCGGAGCGCGTCGCGACGGCTCCGGGCGGCTCAGCGAGCCGCACGTTCTCGCGTCCGAGCAAGGTCGCCAGCGGCTCGAGGAGCCCGTCGTGGAGCGCCACGCGCAGGTCGGTGGCCAGGATCGCCAGGCTGGCGCCGGTGTCGATCGTGATCGTGACCGGCATCGAGCCCGAGTTCCGGAGCAGCACGGACCGGACCTCGTTGAGGATATCCTGCTCGCACTTCTCGCGGGGCACGCGCACCTCCAGGCGTCGCTCCCCCTCGGTCGCCGCCTGGGCCAGGGGAACGATCGCCTCGGCGACCACTTTACCGGTCTCCTCGTCGCGCCGGTCGAGCCGCCCGGTCACCAGGATCGGGACGTCGCTGTGGACCAGGGGCCGTGCCGTCTCGTACACGCTGCTGAACGCAATCACCTCGATCGCCCCGGTGTAGTCCTCGAGCGTGAAGAACGCCATGTCGTGGCCCCGCTTGTCGCGCTGGCCGCGGACCCCGGTGACCACGCCGCCGATCGTCACCTGACGCCCGGCCGGGAGCTCGGCCAGCCCGGCCGCCGTGTGGCGGGCGAAGGCCGCGAGCTGGGCCCGGACACGGTCGAGCGGATGGCCCGAGACGTAGAAGCCGAGCACCTCCTTCTCGTTCCGGAGCCGCTCGCCCGCCGGCCACTCGTCGATGTCCGGAAGCCGCGGGATCGTCCGGCTCGCGTTCTCGGGCGCCCCGCCGAACAGCGTGAACTGGCCCCGCTCCCGCTCGCTCGCCTTGCGCTGCCCGTGAGCCAGCGCCAGGTCGAGGGCCACGATCTGCTGGGCGCGGTGGCCCTCCAGGCCGTCGCACGCGCCGGCCTGGATCAGGCTTTCGACCACGCGCTTGTTGACCTGGCGCAGGTCGACCCGCTCGGCCAGCTCGAACAGGCTGGCGAACGCCCCGTCCTTGCGGCGGGCCGCCAGAACGGCCTCGATCGCGCCGCGGCCGACGTTCTTGACCGCGCCCAGCCCGAACCGCAGGCCGCGTTCGACGTTGGTGAACCCGTACCCGGACTCGTTGACGTCGGGGCCCAGGATCTCGATCCCCATCGACCGGCAGGCGTCCAGGTAGCGTACGATCGTGTCGCTGTTCCCCATCGCGTTGGTGAGCAGCGCGGCCATGAACTCACGCGGGTGGTGCGCCTTGAGCCACGCCGTGTGGTACGCGACCAGCGCGTAGGCGGCCGAGTGGCTCTTGTTGAAACCGTAGCGGCCAAAGGTGGCGATGTCGGTCACCAGCCGGTCCACGACGGCCACGGGATAACCGCGCTCGAGCGCGCCCTCACGGAAGCGACCCATCTGATCGTCGACCAGCGACTGGATCTTCTTGCCCATCGCCTTGCGCAGGATGTCGGCCTCGGCGAGCGAAAACCCGGCCACCCGGTTGGCGATCTGCATCACCTGCTCCTGATAGGTGATCACGCCGGACGTGTCGGCCAGCAGGGCGAACAGATCCTGGTGGTAGGTGTCGACCGGCTCCTCGCCCCGCTTGCGCCGGATGTACCGTTCGGTCATCCCGCAGTCGAGTGGGCCGGGCCGGATGAGCGCATTGAGGGCGATCAGGTCCTCGAAGCGGGCGGGATGGGTGCGCGCGCAGATGTCGGTCGCCAGCGAGGACTCGAACTGGAAGATGCCCTCCGTCTCGCCGCGCCCGAGGAGCCGGTACGGCTCGGGGTCGTCCAGCGGGAGGGCGTCCACGTCGATCCGCTCGCCGGTCTTCTCGGCGATCATCTCGATCGCGTCGTCGATGATGGTGAGCGTCTTGAGACCGAGGAAGTCGATCTTCAGCAGACCCACCCGTTCGATGCTGGCCATGTCCCACTGCGTCGTGAGCTCGCTCCGCTCGGAGCGGTACAGGGGGACGTAGTTGACCAGCCGGTCCGGCGCGATGACCACGCCGGCGGCGTGCACGCTGGCGTGGCGCGCCAGGCCCTGGAGGGCCTTGGCGTCGTCCAGCAGCCGCCGCAGGCGGTCGCTCGAGCGGTACGCCTCGCCGATCTCCGGGACCTGCTCGATCGCCTCCTCGACCCGCACCGGCTGGGGTGACCCCGGCGCGTTCGGGATCAGCTTCGCGAGGCGGTCCGCCTCGGCCAGCGGCAGCTGGAGGACGCGCGCCACGTCGCGCACGGCGGCCTTCGACTTCATGGTCCCGAAGGTGATGATCTGGGCCACCGACTCCTCGCCGTACTTCCGCTTCACGTACTCGATGACCTCGCCCCGCCGGTCGTCCCGGAAGTCGATGTCGATGTCGGGCATCGAGATCCGCTCCGGGTTCAGGAACCGCTCGAAGAGCAGACCATAGCGCAGTGGATCGATGTTGGTGATTCCGAGGCAGTACGCGACCAGGCTCCCCGCGGCCGATCCGCGCCCCGGGCCCACCGTGATCCCCTGCGCCCGGGCATGGGCGATGAAGTCGGCGACGATCAGGAAGTACCCGGCGAAGCCCGTCCGCTTGATGACGTCGAGCTCGTACTCGAACCGCTCCAGGATCGCCTCGTCCACCGGATCGTAGCGCTTCCCGAGCCCGCGCCGGGCCTGCGCCTCGAGCAGGGCCTCCAGGGAGTCGTGGCCGGCCGGCAGCGGGAAGGCCGGGAGCAGCGGACGGCCGAAGTCGAGCTCCACTTCGCAACGCTCGGCGATCCAGGCGGTGTTCTCCAGCGCTTCGAGGCAGTCGGGGAACCGCTCCGCCATCTCCTGCGCCGTCTTGAAGTAGAACTCGTCGGAGTGGAACCGCATGCGGTCCTCCTGGTCGACGAGCTTGCCGGTCTGGATGCACAGCAGGACGTCGTGCGCAGAGGCGTCGGCGCGGCGCTCGTAGTGGACGTCGTTGGTGGCCACGAGCGGCAGTCCCATCTCACGAGCCAGCTCGCGGACGCCGTCGTTGACGATCCGCTGCTCGGGGATGCCGTGGTCCTGGAGCTCGAGGAAGAAGCGGTCCGGACCGAAGAGCCGCGCCAGCCGCCCCGCCCGCTCGCGGGCCGCGGCGTAGTTCGCCTGCATGAGGAAGGTCGGAACCTCGCCCTTCAGGCAGGCGCTCAGCGCGATCAGGCCGTCGGCGTTCTCAGCCAGCGTCTCGTGGTCGATGCGCGGCTTGTAGTAGAACCCTTCCAGGTAGCCGATCGAGGAGAGGCGGATCAGGTTCCGCCAGCCGGCTTGGTTCTGCGCAAGGAGCACGAGGTGGGAGTAGGAGCCAGCCCGGCCGCCCCGCTCCCGGCGGTCCCCCGTGGCGACGTACGCCTCCATCCCCAGGATCGGCTTGATTCCCGCATCGCGCGCCGCTTGGTAGAACTCGACGGCGCCGAACAGGTTGCCGTGGTCGGTCAGCGCGAGGGCCTGCATGCCCTGCCCGGCGGCCGCGGCGACCAGCCGGTCGAGGCGGTTCGCCCCGTCGAGCAGGGAATACTCGGAGTGCGTGTGGAGGTGGACGAACCTCACGCCGGGCCAGCCCCGGAGGCGCCGCAGCGGAAGGTCTCGAAGATGCGATCGAGCTGGACCACGTACGGATACTTGCTCCGGTCGGGGGCGTAGAGGTTGCCGTCCAGAAGCACGAGCCGGTCGCCGCAGATCACCCCGTAGGTGACAAAGAGCCCGACCCCGACGTCGGAGGGGCTGCTCCACGGCCCCTGGAGACGGATCGCGGGATGCCCGCCGAGGCTGGTCTCGACCGCTCGGATCTCCGGCACGGGACCCGCCAGCGAGTCCGGCCCGGACGCCGTGTCGGCAGGGGCGTGCAGGACGCCCGTGATCGAGTCGCCGGGGAAGAGCCGGCGTCCCCAGTCCCGTCGGACGGCGAGGACCGTGTCCGCCGTGAGCTCGGCCGGTCGGGGTAGCCAGTGGAGCGAGACGACCCGCCGCGGATCCTCGTTGTACCACACCCGCGAGTCGGCGGGGGCGGAAGCGCCCGCCGGCCGGTACACGTTGGGGAGCAGGAGCGCGAAGCCGAGCTCGTCGGCCAGCCGCTCGGCGAGGGCGGAGTCGGGCTCGCTCGCCCACATCCGGGCCACGTGATGGGCGACGAACTCGTCGTGGATGACGTCGTAGAGCGAGTCCGCCCGCGAGCGCACGAGCTCCTCGGTGGCCTCGGCGGTGGGCGCCGCCAGCACGTAGATCGTCTGGCCGCGGGCCCACTTGTCGTGGACCACGGCCGAGACCGGACCCTCCAGCGGCGTGTCGACGAGCTCGGGCAAGAGGACCGCGTCGTCTCCGCCCAGCTCGACGACCAGCAGCCGCTTCCACTTCCGGAACTCGCCGATTCCTTCGGGCGTCGTGAACGTCACCTCGAAGACGGGCTCCATGCGGGTCGTCTCGACCTCCCGCTCGAGCGAGGCCCGGAGGGCCGGCTCGACACGTTCCCGCAAGGCCGGATCGACGACGGCGACGATCGCATTGTCGGAGCCGTAGGCAGGCCCGCGGCCGCATGCTGCCAGAGTGAGCAGGACGGGGAGGAGCGCGGTTGCGAGTCGGCGGCGTGGGGGTATGCGAACCGGTCCTTCGCGGCCCGAAGGGGATGTTCCAGGGATCGACGAGAGCGCTACCAGGTGAAGATAACATCACCACCCGGAGTCATCATCGGTTCACGCGAAGGCGGCCGGAGCGTCCCCGGGCCAGCCGGTCTGGCGGAGGCCCTCGTAGAGGACGATCCCGACCGCGATGGCCAGGTTGATGGACCTGGCGCGGGGGTCCATGGGGATGGCCAGGCACCGCTCCGGACGGTCCGCCGTGAGGTCGGCCGGGAGACCGACGGTCTCGGCCCCGAAGAAGAGCCAGTCCCCGTGCCTGAACTTGGCGTCGGCGTAGGCGACCCCGCCGCGGGTCGTTGCATACCACGAGCCGTCCTCCGGCGGCTCGGCCCCGCGCAGGAAGGCGGGCAGGTCGTCCCATGCGGCCCATGCCAGGTGCGGCCAGTAGTCGAGGCCCGCGCGACGGCGCCGCCGGTCGTCGATCGAGAAGCCGAGCGGCCCGACCAGATGGAGCTCGGCCCCCGCCGCCACGCAGAGCCGGCCGATGGTCCCTGTGTTCTGGGGGATCAGGGGCTCGACCAGGACGACGCGGAAGGTGGGACCGACGGCGGTCATGGCCGACAATCTACGCCTGGTGCTTGACAAACTCCGGCCGCGCGGGAAGCTTGAAAGAGCCCCTCTGCACCCCGTCCGCCCAAGAACGGAAGCCGACGATGAAGGCATCCATGCGGATTCTTCGGCCGGCGTTCATCGCCTTCGTGTGCGTCGCCCTGGCGGCCGGCGCGGGCGCGGATCCCGGCGCGGCGCCCCTCCCCGACCTTCCCGCGGTCGCCCCGTCGGCGGCCGATCTCGAGGTCGTCGTAGAGGAGACCGTCCTCAAGTGGAGCTCGACCGGCCGGCTTCTGGGCCACCTCCATCGAGGCACTCCGCTCGAGCGGCTCGGCGGCCGCGGGAGCTGGACCCGGGTCGGCGTGCACGGCTGGATGTGGCGGAAGTCCCTCGATGGCTCGGGGAACGCCTACGAGGTGACCCCGACCCGTGAGAACCTGCGCGACGGGCCCAACGGGCAGATCCTGGGGACCCTCGAGCGCGGGGTCGAGGTCCGTCGCGTCGGCGGGGACGACAGATGGTTCGAGATCGAGATGATCGGCTGGCTCCCCGACTCGGCCGTCCGGCCGCCCAGGTCGGCGTCCGGTTCGGGCACCGGAGAGTCCGAGGGGAAGACCGGTGAGCCTCCCGAAGAGACGGCCCCGTCCCCGAAGGCGGCCTCCTCGCCGACGTCCGCCGCACCCTCCACGCCGACGTCCGCCGCACCCTCCACGGGCCGTGGGACGGCCGGCCGGGTCGAGGAAGAGATCGGCCTTCGAGGATCTCCCGGAGGGGCGGTCGTGACCACGATTCCCCCCGGCACCGTTCTCCGGACTGTGGAGCGTCGCGGCGCCTGGACCCGTGTCCAGGTGGAGGGGTGGGTGCCCAGCGAGTCGGTCACGACCGACGGTGGGACGGCCTCGGCGCCGGAAGCCGTGGCGCTCGCCCCGGACCGGTTCACCGGCCGGCAGGTCCAGTGGACGCTCGAGCACGTCGCGCTCCAGAAGGCCGAGGCCTGGAGGACCGACTTCGAGGACGGCGAGTGGTACGGTCTGGCGCGCGTCCCCGAGCGCGCGATCTACGTCTACCTGGTCGTGCCGCCCGCTCTGCTGGACGAGTTCCGCGGCTTCTCGCCCTTCGAGACGATCCGCATCGAGGGTCGGGTCCGCTTCGGACGGAGCGAGCTGACGGGCAACCCCGTCGTGGAGGTCGCGAGGCTCCTTCCGTGACGCCCTGGGCGCGCCGCGGACAGCACGTGCTCGTCGTGCTGGCGCGCGGGACCGAGCTTCTGGAGGGGATCCGCGAGGCCGTGCGGGCCGCGTCGGTCGACAGCGGCTCGTTCGTCGGTGTGGGCGCGATCGAAGCACCCCGGTTGGCGTGGTTCGACCGTTACGAGCAACGTTATCGGGAGACCAGCCTCGAAGGTGTGTGGGAGATCGCCAGCCTGATCGGAAACGTCACCCGGTACGAGAACGCCCCGCGGGTCCACGCCCACATGGTCGTTTCCGACCGCTCCTGCCGGACCCGCGCCGGCCATCTGGTCGGCGGCGTGGTCGGCGTCACCTGCGAGATCGTGCTGTCCCCGTTCGAGGCGCCCGTCGAGCGCAGCTTCGACGAAGCCCTCCACTTGCCGCTGATCGACCTGCCGGGTTGATATGCACTGCGCTGCGGCGGCTATGTGCCCCCGGCTAGCGCCAGGCGGTGCCGATCGCGGTCCTCGCTGCCCTCAACACGTCCCCACCCCCAGGCCCCAGCTTCGACCCGTCCCAGTCCGAGATCGTGACGGCGGCCTGATCGGGCTCTTTCTGGAACACGACGATGTCGTTCCGGGTGCGGACCATCCGCCAGCCCGGCAGGCTCTCCTGGTAGAAGGCCACGACGCGCTCCTTGGGATCAGGCGTGAAGGCGTTGACGCGGTAGGTCGAGGCGGGGGTAGGGTTGATCATCCAGACGGTCGCGCCCGGGTAAGGCGGGATCCCGGCCGCGTCCCCGGCGGCCGGCATGGGCTGGCCGTCGGCGACCGGTGGCGGGATGGTGTCGTTCACGACCGGCGCCGACGTCGTGTCCGGCATGACGGCCTCGCTCGCGGTGTCCGTCCCCTGCCCGCCGCAAGCGGCGAGCAGACATACCACGGTCGCGACGGCTAGAAGTCCTGGACGGTGAACGACGGCCACTTCTCGACGGTCCGATCCTCGAGCGAGGCGAACTGGCCGTCGGTCATCCAGATCTCCCAGCGCTTGAGCTCGCCGGTCTGCGGATGCCACGTGTAGAAGTAGATCCGGTAGTCGTCCGCTCCCGCCCGCTGGACCCGCGGCGGACTGACCGCGCCCCGGACGGCGTCGGGGACCTTCCCGTACAGGAGGGCGTCTCCGTCTGCGGCGTCGAATCGGCGGAGCCCTTGCGGGATCTCATCGATCGAGTTCAGGACCCGGACCAGGTTGAGCTCGGCGAAGGTGATCGAGTCGACGCTGGACGGCGTATAGCGATAATCGAAGTTGTAGAACGCCTCGACCAGGAAGCGCGACAGCCGGAGCGCCTCGTCGGCCGAGGTGGGTCGAACCCGCTCGCGATCGAGGAGCGCGTTGACGGCGTCCACGTAGGTGCGGTTCATGGTGTGCGCGAAGGACCCCGGCTCCATGCGATTGACGAGCGGCCAGGCGCGGTCGTTCTCGTTGACGACGAAGAGTCCCTGGTAGAGGTCGCCTTCGGTCGTGACGCTGTAGAACGAGACGTCCACCATGGCCGGATCGAGGATCCGGCCAAGGACGAGGATCTCGCGATAGAACTCCTCCGGTGTCGGCTCTGGAAGCGCGATCCGGCCGGCGTCGTCCGGGGTGTTGTGGAGGAACTCCCGCATGAGCCGTTCGTAGTGCGGCCACCACAGCGCGAAGGCGGCCTGCCGGACCAGGTGCGTCTCGGAGACCGGGGTGACCTGCCGCACGTCCTGGGCGCGGATAGGCCCGGCCAGGGCGAGGGCAAGCAGGCACGCGACGGCGAGGACGGGCGCACCGACTCGATGGTCCCGGGTGGGGGAGGTCCTGGTCCGCATCAGATGTTGAAATGTAGACACGCTTGTCCCCAGGGGGCAACCTCGTGGAGGCCCCGTTCCCGACGCCGGCCAGGTCGGCGCCAGGAGGCGCCGCATTGCCCGGGCGGGGGGCTTCCCTAACTTGGGCCACCCGTGCCGATTCCCTGGAGCTACCACGCGGGCGAGCTCGCTGCCGAAGGCGTGCGGCTGGCCGACCTGGCGGACCGTCACGGGACCCCCCTCTACGTCTATCATCGCCCCTCGATCGCGTCGCGCGTGGCGGGGGTCCGCGAGGCGTTCCGGGATCACCCGACCCGGCTCTGCTACTCCGTCAAGGCGAACTCCAACCTCCGGCTGCTAAAGTGGCTCGCGGGGCTGGAAGTTGGCTTCGACGTGGTGTCGGAGGGGGAACTGGACCGCCTGGCGGAGGTCGGGGTTCCGTTCGACAGGGTCGTCTTCGCGGGGGTGGGGAAGACCGCCCCGGAGCTCGAACGGGCGGTCGCGGCCGGCCTCTGGATGGTCAACGTGGAATCGGTCGAGGAGGCCGAGCGGCTGGCCGGGCTGGCCGCCGAGCGCCGGATCCGGGCGCCCATCAGCCTGCGGCTGAACCCGGACGTCGACGCCCGCACCCATCGCCACATCACGACCGGACGAAAGGTGGACAAGTTCGGGATCGGCCTGGCCGAGTTCCCACCCCTGCTGGAGTGGATCCCGCGATCCCCCAGCCTCGACCTGGTCGGGCTGCACATGCACCTCGGAAGCCAGATCACCGACGCCGAGCCCTACGCCGCGGGGTTGGATGTCCTGCTCGACTGCGGGCGGGCGGCCCGGTCGGCGGGGGCCTCGCTCCGCTGGATCAACGCTGGCGGAGGATTCGGCATCTCCTACGACGGCGATCCCGTGCCGGGGGCGGACGCCTACGCGCGGGCGATCGTGCCACGGATCCGGGAGTTCGGGGCGGAGCTCCTGCTCGAGCTGGGACGTTACCTGGTCGGGCCGGCCGGCTGCCTTCTGACCCGCGTCCTATACCGCAAGGAGCGGGACGGGCGGCCCCTGGCGGTGGTGGACGCCGGCATGACGGACCTCATGCGGCCCGCCTTGTACGAGGCCCGGCACCGGATCTGGCCGGTCCGGAGGCGGAACGGCGAGCGGCCGACCGACGTGGGAGGACCCATCTGCGAGTCGAGCGACTTCTTGGGCCGCGACCGCCCGCTCCCGCCGCTGGAGTCCGGCGACCTCCTGGCGATCCTGGACGCCGGCGCCTATGGGATGGCGATGTCCAGCCATTACAATTCGCACCCGCGGGCGGCCGAGGTGTGGATCACCGAGGACGGTTCGGTCGAGACGATCCGCCGCCGCGAGACCGCCCGGGACCTGATGGCGGTCGAGCGCGAGTCCCTGTAGCCGGTCGGCCGGCAGTGCCGGGGAGCCGGTGAGGGCGCCCGACCCGAGGCGCGTGGCGACCGGCGTCGGGTGGGGGGCGGTGCTCCTCGCCGTCGGACTCCTCCTGCATCCGGCGGTCCTTCAGGCCTGGCGTCAGGCGCGGCTCCTGGCGGCGGATCCGCCAGCCCGCCTCCCCGTTCCCGTCGACGGCGTCCGTCCGTCCGATCTGATCGATACGTGGGGCGTCGCTCGGAGCGGCGGCCGGCGCCACGAGGGGATCGACATCTTCGCCCCGCGCCGCACTCCGGTCCGGAGCGCGACCGAGGGGATCGTTGCGCGACGGGGTGGCAATCCGCTGGGGGGGCGCACGGTCACCGTCCTCGGGCCGGGCGGCTGGCGACATTACTACGCGCACCTCGAGCAGTACGGTGGCCAGGGCCGGGGTGACTGGGTGGAGGCGGGCGAGGTGATCGGGTTCGTGGGGACGTCGGGGAACGCCCCCGAGCACGCGCCCCACCTCCACTACGGTGTCTTCGCTGGCGGCTCTCCGGTCAATCCCTATCCGCTCCTGTCCGAGGCGGGGCCGTCTCAGGGACCGGAGGGAGCGCCCTCGGGGACGGGGTCCGGGAGGCGCTCCGAGATCCACGGCAGGACCACCGTCGCCATCCGCTCCCGCATCCGATTGCGGTGGTCTCCGGCGTAGACTTCGTACACGTGCGGAATCGCGTGCGCTTCGAGGCTGTCCGAGAACGCCGCCGTCGCCATCGGGATATGGACGAATTCATCGTCGAAGGCGGAGTCGAACGCGAGCCCCTTGAGGGAGCGGAGGGCCTCGGCCCGGTCGGCCACCCGGCTCACCGGATAGACCCGCTCCTCGGACGGGCCGGCGATCGCAGACTCCCGCCGGGAGATCGCCTCCGGATCTCCATAGAAGGGGGGACGGTCGGGATCGGGGAAGAAGGCGGCCGTGGCCCCGGCGACGGCGAGCGGCCAGATGTTCCCCTCCTCGAGCACCTCCCACAGCGCCGCGATCGATGGATAGGCGTCGAGCGAGCGCGCTTCCTCGGGAACCTGCTCGGCCGACAGGCAGCACAGGCAGCAGGGATTCATCCCGTACACCACGGTGAAGACGTCCGGGTGCAGCATCCCGGCCCAAATCGCCCCCAGCCCACCCATCGAGTGGCCGGCGATCGCCCGCCCGCCGGCCGAGCCGAGGGTCCGGTACGTGCCGTCCACGTGACGCACCAGGTCGCCGGCGATGAAGTCGCCCCACCTCCCGGTGACCGGCGAGTTCCGGTAGTAGCTCCCGCCCAGCGCGTTTCTGCCGTTCGGCATCACGACGATCAGGGGCCGGACCGCCCCGGCCCCGATCAGGCTGTCCATCGTGGCCTGGACGGTCATCCCCTGGTAGGCGGGCTCGATCCAGACGGAGGGATCGTCCAGGACTCCGTGCAGGAGGTAGAGGACGGGATAGCGGCGCCCGGAGTCGTCGTATCCGGGCGGGAGATAGACCCATGCCGGCTGGACCGTCGGGTCGCCGAGGAGGTTTCCCGCCAGTGTGGGAGCCGGGACCGTGTCGGCCACGATCCGCCCCCGCGACGGGCCGGGGTCGACCTGGGCCCCGGAGACGCGGGGGATCAGCGAAACTCCGACCAGCAGCCAGGTTGTGGCTCGTGGGGCCCGTGTCGGAAAGCGGTGTCGGAAGTGCATTGTCGTCAATCGCCTACGCCGGGGACCGCGCGTCGGTTTCGCCCCCCGTCCCATGCCGCGAAACCCGGTGCCGGCTAGAATGGTAGAAGAGGATGCAGCAGCGCGCATGCTTCGGCCGGACGCATCGTGGCCGATCTCGCCCCGGATCGGAGGAGTCGTCATGACCCATCTCTCGAGGATCGCTCTGGCGGCCTGCGCCGCCCTTCTCTTCCAGGCCGTCCCGATCGAGGCTCAGGAGCCGGCGGGCGCACCCGACCCGGAGGCCGGGACTTCCTCGGGGGAGCCGTCCGGGTACGTCCTCTTCGTCGGCCTCGAGTCGGAGGATGCGGTGGCGATCGTCGACCCCGCCTCGGGCCAGGTGCTCAGGAAGATCCCGGTCGGCGTATCGACCGAGGACATCGAGGGAGTCCACGCGCTGACCGTCTCGCCCGACGGCCGGTTCTATTACCTGTCGATCGCGCACGGCTGGCCTTACGGGTCGGTCTGGAAGATGACGACCGCCAACGACAGCCTTGTCGCCCGGACGAACGTCGGCCTTTTCCCGGCGACGACCGCGATCACGCCTGACGGGATGTGGCTCTTCGTGGCGAACTACAACCTTCACGGCGACCCGCAGACCGACACCGTATCGGTCGTCCATACCCCCACGATGACCGAGGTGAAGCAGATCCCGGTCTGCACGAAGCCCCATGGCCTGGTGAGCTCGCACGACGGCACCGCGGTCTATGTCTCCTGCACGCGGGACAACGTGCTCAAGAAGATCAGCGTCTCCTCGCTCTCGGTGGTCGACTCGACCAACACCCTCACCGACGACGACCGGTCAGAGGAGAAGGTCTGCTACCCGGCCGGGCTCGCGCTGTCGAAGGACGACAGCACGCTCTACGTGGCGTGCCACAGGCACGCCGAGATCCGGGTCATGACGACGGAGAACCTGGGCGCGTTCACCAACGCCATCCCGGTCGGCGACGGGCCGTACCTGATCAAGGTGGATCCGGCAGGCGAGCGGCTGTACGTGCCGAACCGGAACGACCAGTCGTACACGGTGATCGACTTGGCGAGCGAGACCCCAGTGGCGACGACGCCGTCGAGCGCCACCCATCCCCACACCTTCGCCTTCGGCCCGGACGGCACGGTCTTCCTGTCGATGGAGAGCCACGCGGTCGTGCCGGGCGCGATCGACGTCATCGATCCCCAGACGCTCGAGACGATCCGCTCGATCCCGGTCGGCCTCCAGGCGACCGGCGCCGGCGCGGTCGCGCTGCCGCCTTCGCAGTTCCGCTAGGCGTCGGGTTCGGCGGGCGTCTTCCCGGAGCCGATCGGTGGGCGCAGCCGCGGGTGACGCCGGTGCTCCAGGGACCCCGGACATGCGTTCTGCGGGCCGCAACTTGGACGGCTCCAGGAGGACGCCCGCCGCTCCCGCCACGTGGGTGCTGCTGAGCCGGGGCGCGACCGCGCACGGCTGGGAAAGCGGTTGCCGTGGACGGGTTCGGGGGGGGGCCCGCGCGGAGCGGTCAAAGTTTCGATCCTTGAACGAATGCCCGCGGTCCCTGGTGCAGTGCCCGCTCGTAGCGCCCCGGACCACCGATCCGCTCCGCGCGGGGCGCCCCCCGAACCCGCCTCCGATCCCTACCTCCGGACGCGCGCCAGCGCCGCCACGATCGAGTCTTGGACGGCGCGGCGGGGAGTTGCGGATCCGGGGAAGAACTCCATCATCAGGCTGAAGGCAAGCCGCTCGCCGCCCGCCGTCATCACGTAGCCCGAAAGCGCGGACACGCCCGAGAGCGATCCCGTCTTGGCACGTGCCTGGCGCTCGGCGGCCGTCCCCCGCATCCGATCCTCGAGCGTGCCGTCCACGCCGGCGATGGGCAGGGCGCTGAAGAAGGCCGGGGCCAGATCCTCGCGGCCGGCCATGTAGGCGAGAAGGTCGACGACCTGCCTTACGGTGACCAGGTTGTAGCGGGAGACTCCGGAGCCGTCGGCGAGGACCATGGCCGTCGTGTCGATCCCCACCTCCGCCGCCAGGAAGCGCCGCTCGGCCGCCAGGCCGTTCGCGTAGTCGCCGGGCGGTCCCGCCGCATCGGCGCCGATGGCCTTCACGAGCTGCTCGCCCGTCAGGTTGTCGCTGACCTTGAGGAAGTTCCGCACACTCACCGCGAGCGAGTCACTCAGGTGGCGCGCGATCGCGATCGGGTCACGGGGAATGGTCGAAGCGGTTACGGGCGGCGAACCGAGCACCGCTATGCCGCGCTGAGTCAGGAGCTCGGTGAGGACCCGTGCCGCGTACGCCGCCGGGTTCTCGACCGTCCGTATCTCGCTCACCGGTTCCGCCTCGAGCGGAAGGCTCCCCCGCACGTCGATCGCATTCGCCTTGGGCGTCCAGTGACGCTCGACCTCCAGCCTCGGCTCGGAGCCCGCCGGGCCGGTGCGGGCATCGACGTTCAGCCGCACGTAGTCGGTCGCCGGTTCGAGGGTCGCGGTGACCGGGGCGCCGACCCTCGAGCCCGGGGTTACCCGTACCGTCACCGAGTTGTCGTTCAGGGTGAGCGCGCTCGTGTAGGGCCAGTACCAGTACGGCCCGTCGTCCCACATCCAGCCGGGGCCCCACTCCGGTCCGGCGAAACGGTCGGCGACCGGAACGACCCGACCGAGCACGACCCGCACCCCGTCCGCGACGACGCTGTCGGC
>Ga0299907_10001198_pt1 | contig 14558 bp, 14 predicted proteins | sample RVTome_16_FD_198680 | JGI IMG/M metagenome (GOLD analysis project Ga0299907, IMG submission 198680) | Soil microbial communities from uranium-contaminated site in the Upper Colorado River Basin, Wyoming, United States - RVT152D67 (version 2) ... | reverse complement strand
CCGCGAGCTGAACGACCCGCTCGCCGGCGAGGTAGGCCAGAACCGATCCCGGCCGCACCCAGCGCTCCTCGTCCCACGCACTGGCCAGGCCGAACACGTCGAGCGCGACGCCCGGCACCTCGCTGAAGACCCACGGGGCGCGCTGCGGCGTGATCGGCTGGCCGAGCATGGCGAGTGCTGCCCGCTCGCCCGCCTCCCGCGCGGCGTGCCAGTGCTCGACCCGCACTCCGTCCACGCGCGCCACGTCACCGGCGGCAAAGATGCGCGGCGCGCTCGTCTCGTGGCGCGCATCGGTCATGATGCCGTCGTCGACGTCCAGACCGGCGGCCACCGCCAGCTCGACGCGCGGCACCACCCCGATCCCGGCGACCACGAGGTCGGCCGGCAGCAGTTCGCCGCCGACCCGCACGCCTTCCGGCTCGATGGCCTCCGCCGCGGCACCGGTCAGTACCGTGATCCCCGCCTCCCGCAGCCGGTCGCGCGCCCAGGCCGCCAGCGCCTCGCCGAGCGCGCCTCCCCACAGGTGCGGACTCAGCTCGACCACGGTGACGCTCACTCCCAGCGTGGCCAGCGAGGACGCCACCTCGACACCGATGAACCCGCCGCCGATCACCACCGCGCGGGACCCTGAACGACCGGCGACGCGGATGGCGCGCGAGTCCTCGATCGTGCGCAGCAGCTGCGCCCTCTCCCCGCCCGGGATGCGTGGCACGCGCGGCTCGGCGCCGGTCGCCAGCAGGCAGCTATCGAAGGCGATCGTTGCGCCGTCGTCGAGGGTCGCCGTGCGGGCGGCCGTGTCCAGCGCGACGACCCTCGTCTCGAGCCGCAGGTCGATGGATCGGCGCGGATACCACGACTCCGGCTCGGCGAGAGCAAGCTCGTCGGGGAGGTCGTCTCGCAGCAGCTCCTTGCTCAGCGGCGGCCGGTTGTACGGCGGCGTGCGCTCGTCACCGACGAGCACGACTCGCCCGTCGAACCCCTGGCGCCGCAGCGTGCGGGCACAGCGCACCGAGGCAACGCCCCCACCGACGAGGAGCATGTCGGTCGCGTCACGGGTGGCTGCCACCCGCCCATGCTAGCGGTGGTGCGCGGATGATCAGGAGCATCCCGGCTGGCTCTCGAGCCACTCGAGTGCGGCGTCGATCGCCGGGTCAGCGCCCTCGGGACCGAGGACGGGGACGTTCTCGTCGGGCACGAGGTTGGAGTCGTACACCACGCCGTCGCGATCGACGAGCGTCGAGACCGGGATCCGCAGCCGCGCTCCGTCGACCATCTCGAGCGACATCTGGCCGTGCGGGCTGCCCGCAGTGACGCCACCCATGACCCGCGTGGCCGGGCGTCCTCGGAATCCGACGACCAGCTGCTCGCCGGCCGCGGCGGTCACGTTCGAGGTCAGCACCACCACGGGCGCGTCCGGGTCGCCAGGCAGGTGCGCCGCCTCGTTCGCGAGAATGGCGTCGAACTCCCGTGCCTGCCGCTCATCCTCCGCCGTTGCCGCGGCGACCGCCGGCGAGTCGAGGATGTCGATCGTGCGCTCCTCGCCGTCGACGACCATCGTCCCGTCGCCGTTCACCTCCACCCACCAGTCGCCCAAGGCGGAGTCGTAGGTGATGACCCGCCCGTCGCCAAGGAGGCCAGCGACGACGCCGAACAACGGCGGATAGGCGCCGAAGGCCGTCTCCCGGACGTCCACGATCCAGCCACACGCGGGAGCCGTCGACTCGATGGATTCCATAACGGTCCGCCCGTCGCGCAAATAGTCCCGAACATCGTCGGGGTCTCCGGCGTCCAGCGCGGGGAGGTCGAGATATCCGACATCACCGTGCCGCGCTCCGCTCGGATCGAGCTGATCCACCGGCGCGCCATTGCCGGTCGGGACGTCCTCGGGCCGCACGAACACGGTGGTGAAGAAGTCAAACGTCTGAATCGCATTTCGGATCCGCTGGTGCGCCTGCGCCGCCGTCGGTTGGGAGGGCAGGCCGTCCAGCGCGGCGGCTCGCGCGGCGGCCCAGTCGACGTTCTCGGCGTTCCAGTGATAAGCCTCGAGAGCATCCAGCGCGGTCTCGACGTACTCGCGGTAGTCGATCGCGGCCCCAATCTCATCGACCGCGAGCGGGAAGTCGCCCGGCAGGCCGAAGTCGTCAGGATCCGGCGTGGCGTCGGTGTCGGGGGTGGGGATCGGCTCGGGAACCTCGATCGATGTGAACTCGACCGTGGTGCGCCGCGAGCCCGTCCCGAAATCCTCGCTCGGGTACATCGTCACGCCCACGCCCTCGGATGCCCAGGACAGCAGCGCACCGTCCGGACCGATGTGCCACTCGGAGACCCAGGTTCCGGCGTCCTGGCTGCCCTCCAGCACCCAGACCTGGCCACCGTCGTCGAGATCCCGGCGCGTGGCGATCACCTCTGCCGCCTCCACGGTCGGCGGCAGCGCGGGGATTTGCCCGGTCAACAGGCCGATCCCGTACGCCAGCGGCCCGCGCGGGGCCTCCGTCCGGTCGGCCACGACCCACGACCCGGCCTCGGTTCGATACCAGGTGTCGCCGACGAGCACGTGCATGTCCGTCTGGATGCGCTCGCCGACGGTCAGCGGCTCCCCCTCCGGGTCCGCCCACCACGGTGCCTGGACGTCGATGTCCGAGCGCGTGACGACGACCTGGTCACCGGTCGGGCGCCAGTCGAACCAGGTCGCCGATTCGACGTACTCCTCGATCCAGGCCGTTTGCGTGCCCTGCACCCCGGCCGAATCGGCCAGCGGCTCGGTCGCCTCGGTCACGGCGAGCTGCAGCTCCTCGATCGTCGCTGCCGAGGCCGAAGGGCTGGGCGCCGGCCCGACGTTGCGGCCCGGGCCGAGCACAAGGGCGAGGACTGCCACTACGGCGATCGCACCGGCAGCAGCGGCGGCGGGCAGGTACCAGCTGAACCTGGCAGGAGCGACCGGCGCGGCATCCACCGCGTGCATGACCGATCCGACGAAACCTGCGGGCACCTCCCCCCGGCCCCGTGCCCGCAGGTACTCGATGATTCGCTCGTCGTTCACTGGGTCGCCTCCGTCCCGATGTCATCGGTCCCGCCGTTTCGGACCGGAACGGCGATATGTCTCCGCATTGCCGCCAGCGCCGCGTTCAGGCGCGACTTCGCGGTACCCACGCGGATCCCGAGCGCGTCCGCGGTCTCGGCGATCGAGAGACCGATGCTGTAGTGCAGAGCCAGGACGGCCCGCTGATCCGGACCGAGTCCCAGGAAGGCCGGCCCGAGGACGGCGCGGTCCTCCACGCCACCACGGAAGTCGGCCGCGGGATCCCGGATCGCGTCCGCCTCGGCGTCGAGGGCGGCCAGGCCGTGCGGACGACGCCCGCGGTCGCGAATCCAGTTCCGCGAGCGGTTGACGCAGATCCGGCGCAGCCAGCCCTCGAATGCGCGCGCGTCGCGCAGCTTCGGCAGCTGCTGCCAGGCGGCGACGAACGACTCCTGCGCGACATCGGCGGCATCCGCATGGCCGACGATCGCCGCCGCGAGCCGGTACACGCCGGCCGCGTGCTGCTCGACGAGCATCTCGAACGCCTCCCTGTCGCGGTCCTGGGCTCGGCTGACGAGGTCCAACGGTCCTCCCTGCTTGCCTGTGCCCATAGGACACCAGCCGGCGTCAAGGTGTTCGGTCGGCGCTTAGACTCGCCCCGATGCCGCTTCCCGACGACCTTCGCATGCGCACCGCGACCGATGCGGACCTACCGGTCATCGGTGCGCTGCGCGAGGCCGTGGGCTGGACGATCCACGAGTGGGCACTGCGCGCGGTGCTCGGTCGACCGGAGGCGCGCTGCGTGGTGGTGGTGAACGACCTCGACCGCATCGTCGGCGTCGGCTCGGGCATCTCGTACGGTGCCCTGGGCGTGGTCGGCAACATGGTCGTGGCCGAGGACCATCGCCGCCGGGGCGTGGGAGCGGCGATCCTTGACGCCGTCGTCAGCTTCCTGTCCGGCGAGCGTGGCTGCAGCCGCCTCGAGCTCAATGCGACCGACGAGGGTCGGCCGCTGTACGAACGGCATGGATTCGCGTCGATCGGGGCCAGCGCGACCGCCCGCATCGGGCGCGGCATCGGGCTGGAGCCCGACAGGTCGATTGCCATTCGCCGGGCCGGCGCAAGCGACCTGGACGCCCTCGCCTCCTACGACCGACCGCGGTTCGGCGGCGACCGTCGTTTCATTCTCCAGCTGCTGGTCGCCGAGGCCACGTCACCCTTCCTGGTCGCCGAACGCGAGGGCGAGGCCGTCGGGTACGCGTGCATTCACATCGACGCTCCCCGCATCGGTCCAGTCGTGGCCGATGACCCATCCGTGGCCGAAACCCTCGCGCACGGGGCCTTCGAGCTCGCGCCCGCCATCGACGAGCTGCGCCTCAATCTCCCGCCGGGCAACCGCCCCGGCGTCGAGTGGCTGCGAGCCCTCGGCGTCGAGGTCGATCCCTGGGACGGTCGCATGGCGCGCGGGCCGCAGATCCCTCGGCGTGAGGACACGATCTACGGCATGACGGTGGGCGCCCTGGGGTGACGACGACGAGGGGCCTCGTCCTGCGCGCGCGCTCCGGCTTCTACACCGTCGCCACCGACGACGGCGACCTCGTCGAGGCCCGCCTCCGCGGCCGAGTGAAGCGCGAGAGGCAGACGTCGGACCTGGCCGTCATCGGCGACCGGGTCCGGCTCGAGCGCCTGCCGGACGGGACCGGGGCCATCGACGAGGTCGAGCCGCGCGAGCACCGCTTCAGCCGCCGCCAGCCCGGCCCGCGGGGCTCGTGGCGCGAGGACGTGATCGTCGCCAACCCGGACCTGGTGGCCGTCGTCTTCGCCTGCGACCGGCCGCCGCCGAACCCGCGCCTCATCGACCGCTTCCTCGTGGTGGCCGAGTACAACGAGGTGCCGTCGCTCATCGTGGCGAACAAGGTCGACCTCGTCGGCGAGGGAGCCGCTCACGACCTGTTCGGACTCTACGAACGCATCGGCTACGACGTCGTGTACGCCGCGGCCAAGGCCGGCATCGGTCTGGAGGCATTGCGCGACCGGCTTGCCGGCAAGCTCTCGATTGTCACCGGGCCGTCCGGCGTCGGGAAGTCGACCCTGCTGAACGCCCTCCAGCCCGGGCTCAGGATCGTCACGGCGGAGGTCTCGGAGGCGGAGGAGGGCAAGGGAAAGCACACCACCACCCATGCCGAGCTCCATCCGCTGGAGGGCCCTGCCGGCGGCTATGTCGCCGATACGCCCGGCATCCGCGAGCTCGGCCTGTTCCAGATCCCATCGACCGAGCTGGCGCGGTGCTTCCCGGAGTTCCGCCCGCACCTGGGCGCCTGCGCCTTCAACGACTGCACCCACCTGCACGAGCCGCGCTGCGGACTGCGAGCCGCAGTGGAGGCGGGCACCGTGTCCGAGGACCGATACGACTCATACCGGCGCCTGGCCACCGGCGACCAGCCGACCTGACCGATGCGACCCCTCCGCGTCACGGGTTGTATCATCGCCGCCGGCGCCGAGCGGGAGTAGCTCAGCTGGCAGAGCGCGACCTTCCCAAGGTTGAGGCCGCGGGTTCGATCCCCGTCTCCCGCTCCATCCCACCCGCCGCATCGGTCCCGATATGCTGGTCGCCGTGAGCGATCCCCGGCCGGTCGACCCGTGGCGCCACACCGTCCGCTTCGCGGTGCGCCAGTACGAGCTCGACCAGTACGGCCATGTGAACAACGCCGTCTACCTGAACTGGGCCGAGCAGGTCGCCATCGACCACGTCGAGGCCCTCGGCTATGGCCGCGACTGGGCGACAGCGCAGGGCGGAGCGTGGGTCGTGCGCGAGCACCACGTCACGTACCACCGGCCGGTGCTGTACGGCGACGTCGTGCTGGTCACGACCTTGCCGCAGCAGCTCGCCGGCGTGCGCGGCACGCGCCGCACGGAGATCCGCCGAGAGGCGGACGGCACGCTCATGACCGAGGCGCTGACCGAGTGGATCTGGGTGCGTGCCTCGGACGGCCGGCCGATGCGGGTGCCCGCCGAGCTGCTCGAGCGCTTCGCGGTCCGCTAGTCGACCGAGAAGCTGCGCAGCAACACGATCCAGACCACGACGACCAGGATCAGCGAGACCACCTCGAGAGTCGGCATGCGCCAATGACGCGCGACGGACCGATTCGGTGCCGTGTCGAACCGTATCCTTTCCGGGTGAGACGGTGCGTCGGGCTGCTGGCGGTCCTCGTCCTCGCCGGATGCGGGGGCCCGCAACCCGGTGCGAGCGGGACGCCCGCCCCGGCCGACACGCCGTCGCCCTCCGCGGTCCCGTCGGCTTCGGCATCGCCGGTGGCAGCCTCGACGGCAGCACCCGAGCCACTTGCCTGGCGCCAGATCGAGGCGTCGGGGCCGCCGCCCCGCGAGGACCACACCTGGACCGTGGCCGGTGACGGCCGCACCGCCCTGCTGTTCGGCGGGCGCGACGGGGCCACGGTCTTCGGCGACCTGTGGGCCTACGATCTCGAGGCCGATGCCTGGTCGGAGCTGACGCCCGGCGGTGGGCCCGCCGCACGCTTCGGTCACGAGGCGACGTGGGTGGACGGCATCGGTCTCGTCGTCTTCGCCGGACAGGCCGGGACAACCTTCTTCAACGACCTGTGGGCGTACGACCCCGACGACGGCGCCTGGCGCGAGCTGCCCGCCACGGGCGACGTGCCCGTGGCACGCTACGGCACGTGCGCGGCGCTCGGACCCGACGGCCGCCTCTGGATCAGCCACGGATTCACGGCCGAGAACGCACGCTTCTCGGACACCGTCGCCTACGACTTCAGCTCGGGATCCTGGACCGATGAGTCGCCGGCGGTCGCCGGAAGGCCGGTAGAGCGCTGCCTGCACGGCTGCTGGTGGACCGATGACGGCTCGCTGGCCCTGTATGCCGGACAGACCACGGGCGTGCCGGCCCTCGGCGACCGCTGGACGCTGACCGACGGCGCCTGGTCACAGGCCGGCGGTGCGCTGCCGCCGGAGCGCAACCTCTACGCTCGCGCCCGCCTGGACGGCGCAACCCTGGTATTCGGCGGAGGAACGCTCGACGGCGGCTACCTGGCCGACCTGTGGCTCCTGCCCGATGGCGAGGATTCCGTGGCGCTCGACGTGGCCGGTGCGGCGCCCGACGCCCGCTCTGGCGCCGAGCTGGTGCACGACGCCGACCGCGGGAGGGGGTTGCTGTTCGGCGGCCGCGACGCCGGCGGCGGGCTGGCGGACGTCTGGCAGCTCGACGGCGCGGTGGTGGACCGATGACCCATCGCACTGGCTCGCCACGTGCTGCACTGGCCCGCATGACGATGATGACGCGCGGCACCGCGGTCGAGGCGCCCCCGTGGTCGATCCGGGCTGAGCAGGCCATCGACCTCGACCAGATCCACGACCTCCACCGCGTCGCCTTCGGGCGACCCGCCGAGGCGGAGCTGGTGGACGCCATCCGCAGCGGCCCCGACTTCATCCCCGAGCTGTCGCTCGTCGCGGTCGCCGATGACGGCAGCGTCCTCGGCCACGTGCTGGTCAGCCGCGTCGGGTTCGAGCCCGACGAGAGCGGACACCGGCTGGAGGTGTTGGCGCTCGCCCCGCTGGCCGTCCTGCCGCCGCACGCCGGGCGTGGCATCGGCACGGCGCTGACGATGGCCGCGCTGGCAGGCGCCGACGAGCGCGACGAGCCGCTCGTTGCCGTCCTCGGCCCGCCGGCCTTCTACCGGCGCGTGGGGTTCGTGCCCGCAGCCGAACACGGGATCGACAGCAGGTACGGCGGCGGCGGACCCGCCTTGCAGGTGCGGCCGCGGCCCGGTGGCCCTGCCGCGGTGCCCGGCACCGTGGTCTACCCGCCGATGTTCGAGGCCGTCTAGCCGCCGGGGGCGACTACTCGTGCTCGTCCTCGAGCGTGGCCGAGACCGATACCTCGACGTTGCCGGCCAGCGCGCGCGAGACCGGGCAGTTGCTCTTGGCCGTCTCGGCCGCCGCGTCAAAGGCGTCGTCGTCCATGCCCGGCACGGTGCCGACCACATCGAGCTCGGAGCGGGTGACCGTCCAGGCATCGCCAACCTTGTCGAAGGTCACGGTGGCCGACACGTGCACGTGGTCCGGCGGCGTCTCGGCGCGCGTGAGGATGCCGGCCAGGGCCATCGAGAAGCACGAGGCATGGGCGGCGGCCAGCAGCTCCTCCGGCGAGGTCCGGCCGTCATAGCCCTCGGTCCGTGAGCCCCACGAAACGGGCAGGTCGGTGAACAGCCCGCTCGTGCCGGCAGTGACCGTGCCGGAGCCCTCGGCGAGCGTGCCGTTCCAGGTCACGGTGGCGGTTCGGGTGGCGGCCATGGGCGTACTCCTTCGCTTAGACTCGGGCGGATGAGCAGCGTACCCGAAGGCCGCCCCATCGTCCGCGGCGAGCACGTCTTCCTGCGCGCACCGGAACGGGCCGACATCCCGCTCTTCGTGCGATGGTTCAACGACGCCGACGTGCTCCGCGACCTGGCCATGTTCGCGCCGATGAGCGAAGCCGCGGAGGCGTCGTGGTTCGACCGCATGCTGGCCGCCCAGGGCAAGACCGACTACCACTTCGTGATCTGCCTGCTCGCCGACGACCGGCCCATCGGGACGATCGGCCTGCATGGCATCGACTTCACGAATGGCAACGCCGAGTTCGGGATCGCCATCGGCGAGAAGGCGGAGTGGGACAAGGGCTACGGGACCGATGCGCTGCGCGCCATCTGTGACTTCGGCTTCGGCGAGCTGCGGCTGGAGCGCATCGGCCTCCTCGTCTACGACGGCAACGACCGAGCCCGCCGTTCGTACGAGAACGCCGGCTTCAGCCACGAGGGGACCATGCGCCGCGCCCACTTCGCGCGCGGGGAGCACCACGACGTCCACGTCATGGGCCTGCTGCGCGACGAGTGGCTGGCGCTGCCCCATCCGCGCCGGCGCAGCTGGGAGTACGACTGACGACCCTGCTCGAGCTGCCGGCCCGCATCGCCGGCCTGTCCGGCGCCGCCCGCGATCGCGCCGACCGCCTCCTCGAGGTCCGCGTCGTCACCGGCCACACCGATCCGCCGCCGGAGCTGGTGCCCTGGCTGGTCGCCACGTTCGGCTCGCTCGAGGCCGTCCGCCAGCAGGTGGTCGTCAAGGTATCGAATCCGGCGACCCTGGAGGCCACGCTGTTCGCGCCGCTCCGCGCACGGCGACCGATCGACGGCCCGCTGCCGGGGCACGACCTGGCCGCCCAGATCGCCGCGTCCGAGGGCGACCCGTTCTGCCACCCGAAGTCCGGCACGCCGGCGGAGCCGATCGGCCGGGTACGCGGCGCACGCGTGGTGACCGGCGCGAATGCCGCCCTGGCCGACGCGCACCACGCGGTGCTCGTGTTCGACGCCCACGACCCGCTGGCCTTCGACGTGGACCTCGTCGCCGACGTGCTGCGCACCGGGCGCGCCTGGGCCGAGCGGGCGCGCGCCGACGACCCGGACGCCGTGAACTACCTGCTGATCTGGAACTGCCTGTGGCGGGCCGGCGGGTCGATCGTGCACGGTCACGCCCAAGCGCTCCTTGGCTCCGGCCGCCACTACGCGCGGGTCGACCGCCTGCGGCGCGACGTCGGCGCCTACGCCGAGGCCCGGCATGGCGGGGACCTCGTCGAGGACATCGTCGCCGTCCATCGCTCGCTCGGCCTCGCCATCGAGCTCGCCGACGGCGTGACCCTCCTCGCCAACCTGACCCCCATCAAGGAGCGCGAGTTGCTGCTCGTCGGCACCGCCGGCATGGACGAGACCGATGAGCGCTTCGCCGACGGCCTGGGACGCACGCTGGTCGCCTACCGCGACCGCCTCGGCGTGCGCTCCTTCAACCTCGCCCTGTGGCGGCCGCCCCTCGCCGACGCCGACGGGTGGGAGCTCGTCCCGCCCATCGCCCGGATCGTCGACCGCGGCGATCCGTTCCATCGCCCTTCCGACATCGGAGCGATGGAGCTGTATGCCACGCCGGTCGTCGGCTCTGACCCGTACGAGGTCATCGAGGCCCTTCGCTGAGCCGCCGGCACCATCGAGTACGATGCCGCCGTGTTCGAGTTGCGCCGCGATCCGGTCACCGGCTGGTGGTCGGCCATCGTCGCCGATCGTGCTTTCCAGCGCGAGGCGTTCGAGGTCCAGGCGCAGCCGGTAGAGGGCAGCCACTGCCGCCACTGCGACGAGGCCGGGCCGGACGAGCCGCCCCACCTCGTGCGCCGCGTGGCGCTCCGCTCGCAGGCCTTCCACCGCATCGACTCGACCAAGGCCAGCGCGGCGCAGCTGAGCCTCAGCGAGGTCGAGCGCGCGACCGGCGCGTGGGAGATCCTGGTCGGGCCGCGCGACCACCACGAGCGGCTGGCCGATAGCTCCCCACAGCTGGCCGGCGCGCTCCTGCGGGCCGCGCGCGACGCGATGCTCGACCTTGCCGCCCAGCCGCGCCCGAACGACGCGGAGGGCCGGCCCGAGGCGCTCTACATCCAGGTGGTGCAGAGCTACGGTATGCAGGCCGGCTCGCGCAGCTCGCACCTCAACCTCGAGCTGTATGCCATCCCGCAGGTGCCGCACTGGGTGGCCGAGGAGATCGGCGGCGGCGCGCGGCAGATGATCAAGCACCGCCGCTGCGTGTGGTGCGGCCTGGCCGAGGCGGAGGAGGAGAGCGGCGAGCGACTTGTGCTGGCAGATCATCATGCTGTGGTGTTCACGCCCGCCGCAAGCCGGTCGGCGTTCGAGATGATGGTCGTGCCCAGGCAGCACGGGTCCGACTTCACGATGCTCGACGACGACGCCATCACCGATGCGGCCGCCACGCTCCAGCGCGCGCTCCACGCGCTCGACGCGCTCGGGGACCCGCCGTACAACCTCTTCCTCCACACGGCGCCGGCCGGCGAGCGCCTTGACCAGACCTTCCACTGGCACTGGGAGATCCATCCGCGCCTGCGCGTGATCGCCGGTCTCGAACGTGCCACCGCGCTCGCCGTCAACCCGGCCGCCCCCGAATACGCGGCCGAGGCCCTGCGCGAGCGGGTGCATCGGTAACAGATGGAAAGCGGGGGGCGTCAGAGCCCAGTCAGCAGGGGGTTTGCGCGGAGGACGTGGTGGATTCGATGGTCATGCCCGTCAGCTTGGCGTGGGGTGCTCCCACGGTGAGCAGCCGGACCGACGACGCCCACGAGCGCGCCTTCGCGATGCTCTTCGAGGAGTTCTCCGCCCCGATCTACAACTACGTCCTCCGCATGGTTGCCGATCCTGACCGCGCCGCCGACATCACCCAGGACACGTTCATCAAGGCCTACCGCAAGCTCGACACCGTGACCGAAGCCACCTCCACGCGATCGTGGCTGTACCGGATCGCGACGAACACCGCCATCGACGACATGCGTCGGCGGCGGAATGTGACCACCATGAGCGACGACTCACCGACCTTCGCCAACCGCGCCGACCACCGCCCGGGCCCAGAGGCGCAGGTCATGGCCGCCACGCTCGACGAGCGCGTCCAGCGCGCCCTGCAGTCCCTCCGTCCCAACCACCGCCAGTGCCTCCTCCTCTCCGACCTCGAGGACATGAGCGCCCAGCAGATCGGCGAGATCATGGGGCTCTCCTATGGGGCCGTGCGCACCCTGCTGTGCCGCGCACGAGGCGAGATGCGGCGCGCGCTGGCCGCCGAGGGCTTCGCGCGATGACGATGGATCGCCACGAAGCCTTCGAGGAGCTGATCAGCGCGTCGCTGCACGGCGACCTGAGCGCCGACGAGCGGCGGCGCCTGGATGCGCACCTCGACGGCTGCGACCGATGCCGGGCGACCCTGGCCGCCTTCGCCGATCAGCGCCGGATCATGGCCGGGCTGCGTCACTACGCGCCGCCGCGCGACCTCGGCGCCCGCGTCCGGGCCGGGGTGGACTACGACACGGCCCCGTGGTGGCGGCGGCCGATCGCGATCTTCACGGGGGTCGGCGGTGGCCTCGCCGTGGTCACCGGCGTGCTGCTGGCGCTCGTCATGCTCAACGGAACCGACGAGCCTCAGGTCGGCGCCAACTCTCCGAGCCCGTCGGTCAGCCAGGCTCCGGCTGCGAGCCCCACCCCGCTCCCCACGTACCCCCAGCCGGGCGAGCTGCCCGATCCAACGCCCACGCCCGCGCCGGGCGAGACGCCGGGGCCGGTTGCGACGCCCCCCGAGGCGACGCCGCTTCCAGCGTCGCCGGAGCCAGACGTCTACATGGCCATGGAAGGGCCGTTCGACGACCAGGCCCTGTCGGTCGTCGAGGGCAGCACCGATGACGTCGTGACCGAGCCGGAGACGCCCGCCGGGCCGCCGGTCGCGGCCGAGCTGTCGTCCGACGGCCAATGGCTGGCGTTCGTCAGCGAGGAGGGTCTCAGTGGCATGAACCAGCTGCACGCCACCAGGGTCGCCGAGGGCGAGACACCCGAGGATCCGGAGGCGACGCCACCGCCCGATTCGCCGGTCGCCGTCGGCGAGTCGGTCCTGCTCGGGCAGACCATGGCCGGCAGCCCGTTCCTCGAGCGCCTGGCATGGTCGGGCGACGGACGCTACCTCGCCTTCACGCTCGCCGATATCGAGGGCGGCGGCACCGACGTCTGGATCTTCGAGCCGGGCACGGAGCAGGTCTGGCAGCTCACCGACGTCGGCGACGCCTACGCCGCCAGCTGGGTCACGGTCGACGCCGACGAGGCCGATGCGTTCCAGGCCCTCTGGGTGAGCACCGCCGACGGCGAGGTGACGAGCTACCTCGTCGCGTTGCGCGACGACACGGGGGGGCACCCCGAGCTGATCGACCCGGCCGACGGGCCGCTCGCCATAGCGGAGGGCGTCTTCCAGCCGCTCATCAGCCCGAACGGCGCGCTTGCCATCTACTGGAACGGGCGCATGACCCGCTCGGGCGACGAGTGGCTCTTTGTCGAGGGCGGCGCGCCGTGGCTGGCCGAGCATCGCCCCGACGAGGAGGGCGGACTCGGTTTCCAGAAGGAGCGCCTCCTGTTCAGCGACGTCACCATCGATCGCGACGCCTTCACCGCCGCGGCGATTTCGTGGGGCCTCGACGGCGACACGTACGCGGTGTGGGACACCGCCTGGACCGGCCTGCCGCAGGCGCCGGAGGACGAATATCCGGACCGATCCCGGGTGTACTTCGGACGCGCCACCGACGCGGGCGGCCTGACCCGCTTCCATGCCCTCGACGCGGGGGATCTCCCCGCCGACGGGATCGTGGTCGACGTCAAGGTCTCGCCGACCGGCACGCACCTGGTCATCACCGTCCGCTACTCGTCCGGCGGCATCGGCGACGCGCCGCGGGCCGACCTCATCCTCGTGCGACGCCACACCGGCAACGTCGCCGACGAGGTCGAGACCCTGCGGACCGGCGGCTGGAACGGTCCGGCCGCGTTCGATGCCCACAACGAGATCGAGGCCGAGGCGCCGTAGCGCATCGGTATACTTCGCGTCCAAGCCTTTAACGCGGTCCCGAGAGGCCGCCAAGGAGAGTCGCATGAGCGAACGGCGCGTCCTCGACGCGGACGGCCTGCGCCGGGCCCTGACCCGCATCGCCCACGAGATCGTCGAGCGCAACGGCGGCGCCGACGACCTGGTCCTGGTCGGCATCCGCAGCCGCGGCGTCCCGCTGGCGCGGCGCCTTGCCGAGCTCATCGAGCAGCACGAGGCCACCGCCGTCCCGGTCGGCTCGCTCGACATCACCTTCTACCGCGACGACCTCACCCGCCTGGCGCACGCCCCGATCGTGAAGCGCTCCGACCTCGAGGTCGACGTCGGCGGCCTTGTCGTCGTGCTCGTGGACGACGTCCTCTACACCGGCCGCACGGTCCGCGCGGCGCTCGACGCCCTGACCGATCACGGCCGGCCGCGCGCCGTCCGCCTGGCGGCCCTGGTCGACCGCGGCCACCGCGAGCTGCCGATCCGCCCCGACTTCGTCGGCAAGAACCTGCCGACCAGCGTCGACGAGATCGTCCACGTCCGGCTGCGCGAGACCGACGAGGACGACGAAGTGGTCATCGAGCGCCCGGAGCGGGCCGCGTGACGATCGAGGCGGCGGCACGCACCTGGTCGCACCGCCACCTCCTCGACGTGGAGGGGCTCGGTCGCGACGAGCTGGAGCGGATCCTGGACCTGGCGGTCGAGATGCGTGAGGCCAGGCGTACGCGGTCGCATCGGTCCCTCCTGGAGGCCGAGACGGTTGCGCTGGCCTTCCACGAGGGCTCGACCCGCACGCGAGTCAGCTTCGAGCTGGCGGCGGCGGCGCTGGGTGCGACGGTGGTGGACCTGGCGATCGCCGGCAGCAGCGTCCGCAAGGGCGAGTCGCTGGTCGACACGCTCCGCACGCTCGAACGGACCGGCGTCACGACCCTCGTCCTGCGCCACGGCTCATCCGGGGCGGCGCACCTCGCCGCGCGGACGACCGGGATGCGGATCGTCAACGCCGGCGACGGCACGCACGCCCACCCGACCCAGGCGCTGCTCGACGCGCTGACGCTGCGGGAGGCGCTCGGACCGCTCGACGGGC
>Ga0299907_10001197_pt1 | contig 14558 bp, 14 predicted proteins | sample RVTome_16_FD_198680 | JGI IMG/M metagenome (GOLD analysis project Ga0299907, IMG submission 198680) | Soil microbial communities from uranium-contaminated site in the Upper Colorado River Basin, Wyoming, United States - RVT152D67 (version 2) ... | reverse complement strand
GCGACCCCCACGGCCCAGACCCAGGCGATCCAGAAGCCCCAATCGACGGCGGCGGCGCTCGAGGGCGCCACCGACGGATCCCCCGGAGCGGACGCCGGGATCAGTGCCACGCTCCAGCCCGGAAGGAGCCGGGAGAGCGCGGGGACCGCCAGCGCGCTCGCCATGCCCATGGTCCACACGGCGTGCCGGGTCGCGGCCGACCTTCCCCGCAGGAGGGCGACGACACCTGCCGCCGCGAGCAGAGCGAGGGTCCCCTTGATCGTGAGGTCGAGCAGCAACTCTCCCATGGGAATCAGCGTCCCTCCTTCCGAGCTTGATCGATCATGCGCGCGAGACGGTCCAGTTCTTCCTCCGTGACATTGGACGATTCAACGTCCAAAAGGGTTGCGACGGCCTCCTCCAGGGAGTTGTCGAAGAAGGTCCGGAGCAGGCGGCGCAGGGCGGATCGCCGGGCCGACTCGACCGGCAGGGTCGCGTGGAAGATGTACCGGGGACCTCGCTGCTCGTGCAGGAGGTGGCCCTTCTCCTCGAGGACGCGGAGCATCGCCCGCACCGCCGAGTAGCTGGGCGGGTCGGGCAGGTTCTCCCGCACCTCCGCGGCGCTGGCCTCTCCCAGCCGGTACACGATGTCCATGATCTGGCGCTCCCTGCGGCTCAGCTCGCGATGGTGCTCGATCCTCTTCGCCATGCTCGCCTCCTGGGCTCGACCTTCGATCGGGCCGGGGACCTCCGGCCGGATGCTATTTTTCTAGCATACTGCTGCTTTTATAGCATCCGGTCGGCCCCTCTGTCAACCCCCTGGGCGACCGTCTCCGTCATCCATGGTTCGTCACGAACGACGCTTCCGGACGAGAGCGCGTTCAAGCCCACGTGGCGGGTTTCCCGCGGAACACGGTAGATTCCCTGCCATGGTCTATTTCCTGATCCCGGCGTACGACGAGGAGGGGACGGTGGGTCTCCTGCTCTACAAGATCCGGCAGGTCATGCGTGAGGTGCGACGGGACTACCTCGCCGTGGTCCTGGACGACGGGTCGCAGGACGGCACCGCCACGGTCGCCGAGCAGTACCAGCGGTTCCTGCCGATCAAGGTGCTGCGGCACGCGGAGAACCGGGGGTTCGGTCCGAGCCTCGACCGCCTCCTGCGGGAGGCGGCGCGGCTGTCCCGCTATCCGGAGCGCGACATCGCGATCGTGATCGAGGGCGACTTCTCGCTGAGCCCGGACGCGGTTCCCGACATGGTGCGCGAGATCGAGGCCGGGGCGGACGTGGTGATCGGGTCCCGGACCCACCACGACAGCGAGGCAGGGGAGATCCCCTCGGGGAAGCGGCTCGGCTCGCGCATCGTGTGCACGGTCCTGCGGGCGGTGATGCCGCTGCCGGGCGTGGGCGATTACACGTCCACCTTCCAGGCCTACCGCGTCGGCACGATCAAGCGGGCGATCGAGACTCACCAGGAGAACCTTATCACCTCGCGGGACGCGGCCGCCAGCGTGGAGTTCCTGCTGCGCCTCGGCCGATTCCATCCCACGTTCGCGGAGGTCCCCGTCCGCTGTCGCTACGACATCCGCCCCCGACCCTCCCGCTACCGGTGGGTGCGCGCGGTGCGGAACCAGCTGAGCCTCACCGGACGGGTCGACCGCGTCGCGTCGATGCGCGCCTGACGGCTCCCTCCCGAGGAACAAAGCCCCCGACGATCGCGTATTACCGGATGATGAAGCGAACAATCCTCGCCGTCCTGGCCCTCGTGGCGTCTATCGCCGCGCGTCCCGCCGTCGCCCAGACCTCGACCGGTCTCCGGGCTCCGTTCCATCCCGGCGAGTCGATGGAGTACGCGGTGAAGTACGGCCTGGTGCCGGCCGGGACGCTGGAGATCCGCATCGAGGGTCTGGACACGCTGGAAGGCCGGCCGGCGTACCATTTCGTGTTCACAGCCGAGAGCAACAAGGCGATCTCCCGCGTCTACGACATCAACTCCATCGAGGAGTCCTGGTTCGACGCCCGGGAGTTCTATTCCCTGCGCTACAAGCGTCGCTCGACGGAGAACGACCAGACGCGCGTCAAGGAATACTCGTTCGATCACGATCGGAACGTCCGGATCGAGCCCGACGGGGACGTCGAGCCGACGAGCCCGCGTGCGGTCGACCAGGTGGCGATGTTCTACTTCGTGCGCCTGCTCCCGCTGGAACCGGGCTCGAAGTTCGTGTTGCGCAACCAGGCTGACCCCGATGACAATCCGCTGACGGTCACCGTGCTGAAGAAGGAGCGGATCAAGGTGCCCGCCGGGTCCTACGACACCATCGTCCTCGATCTCGACGTCACGACCGACGGGGGGCTGTTCAAGAAGGGCGGGGTGAACCGCATCTGGGTGACGGCCGACCCCCTCCACGTGCCGGTCAGGATCTCCAGCAAGATCGGCCTCGGATCGTTCCAGGCGGAGCTGGTTGACTACGCGCGTGGCGCTCCCGTAACTTCCGCTCGCTGACGAGACGCGGGGCCACCCGCGCTCAGCCAACGGACCCTAGCCCACGAGCGCGTTGACCTCACGCTACCCAGCGGCCGATCTCGCCGCCGTCACGCCGCTCCCCTTCTCGCAACGTCATAACAAGGTTTCGATCGCCCAGTTCGGCGAGGTGCTCGCGCACCCGCCCGCGGTCGAGCCGCTGATCGGCGCGCTCCCGGACATCCTGGCCGCCGCCGACTTGCGAGCCATCATCGACCGCTGGGTCGACGCGGTCCGGGGCGAGCGCGCGGTGGTCGTCATGTGTGGGGGCCACGTGGTGAAGACCGGCTGCTCCCCATTCCTCGTCAACGCCCTCGAGCGCGGCTGGATCACCCACCTGGCGTTCAACGGCGCCACCGCGATCCACGACTTCGAGATCGCCTGCTTCGGCGAGACCTCGGAGGACGTCGCCGAGAGCCTCGCGGACGGGACGTTCGGCCTGGCCGACGAGACCGGAGCCTGGATGGCGGCGGCCGTCGCCACCGGCCATGCCGAGGGTCTGGGGTGCGGCGAGGCGCTCGGCCGCTGGCTGGCCCAGCGCGAGCCGGCCGTCCCCCACGCGCGCGAGAGCCTCCTCGCGCGCGCCTGGGAGCTCGGCGTCCCCCTGACCGTCCACGCGTCGATAGGCGCCGAGATCACCCACCAGCATCCACACTTCGACGGTGCGGCGGTGGGAGCCACCAGCCACCTCGACTTCCGTATCCTCGCCGCGTCGCTGCGCGATCTCCACGCGGGGGGTCTCGTCGTCAACCTGGGCTCGGCCGTCGTGCTCCCGGAGGTGTTCGTCAAGGCCCTGAACGTCGCCCGCCACCTGTGGCCGCCGCTCAAGGACTTCACCGCCGCGAACCTCGACATGATCCGTCACTACCGGCCGGAGATGAACGTCATCGGCCGCCCCGTCCTCGAAGGCGGCCACGGATATCACCTGACCGGCCATCACGAGATCTCGATCCCGCTCCTGTACTACGCGCTGCGGGCGCGGCTCGACCCGTGAGCGTGCGGCTCGCCGCGCTCGTCGCGCTCGTCGCGCTCGCCGGGGCGTGCGCCTCGACCCCCCGTCAGGTCCCGCCCCCGACGGTCGGCTCGAGCCGGCCGCCGGTCGAGGGCCGGGATCGGGACGGGGCGGGTTCCCTCCCCGCCTGGCTGGCCGACGTGGCGACGGGGCCCCTCGCCCGCGCCCACTGGGGCGTGGCGGTGCGGGACCTCGACTCCGGACGCTGGGTCGCCCGCCACGCGGCCGACCGCTTCTTCGTCCCCGCCTCCAACCTCAAGCTCGTCGTAAGCGCCACGGGCCTCGAGCGCCTGGGGCCGGACTACACATGGCGCACGAGCGTCTACGGCACCGCGCCGATCGGTCCCGGCGGAGTGCTGGACGGGGACCTTGTCCTCTTCGGCCGCGGCGACCCCAACCTCTCCGGCCGCCACGCGCCGACGATGACCGCGATCTTCGAGGCGCTGGCCGACTCGCTCGCCGGCCGCGGGCTCGCGCGCGTGACGGGCCGACTCCTCGCCGACGAGAGCCTCTGGGACGCCGACTACGTGCGCGGAGACTGGGCGAGCTACGACCTCCTCTGGTGGTACGCGGCGCCGGTCGGCGCGCTCGGGTTCAACGACAACTCGATCGACGTCCGTATTCGGCCCGGCTCGGCCGTCGGCGATCCGCCGGTCCTCGAGGGCGAACCGGCCTCCTCGTTCTACACGATCGAGAACCGCGCCACGACCGGCCCGGCGCACTCCATGCACACGTTCGACCTGACCCGGGAGCCCGGTACCAATCACGTCGTCGCGTACGGCTCGCTCCCGATCGATGCCGACGCCGACGTGGAGTACTTCGCGGTGGTCGACCCGGCTGGCTGGGCGGGGACCGTCTTCCGCGAGGTGCTGGCGCGCCGGGGGATCGAGGTGGACGGCGCGACGCGGACGGTCTCGGTCGCCGCCGAGTCCCCGATCGCGGCCGGCGACACGGTGGCGCTCGCCGCCCACGCGGGACCTCCGCTGGCGCGCGTCGTCGACGCCGTTCTCGGACGAAGCCAGAACTGGCACGCCGAGCAGCTCCTCAAGACGATCGGCCGCGAGGTCGAGGGCGAGGGGTCGTGGCGGGCGGGCCTCGGAGTCGAGCGGCGCACGCTCGCCACCCTGGGGATCGACACGACCGCGTTCCTGTTGCGTGACGCGTCGGGGCTCTCGAGCGCCAACCTCGTGACCCCCGAGGCGCTGGTCGAGTTGCTCGTTGCGATGCGCGACCGGCCGGCGGGAGAGGCGTTCGTCCGCGCGCTTCCGGTGGCGGCCGAGAGCGGCTCGCTGCGGCGCCGGTTCGAGGGGACGGCGGCCGCGGGCCGGGTCCGCGCCAAGACCGGCTACATCGAGAACGTGTACGCGCTCAGCGGCTACCTGACCGCGCTCGACAGCCGGGAATACGCCTTCAGCGTGATCGTCAACCAGACGGGCGGCGCTTCGGCCGTGGCGGCGATCGACCGCCTGGTCGTGGCCCTCGTGGAGGGACGGGCGCCGTGAGACGGCCCTTTCCCCCCGCGGGATACGTGCGCCACCGGCTCGGTGGACACGACGTGGTCGCCTGGGACGGCGTGATCGAGGCGGTCGAGCGAGCGCTGTCCGAGGCGCCGACGCTCGCGCGCTGGGCCGCCGAGCACGCCGAGCGCGAGGTCTCCGGGGGCCGGGGACCGGCCTGGCGGGTCGACCTCGGGGGAATCCCCGCGGCCGTCCGCCACTTCCGCCGCGGCGGCTGGATGGGGCCGCTCCTCGGCGACCGCTACTTCGACCACCCGCCTCGCCCGTTCGCGGAGCTGGAGGTCAGCGAGGCGCTACGGGCGTCCGGCGTTCCGACCGCCAGGGTCCTGGCCGCGGCGGTTCTCCCCGCCCGGCCGGGCTACCGCGCAGACATCGCCACTGCCTGGATCACCCCGGGCCTCGATCTTGCCGAGCTCCTGCGGCCCGGCCTCTACCCGGACGAGGCGCGCGCCGCGGCGGTCGAGGCCGCCGGTGAAACGGTCGGACGCGCCCACGCGGCCGGCCTCGATCATCCGGACCTCCGCCCGCGCAATCTGTTCCTGCGGCCGCTCGATCCCGAGCGGTGGGAGGCCTTCATCCTCGACCTCGACCGGGCACGACTGACCGCCCAGGGTGATGCGAAAAAAAAAACCTCGGCCGATTCCGGCGCTCGGTCGAGAAGGAACGCGGCGCGGGCCGCGTGAGATGGGGTGCGCTCGAGGAGGCGGCGTTCCATCGGGGTCACGCGCGGGGCCACCCGACCGGCGGCGGGAGCCGACCGAGCTCGCCGTGAGGAGAGCGCGCCGTGCTTGACGGCCAGCGGGCCGCGATCGTCCTGCTCTCGGCGATCGGGGACATCGTCCACGCTCTGCCGCTCGTCTCCTCCCTGAAGGCGGCCGCTCCCGGGCTTTCGATCGAATGGGTGACCCAGCCCGTCGCCGGCGAGATCGCCGGTCGGCACCCCGCCGTAGACCGCCTCTGGACGCTCGACCGCAGCCGCGGGTGGCGGGCGTTCCGCGACCTCAGGCGGGCGCTCCGCGGCCGGCGCTTCGACCTCGTCGTCGACCTCCAGGTGTACGCCAAGGCGAGCCTCGTCACCGCGATCCTCGACAGCCCCCGGAAGATCGGGTTCGACCGGCGACGGGCGAAGGAGCTCAACTGGCTGGTGACGAACGAGCGGCTGGCCCCGGGGCCGACGCGGCAGGTATGCGAGCAGTATCTCGAGTTCGCCGATCACCTCGGCGCCCCCCGCCGCTACGAGTGGCCGCTGCCGCTCTCCGGCGCGGAGCGCGCGGCGCAGACCGCATTCTACGCCCGCCGCCGGGCTCCAGTGGCCGCGCTTGTCGTGGGGACGTCGCGTCCCGCGAAGGAGTGGCCCGTCGACCGCTGGGCCCGGCTCGCCGAGTCGCTCCACGCGGACTTCGGGTACGAGGTGTGCATCGTGGGATCCGACCGGCCCGGCGAGCGGGCGCGAGCGCTCGAGATCGCGCGCCGCTCCCGCGCCCCGATCCTGGACGAGCGACGGGACGACCTCCGGCGCCTGCTCTGGCTCCTCGACGGGTCGGCGCTCGTCGTGAGCCCCGACACCGGTCCCTATCACCTGGCGGTCGCGCTGGGGGTGCCGAGCGTCGGCCTCTACGGGTACACGGATCCCGCCCGGGTCGGACCCGGGCGGCGTTTCACCGAGCTCGTCGTCGACGCCTTCCACGACCCGGGGGAGGCCTGGCATCCACCGCGTACGGGGTACCGCGCGGACCGGATGGAGCGGATCGAGACGGGCCGCGTGATCGAGGCCGTCGAGCTCGCGCGGGCCCGCTACCGGCGAGCCGCCGGCCGGTCGCCGAGCCCCTCCGACCTCACCGACGGCGCCGGGCTCCCGGAGGATGGTGGGTTCTCGGCCGCGTAGTCGGTGGCGAACTCGCCGCCCCCGGTCATCCTCTCGAGCCACGCCATGCCGGCCAGGAGCGCGGCGCTCCCGAGCAGCAGGAACGCGACGACCGCCACGACCACCAGCACGGGTGGGGCGTCCGGCGTCCGGACCGGGAAGGCGAAGACGACGAGCGAGAGACCGTTGAAGGCGCTGTGGAGGACGATCGCGGCCCACAGGGAGCGGGTCGTCAGCACGATCCACGCGAGCAGGAGCCCGAGGAAGAACGTCGGCAGGATCTGCCACGGATTGTAGAAGTGGAAGAAGGCGAAGAAGGCCGCGGTCCAGACCGTCGCAGCGCGCGGCCCCATCCGCCGCGCGAGCCCGTGGAGGATCAGGCCGCGGAACAGGACCTCCTCGAGCAGCGGCGCGAGCACCACCGCCACCCCGACCGTGAGCAGCAGATCGGCCTCGTCGCTGATCCTCAGCAGGTCGCGGAGCAGCGCCTCGAACTCCGGCGGCACCGGCACGATCCGCTGGACGATCACGTACATCTCGCTGAACACGGTGACCGCGCCGAACAGGATCAGCGCGAGCGGCGCCAGGACAGCCGGCGAGAGGGGCCGGAAGCCGAGCGCGCTCCGCCACGGGCGCCCGCTGCGGCGGAGACCCCAGGCGATCGCGCCGGCCAGGGCGAGCTCGGTGGGGAGGGCCATCTGGACGATCTGAGGCCAGTCCGGGAAGAGCGCGATCGTCGCGATCGCGAGCAGGATGGCCGCCAGCAGCGTGCCGATCAGCAGCCATGCCGTGCTGCCCAGACTGGGGTACGGTTCTTCTCTCACGTCGGCTCGGGCTGGAGGTGGGGGCAGGGCGGGACGCGCGGCAATCTATCCCGCCCTCCGCGGCCCGCGCTACACCCGAGCGCTCAGCGGCCCCTCACCGTGAGGTACACCTCGCGACCCTCGCGCTCGACGCTGAGGTTGATCTCGCGGTTCTCCTCCCACGACTCCCGCAGCCGGCGCTGGGCCTCGACGATGTCGCTCCCCACGGCGCGGCCTTCGATCGTCCGGAGAACGTCGCCCTGCAGGAGCCCGGTGCGATCCGCGGCCGAACCCCGGTCCACGTACGCCACGAAGATGCGGCCGTCATAGCTGGCCCCCAGGTCGAGCCCGAACGGGGTCCCGCTGAGGCCGTCGCCGGCCGGCCCCGCAGCCTCTCCGCTCACCCCGGCCCGGCGCCGGTACTCGTCCGCCACCTGGAAGATCGCGCTCCCGCGCGGGTTCTCCGCCAGCCACCGCGTCAGCGGCGAGGTCCGCGAGAGCCGCCGGTCCAGGGCGAGCCCCTGGATCACGAATTCGTGGTTCGGGTTGTAGACGCGCCACAGCTCACGGCCGGTCGCGCGCTCCAGCCGGTCGCGGCCCCACAGATCCTCGAGCGCCGTGTACGTCACCCAGTTGACCAGCGCCTCGCCCTCGAAGGTCCCCGGCGTCATGAACGGGTGGTCGTACGCCGCCGCGATGGGCCCTTCCGGGGCCACCGGGGGGTCGTCCAGGAGGTAGTGGACGAGCTGGTGGGCCAGGAGCAGCACGCGCAGGTCGTCGTCCCGGGGAACCTCCGCCGAGCCCGCCGGTCCCTGCACCGCGTCGAGCGCGAGGACGAGCGGGTACTCGATCGACACCACCGGCCAGGTCCGGACGAGGTAGACCTCGATGTCCCGGTACGGCCAGGGGAGGCCCGCCACGTCCGCGGCGCGCAGCAGGAAGAGGGGCCCCTGCCGGTCCCACCAGTCGCGCAGCTCGTCGTCGTGGTCGCGCACCCACTCGATGTCGTCCTCGAGGACGCGCGGGTCGCCCCCGTACCGCGCGGGATAGGCGATCTCCAGCAGCTCCTCCGCCGACGAGCGCAGGTGCAGGGCGGGCGCCGTGCCCGTCTGACCTGCCGCCGGCGCCGCCAGGCAGAGCCCCAGGCCGAGCGCCAGCACCGACCCTTCCTTCCTCACCATATGACCTCCTTCGGGCATCCTGCTATATTCCGTTTCCGCGCGCGCTTCGCGCACAACATAGCCCACCGACCGGGGTTCCACCGTTGCCTACCGTACAGGAACGAGATGTCATCCGGACGATCCGTCGGGTCAAGGATCCGGACAGCAACAAGGATCTGATCTCGCTCGGCCGCGTCAAGGAGCTGACCGTCCGCGGCGGGGATGTGGCGTTCAAGGTGGTGGTCGACCCCGCCCGGCCCCTGTCGGAGACCGTCCTCAAGGACCTGCGCTCCCTGCTCGAGGATCTGGACGGCGTCCAGAAGGTCGCCATCTCGCTCCAGCAGGAGACCGGCGCGGCGGGAGGGCCGATGAAGCGTCCCGCCCCGCAGCAGCCGATCCCGGGCGTGGCGCACATCCTGGCGGTGGCCAGCGGCAAGGGGGGAGTCGGCAAGTCCACGGTGGCGGTCAACCTGGCCCTCGCGATCGCCGCCGAGGGTCACCGGGTCGGGATTCTGGACGCGGACATCTACGGGCCCTCGCTTCCCACCATGATGGGGCTGAAGGGCGTTCAACCGAAAGTCGTCGAGAAGCGGATCCAGCCGGTGGAGAAGCACGGCGTCCACGTCATGTCGCTCGGCTTCCTGGTGGAAGAGGACACCCCGATGGTGTGGCGCGGGCCGATGGTCCACTCGGCCGTGACCCAGTTCCTGCGCGAGGTCGACTGGGGCCAACTCGATTGGCTGGTGGTCGACATGCCGCCCGGCACCGGTGACGCCCACCTGACGCTGACCCAGGCGGTCCCGCTCGACGGGGCGGTCATCGTCACGACTCCCCAGGACATCGCGCTGATCGACGCCCGCAAGGGCCTGAAGATGTTCGACAAGGTCGGCGCTCGCATCCTCGGGATCGTCGAGAACATGGGTACCTTCGTGTGCCCGGACTGCGGCGCGGAGCACGAGATCTTCTCGCGGGGCGGCGGCCGCGCCACGGCGGAGCGCTACCAGGTGCCCTTTCTCGGGACGATCCCCCTCCACCAGGACATCGCGCCCTCCGGCGACGGGGGTGACCCGATCGTCCATGCCCGCCCCGACTCGCCGATCGCGGAGCGATTCCGGGAGATCGCGCGCCGGATCGTGGCCGGCGACTGACCCCGTGGCCGAGCGCGGATCCAGCGGGGACGGCGGGGAGCGGCGTGCGACGCCCGCCGAGGCCGAGAGCGAGGCGCAGCGGCTCCTGGAGAAGCTGCTGGCGTCCGTCGATCCCGAAAAGCCGGTTGCGATCTACACCCACGACCAGCCCGATCCGGACTCGATCGCCAGCGCGTATTCATTGCAGCACTTGCTCGGGCGGCGGCTCGAGGTCGAATCGGTCATCGCCTACGGCGGCATGATCGGGCGCGCGACCAATCGCGCGATGGTCGAGCTCCTCGGAATCCGCCTCCATCCGATGTCCGGGATCCGGCACGAGGAGTACGGCACCCACTGCATGATCGACACGCAGCCGGGGACCGGGAACAACTCGATCCCCGACGACATCCCCATCGCCATCGCCATCGACCACCATCCGTCGCGTTCGGACGAGCTCCGCGCCGCGTTCACCGACGTACGCACCGAATACGGCGCCACCAGCACGATGATGTTCTACTACCTCAAGGCCGCGGGCCTCGACCTTCCCACCAAGCTGGCGACCGCGCTCCTGATCGGGATCAAGTCGGACACGCGGGGACTCGAGCGCGAGGCCAGCGAAGCCGACCTCCATGCGTATCTCGAGATCTTTCCGCGCGCCGACCTGACGCTCATGGCGAGGATCGAGAGCCCGCGGATACCGCAGCGATACTTCGAGGCGTTTCACCAGGCGCTGGAAATCAGCGCGCTCTACGACGGCGTGGTCGTCGTCGACATGGGCGAGGTCGAGAACCCCGACATGGTGGCCGAAATGGCCGACTTCTTCATCCCGCTCGAGCGCGCCGATTACGCGCTCGTCATGGGGCGCTACGAGGGTCGGCTCTACCTGAGCCTGCGGACGCGCACCGACGAGCACGACGCGGGAACGACGATGGCGCGGGTGGTCGGTGAGCTCGGCACGGCCGGGGGGCACGGAACGATGGCGGGAGCCCAGATCGACATCCACGGGGACCACGTGGCCGAAGAGGTGCGCCGCCGCTTCCTCGCCGCCATCGGCAAGGACCCCGACGCCCGTCCCCAGGCTCTGATCCGCAAGTAGCGAGACAATCGTCGGGCCGCGCCGGTCTCAGCGACCCCTAGTGAAAATTCTCGGTGCCGTAGACCTGGTACCGATTCTCCCGCCACACGTACATCGCGCTCGAGCGCCCCGGAAACACGAGCTCGGCCGCCGATGCGGTGATCTCGACCGTGCCCTGGCCGCCGACGATCCGGTACCGTCCCGGAGCGACGATCCGCAGCCGGTATTCGGCCTGCGGGAGGGACGCGTAGAGGGCATGGGGCTCGAACCCGGACGGGGTCCGGTTGAAGATCACGAAGGCGGACTTCCCACCGCCCTCGAGCACGGCCGCCACGTCCGGACGGCCGTCGCCGGTGAAGTCGGCGGACTGGACGAGGGCGGGATCCGAGGACAGCGACATCCTGGAGTCGTACGCCCGCACCGCGTCGCCGAGGTCGGCGTCGGCCACCTGGGCTCGAGCGCTCGATCCCGCGAGCGTCAGCAGGACGATCAGCAGGCTGATACGGGAGACCATGGGTTCAGCTCCAATCTGCGGTTTCCCCCCGCACGACACAACGGCCGGCCGGGTGCGGCCGGCGCTCCTCCCCCGGGTTCTACCCCGTCGAGGCGGTCGTGTTCGGCGGCCTCCGATTGGCGGCCCCACCCTTGCAGGCATACTTTTTTCGCCATGCTGGAGTTCCTGAGACAGCGCCTGGAGGACGACCGGGATTATCAGGTCCTGCTCGAGCGGGAGGAGGACGGGTCGTACGTGGCCACTTCCCCGGCGTTACCGGGGTTCGTCGCCTACGGGCAGACGGAAGCGAGCGCCGCGCGCAAGCTGCGCCGCGCCATCCAGCGGAATCTCGAGGGGTTCGCCGAGGACTACGACCGGTCCGTGAGCGCCACCGGCGAGTTCGTCAGCCGACACAAGCACAGCCTCCACTTCGGCCTGCCGCTGACCACGGCGGCGAAAGTCGTGCTCTCGTCGCTCGCGCTGGCGACCGCGGCGGGGCTGCTCAAGCTCTCCTTGAAGCTCCGCGATCGCTAGCCCGCCGGCGCGTCAGCGCCCGACCTCGCGCTCCAGCGTGGGGGATCGTCGCCAGGAATGGCTCGCCAGCGCTTCGGCCACCGCGTCCTCCAGACCGATCGAAGCGCCCTTACCGCCCGGCATCCCGTTCGTGATCACCGAGAACGCCAGCAGCTCGCCGTCGAGCGTCGTCGCGTAGCCCGAAAGCGCCGAGACCCCACGGAGCGTGCCGGTCTTCGTGCGGACGTTGCCGACTGCAACGGAGGCGTCGAGCCGCCGCGGGTCGCCGTCGAGCCCCGCGATCAGCAGCGAGTCGTAGTACTCGTCGAACTGCGGGTGCGACCGCATCACGACCAGGAGCTCGGCCGTCGTCCGCGCGGTGACGATGTCCCGCCGGCTGAGGCCGGAGCCGTCGTCGATGACGACCGAGCGGGTCGAGACGCCGAAGCCGCGCAGCAGGTCGTGAACGACGTCCGCGCCGTCGTCGAAGGAACCGTCGCCCTCGATCACGGCACCGAGAGTCTTGAGGATCTGCTCGGCGAAGAAGTTCTGGCTGCGCTTGTTGATCACGCGCACGAACTCGACCAGCCGCGGGCTCGTGTGGCTCGCCACCAGCCGGCGAGCCCGACGGGGCAGAAGATCGCGGTCGTACACGACCTGGTCGCGGCCTGTGACCTCGATTCCGAAGCGCTGGAGACGGTCACGCATCACGGACAGGGTGTACGCGGCCGGGTCTTCGACCGCGACCACGTAGCGGACCGGAGCTCCACCCTCCGGGATGCGTCCCCAGATCTCGTACCCCCCGATGTCCGGCCGCCGACCGATCCCGATCGAGCGTCCGCCCCGCCGTCCGCTCGTCACCGCGCGGTTGGCGATCCTCAGGCCGTCGCTCCGGGGATGGAACGAAACCTGCGCGGCCGTCCCCGCCGACGCCCCGGGTCGGATCTCCACAACCACCACGTTGTCGTTGAACGACAGGGCGCTCACCCTGGCTCCGTACCACCAGAGCAGGTTCCCCGCCTCCCAGCCGGGCGCGGCCAGCTCGTCGTCGAAGAACGACGCGTCCCCGATCAGGCGGCCCGTCACGCGGCGCACGCCGGCGCGCCGCAGGTCGTCGGCGAACCTGTCGAGCACGTAGGTGGCGCTGTCGGCGAAGAAGCGCCCGGATAGCGACGGGTCGCCACGGCCGACGAGGATCAGGTTGCCGTCGAGCGTCCCGCCGGGCAGGAGCGGGCCGTCGGCGTAGAGCGAGGTCGTGAACTGGAAGTCCGGCCCCAGCCTGTCGAGCGCCGCGGCGGTCGTGTAGAGCTTCATGTTCGAGGCCGGCAGAAGAGCGCGGTCGGCGTCCCGCAGGTAGAGCGGGGCCGAGCGGTCCACCGAGTAGACCGCTACCCCGATGGACCCGCGCCGCCCCCGCATCACGGGATCCAGCGCGGCGGCGATCGCGGCCGAGCTCGCGGACGGCGCGTAGAGATCGTCCGGGCTCGCCGCCCTCGGGGTCTGGGCCTCGACCGGGGCCGCGGCCGTCAGGGCGAGCGCCAGTATCAGGATGCACGCACGATTCATCGTTCCGGATCGCTCCTCCTCAAGCATCGATTGCCTCCAGGGAGTGCCGTCCACGCTGGATCGCCGAGAGCAGGGCGATCAGCGACAGCCCGGCCACCGCGGCGAGACCGCCGGCCACTCCTCCCCACTCGGTGGCGCCGGGGCTCCAGCCGAGCCATCGCGCCCTGAAGCTGTGATACACGGGCCACGCCAGGATGGTCACCGAGAACAGCACCAGCACCGCGCTGACCATCATGAACAGGATGCCGGTATAGCCCGCCGCCACCTCGGTGCCGTCCGCCGCGTCGAACCGCGGGTAGATCGCTCCGAGCCCCACCGCCAGCCCCACGATCGCCGCCGACAGGCAGAACACGGCCGCGACCGAGAGGACACCGAGGAGCGCGGTCGTGTGGAGCATGCGGTTCGACACCACGACCAGGGTCTCGGCCACCACCACCAGCGGCAGGAATCCGCCCCAGAACTTGGCCCACAGCAGCTCGCGCGAGGACAGCGGGCTCGAGCGCAGCATCCACAGCGTGCTCCCCTCCAGGCTTACCCCCGGTAGCACGAACCGGGCCGCCAGCGCGGCCACGACCAGGCCTACCAGACCAACGTTCAGGAACGCCAGGAGGTTGCGCATGAAGTAGCCGGTGCCGCCGGCCGCGTCCAGCGGAAGCACCTTGAAGTTGTAGAGGTAGATCACGATGACGGCGAGCAGAAGGAAGAGCTGCGACCACTGGCCCGGGTCGCGGAAGAACGTGGTCACGTCCTTGACGATGATCGCCCGCATGCCGGACGGGAACGGCCGGCTCGCCCACGTGGTCGTGCCGCGCCACCACGACTGACGGGTCCACCGCGGCTCGCGTGCCTCCTGTGAGCGGCTGAAGCCCGAACGGAAACCCTCGCGGAAGACGAGCGCGGCGAGGACGACGACGATCGCCGCGCCGAG
>Ga0299907_10001196_pt1 | contig 14561 bp, 16 predicted proteins | sample RVTome_16_FD_198680 | JGI IMG/M metagenome (GOLD analysis project Ga0299907, IMG submission 198680) | Soil microbial communities from uranium-contaminated site in the Upper Colorado River Basin, Wyoming, United States - RVT152D67 (version 2) ... | reverse complement strand
AGACAGCCGGACGCCGCCAATCAGCGAGTTGGCGCCGCCCCGTCCACGTTCGGCGTCGCGATCGGCGACAGGTGGACCTCGACGTCGATCAGCCCCTCCTCGAGCGGCATGTCCGTGACGAGCTCCCATGCCGCGTGCGACAGGTTCACCACCCGCTGGTCGGCGGTCCCCGCGTAGCACGGGCAGACGTCGACGACCGGCAGCGCCACGCAGCGATCGGCGCACACGAGGACGACGGCGGGCTCCTCCGAGGGCGGTATTCCTGCGTCCGGGGGCAGCGCCACGGTCGCGATGCCCTCCCAACCTGCGGTCTCCGGGTAGCTCGAGGCGTCGCCCACCAGGACGCCTTCGGCGGCCATATCGCCGACGTCGTCGAACGTCGCCGGCATCGCCGGTGCCTCGCCGGGGGCCGATGACAGGCTGGCGGCCGGGTCGCCGGCAAAGGCGTACCAGTAGTCCGTCTTGCCGTCGAAGTAGCTGCTGCGGTGCAGCCACGCTTCGGCGCCCTCGATGCTGGCGTGCGGCAACCGGACAAGCCCTTCGGCGTCGAAGCGTGGCTCGCTCGCGAACAGGTCGCCATACGGCAGGCCCGGGCTATCGAGAAGCGCGCCGACCAGGTGCGCGGCGCCCTCGTAATAGTCGGTTGCGAAGTACGCGCTGGCGCCCAGCTCCGCAAGTGGCGCTCGCGAGTAGGCGCTGACCCGTTCAGCGGCCATCTCCTCGGTCGCCGGCTCGTCGAAGCCCTCGCCGGCGCCGGGTGCGTAGCAGGCGTTCGAATAGATCATCACCCAACCGGGACTGGGGCGGGCGTGCTCCGCGATCCACGCCTCACCGTAATAGGCCAGGGTGCCGTCCTTCCACGAGTCCGAGTGGTCGCCTCGCGCGTTGGGGCCGTTCAGGCCCCAGCCGTTGGTGGTGGCCGGATCGGGGGCCGCGGAGTACGGGTTTGGCGAGCCGACTCCGTGACCGAGGTAGATGACGATGCTGGCGTCCGCGACCGCGGCCAGCACGTTCTCCGCGGTGGCGTCCGGCGAATAGGCGCGGGCGACGGTCGCTCCGCGCTGCTCGGCAGCGAGGGCAGCGGCCTCCGCCAATGCGAGGTACACGGGGGTCAGCTCCTCGCCGACGGGGCCGACGATGACCGCCACCTTCGGCGGCTCCGCGCCCCGCGCGGGCGTGGCGAAGCCGGGAGCGGCGAGCAGCGTCGCCAGGGCCACGACCAAGACCAGCAAGCGGTGCACGGAATCCCCCAAGGGCACGAGGGCGAATAGGCCGGTGGAGTGTGGTTAGGATTGCATTCAGTGCCCGCTCAGGGCAAGAGGGATTTTCATCTGCCGGCGGCTCAGGTGCCGGTGGCCTCCAGCGTGGGATCGCGGTCCCGTTCGCCGCCAGCTCCGGCGCCGACGAGCGCGTCGAAGATGACATCCGCCCAGATGCGGTACCCGGTCGCCGACGGATGGAACCGGTCCGTCGACAGGAATGGCGTGTCGGCATCGATGCGGCGGGGCACCTCGAGCGCCAGGTCCGCATACTTGGCACGGACGCGGGCCGCCTCTTCCCGGCTGACCGGACGGAGGAGCCGCGCATACTGGTCGGCCAGGAAGATCAGTGGCTCGACCGCGCGCAGCGCTCCCCGAAACGCCGGGATCCCCGCGAGCACCAGCTGCGACGTCGGGTTCGCCTCGCGAAGCGCGCCGAGCACGGCACGAAGGTCGGCCCGATAGCGGCGGCGCGGCGTGTTGTGCGTCGCGTCGTTGGAACCGATGACGACGGCCACGAGGTCGGCGCCGGGCAGGAACGGTTCGGTCTCGCCGGCTCGGAGCGGCTCCAGCGCGCGCGGCAGCTGGGTGCGGCGGACATCGGCGACCCGAGCTCCGGCCCAGCCATAGCTGACCACGTGGACCGGTCGGGCGTGATGGTCCGCCAGGCGCTGGGCGAGCTGGTAGGGAAGCGAGTCCTCGGCGCGTTCGACGCCGACGCCCGCGGTCGTGGAGTCGCCGAGGACCACCAGCCTCAGCCGGCGACCGGGCCGGCGCTCGACGGCCGGCGCAACGACGTGGTTCACATAGAACCCCGGATGCCCCGGCAGAAACTCCATCCGCCGCAGCCGCATGAGCTGAACGGCGACGATGCCGGCGAACGCTCCGACGGCGGCGCCGACGATCCTCGCGAAATGGGTGAGCCACCGGTCCATGAGTGAGACCGTACCGCGTGCGCCCGATTGACGCCAACCGGACAATCGGTCGCGTGCCCGATGCTCCGCTCGTCATCGTCAACCCAACCGCCGGTGGCGGCCGCGGGGCGCGGCTCCTTCCGTGGCTGCGTGAGCGGCTCGCCTCGCGGACCGATGCGGGCCTTCTCGTCACCGGCCGAGCCGGCGACGCCGAACGAGCGGCGGCCGATGCGGCCGCCGACGGCCGGGACCGGATCGTGGCCGTCGGGGGCGATGGCACGGTGCAGGAGGTCGTGAACGGCGTGACGGAGGCGGACAGCGGTTCAGTGCTCGGGATCGTGCCGGTCGGCACGGGGAACGACCTCGCTCGCAGCCTCGGTCTGCCGCGCGACCCGGCCGCCGCTTGGACGATCGCGGTCGGTCGAGGTGAGCGCCCGATCGACCTCATGCTCGCGATCGGGGGCGCCGGACGCCGGCGCTGGTTCGGCTCCGCCGGCGGCATCGGCTTCGACGCGCAGGTCGCGGCGGCCATGGCGACGCGCGCGGGCTGGCAGCGGGGGAAGGCCGGGTACCTGCTCACCACGCTCGCGGAGCTGCAGCGCTTCGACAACCGGCGGGTGGAGCTCACGGTGGACGGGGCCACCAGCACGTTGCAGGTGCTGTTCGTGGCGATCGCCAACGGCGAGTACTACGGCGGTGGCATGCGGATCGCGCCGGGTGCCGCCGTGGACGACGGGATGCTTGACCTGTGCATCGTCGGCGACGTGTCTCGAATGACGGCGCTGCGGCAGCTGGCCAACCTCTACCGCGGCACCCACGTGCACCATCCGAAGGTCGAGCTGCGGCGCGGACGGGCGGTCGAGATCTCCGGAGAGCCGTCGACGCTGGTGCACCTGGACGGCGAGCCCTTCGGCGGGTTGCCGGTGCGGATCCAGCTCCATGATGCGCGCCTCACCGTTGCGGCACCGCTGCGGTAGCCTGTCGACGATGACGAACGCCGAGCCAATGCCCACCCCGATCCGGGGAGCCGTCCTGCGTGGCGCCCGTGGCCGTCGAATCGGCGTGGTGGATGCCGTCTTCGCCGACTATCTGCTCGTCCGTACACCCGGCCTGCTGCCGGTGGACCTCTATGTCCCGCGGCCGGACGTCAGCGGCGAGGGGGATCGGCTGACGGTGAACTGTGATCGCGGCGAGGCCTACGAGCGCTGGCATCGCCCGCTCAAACGAGCGCCGCACGCTGCGGGATGACGGCCCTCGACCCCGAGCTGCGCCACGCGCTGCGTGGCGCTCGAACCGTCCGGGTCGAGACCTCGGCCGGGGCCGGCCGCCCGGTGCACGAGGCGATCATCTGGGTCGTCGTCGACGACGCCGGGCGAGTCCTGGTCCGATCGTGGCGGGGCGAGCGTGGGCGCTGGTACCGAGAGCTGCGCGCGAATCCCACCGGGACGCTGACCGTGGGATCCCGGAGGGTGCCGATCCATGCCGAGCACGCGGCCGATCCCGAGCGTGTCGAGGCGTGCAGCCGCGGCCTGCGCCAGAAGTACGCCAGCGCGCGAGGATCGCTGGCGGGGATGCTCGTCGACGCCGTGCTGCCAACCACGTTGGAGCTGCACCCGGCATGACAAGGGCGTGGCCTGGGCATCGGTCCTGCGGTACCCTACGACAGCGATGAACGACGCCGATACGATCCAGCCGCTGAATCGCCGCCCGCCGTACGCGCCGGGCGACGCCGAGGCGTTCTACGCCCACGTCGGGTCCGGCGGGAAGGTCGAGGCGGACGACTGGATGCCGGACGAGTACCGCGCCGCGGTCCTGAAGTTCGTCGAGATGCACGCCAACTCGGAGCTCATGGGCGTCCTGCCCGAGCGCGACTGGATCATGCGCGCGCCGAACCTGCGGCGAAAGCTGGCCCTCACCAGCAAGATTCAGGACGAGGTCGGCCACGCGCAACTCCTCTATCGGGTGGCCGAGGACCTCGGCAAGCCGCGGGCTGCCATGCTCCAGGACCTCCTCGACGGAAAGACGAAGTTCCACAACGTCTTCCACTACCCCACCAAGAGCTGGGCCGACGTCGGCATCATCGCCTGGCTCGTGGACGCCGCCGCGATCGTGTCGCAGCAGGCGCTGCGTGACTCCTCGTACGCGCCGTACGCCCGCACGATGAAGAAGATCTGCTGGGAGGAGTCCGTGCACATCATGCACGGCCGCGACGTCGTGCTGACCCTTATGAACGGCACCGCCGCACAGCGCGCCATGGTCCAGGAGGCGCTCGACCGATGGTGGGGCCCGCTGATGCAGATGCACGGTCCACCGACCGACCCGGCGAAGGACAAGGACCTGCACTGGCGGATCAAGGCCAAGAACAACGAGCAGCTGCGCCAGGAGTTCCTCTCGATCTACGTGCCGCGGATCCTCGAGCTCGGGCTGACCATCCCGGACCCGGCGCTCAGCCACGACGAAGCTACCGGGCGTTGGATCTACACCGAGCCCGACTGGGCCGAGCTGAAGTCGGTCGTCACCGGCCACGGTCCCGCGTCGCAGTCGCGCCTCGAGTTCCGCCGCCACAGCTACGCCGACACGCAGTGGGTACGTGACGCCCTCGTGGGCGCATCGGGGACCGCCGCCGCCTGACGCGGAGCACTCTGTTTGGCCATGTTTCGTCAGGGCACAGGCTTAGCCCGTCACCGATGCTCTCGGCGAATCGTTGGCGCCCATCAGTGCCTCGAGCCCGTCAGATAGGCTCTGGATGCATTGGAATGCGGTGATTTGGCGGGTGCAGTCCGCCAGATCTGCCGGATCGCGCCAGGCGCATGTCTGACGGCACCGCGAGCGCGGGGGCCGTGGCCTTCCGTGGCACGCAGCACCGTCCGGGGGTAGGCTTGCCCCGATGAGCACGCCACCGGCCGAGCGCGTCTGGGAGGTCTTCCGCCAGGAGGACGAGGGTGACCCGATGGTCCACGCCGGCAACGTGAACGCGCCGGACGCCGAGCTGGCGCTGCATTACGCGCGCGAGTTCTATGGCCGGCGCGGCGAGTCGCATCGGTTGTGGATCGTCCCGCGCGACGAGATCACGGAGCTCGACGACCCGGACCTGTTGAAGCCGCCGTTCGACCGCAGCCACAAGAAGCCAGGCGGTTACATCATCAAGCACAAGCTGGAGGCGGCGAAGCAGCGGGCGCTGGCCGAGACGGGGGAGTGACCGTCACCCCCGACCTCGACATCGAGACGCGCGAGGCGCTCGCCGAGCTGGTGCTAAGCGTGGCCGACGACGAGTTCGTCATCGGCTTCTGGGACTCCGAGTGGACCGGCATCGCGCCGATGCTCGAGGAGGACGTGGCGACCAGCTCGATTGCCCAGGACGAGATCGGGCACGCGAAGGCGCTGTACGAGCTGTTGGGCGAGCTGACCGGCGAGGACGCGGATCAGATCGCCTTCGGGCGCGACACCGACGGCTACCGCCACGCCGCGCTCCTCAACCACCGCCGCGGCGACTGGGCGTTCAGCGTCGCCCGCCGGTACCTGTACGAGACGGCCGACGCGGTGCGGCTCGGAGCCCTGGCGCATTCGGCTCACGAGCCGCTCGCACTGCTCACCGGCAAGATGCGGCGTGAGGAGACCTACCACCTGCTCCACGCCGAGGCGTGGCTGCGTCGCCTCGGGGATGCACCCGGCGACGCCCGCGCGCGATTCGCCAATGCCATTCGCGACCTGTGGGCCGATGCGCAGGATGTCTTCGCGCCATTGGCCGGGGAGGAGGTGCTCGTGCGCAGCGGGATGCTTCCGACCCCGATGCGAGCACTCCATGCCGACTGGCAGGCTCGCGTCCGACCCGCGCTCGAGCCGATCGCCGGCCCGCTGCCGGCGGCTGCCCCGAGCCTGGATGGGCGGGAGCGACGGTCGGACGACTTCGCCTGGCTCCACTCGGAGTTCACCTCGGTGGCGCGGGCGGAGGAGCGTGCGACGTGGTGAGCGGTGCGGCCACCGGCTCGCTCGAGCGCGTGTGGGCCGAGCTCGCCAGGATCCCGGACCCGGAGATCCCGGCCATCAGCGTCGTCGACCTCGGCGTCATCGGCTCGGTCGCCGTGGACGAGGACCGCGTGCGCGTCGAGCTGCTGCCGACCTTCGTCGGCTGCCCGGCGATCGGCGTCATGCAGGAGCAGATCGGTGAGCGGATCGGCGCTCTCGGCGTGGCAGCGGCGGTCGAGGTGGTCGTGACGTACGACCCGCCATGGACCAGCGACCGGATCTCGGGCGCGGGCCGCGAGGCCCTGCGCCGGAGCGGCTTCGCCCCACCGGCCCCCCTGCCCACCGGGCCGGGGCTGGACCAGCTGGACGAGCTCGCGGTCCTGCCGGTCGCGGAGTGCCCGTATTGCGGGTCGCGGAACACGACGCTGGACAACCCGTTCGGCCCGACCCTGTGCCGCGCGATCTACCGCTGCTCCGACTGCCGGCAGCCGTTCGAGCAGTTCAAGCGCGTCTGATCGCCCTGGCGCCGGGCCGCGGTCCCATGCGCTACCCTTCGGCGCATGTCGATCGACGCTGACGAGATCGCCGCGGACGCCGGCGCCGCGCTCGCATCCGGCCACGAGGACCACCTGGCAGCGATGCGCCATTCGGCGGCGCACATGATGGCGGCGGCGGTCGTCGAGCTGTTCCCGGAGGCGAAGCTCGGCATCGGTCCGGCCATCCGCGACGGGTTCTACTACGACTTCGACCTGCCGCGGCCGCTGACGCCGGCGGACCTCGAGCAAATCGAGGCGAAGATGCGCGAGCAGCAGTCGGCCGACCTGGCCTTCGAGCATTCCAGGGACCTGCCGCGTGCCGATGCGATCGCCGAGCTCGAAGCCAAGGGACAGCCGTTCAAGGTCGAGATCGTCGACGACCTCGACGAGTCGGAGGGTCCGACCGTCAGCTTCTACCGACACGGCTCGTTCGAGGACCTCTGCCGCGGCGGGCATCTCGGCTCCACGAAGGAGCTGGGGGCCTTCAAGCTCCTGAACACCGCCGGCGCCTACTGGCGCGGCGACGAGACGCGGCCCATGCTCCAGCGCATCTACGGCACGGCCTGGGACTCGGCGGACGAGCTGGATCGGCACCTGTGGCGTCTCGAGGAGGCGAAGAAGCGGGATCACCGCAAGATCGGTCGGGAGCTCGACCTGTTCACGTTCCATCCCGAGTCGCCGGCCGCCCCCTTCCTGCACCCGCGCGGCATGGCGATCTGGCGCGCGCTCGAGGACTGGTCGCTCCAGGTGCGACGCGAGGCGGGCTTCCACGAGGTTCGCACGCCGAGCCTGGTGCGCAAGGAGCTGTGGGAGACCTCCGGCCACTGGAACAACTACCAGGACAACATGTTCGTGCTCGACGACTACGACCACGTGTCGGGCCTGAAGCCGATGAACTGCCCCGAGGAGATCCTGATCTACAAGACGCGGTCGCACTCGTACCGCGAGCTGCCGATCCGCTTCGCCGACTACTCGGTCCTGTTCCGCAAGGAGCGCACCGGCGTCCTGGCCGGCATGTTCCGCGTCCGCCAGCTGACCCAGGACGACTCTCACGTCTTCTGCCGCGATGACCAGGTCGACGACGAGATCCGCCTTGCCCTGTCGCTGGTGCGCAAGCAGTACGCGCCCTTCGGCTTCGAGCCCCGCGCGAAGCTGGCGACGCGCCCCGACAAGCGGCTGGGGTCCGACGAGTTCTGGGAGCGCGCTGAGGACCGCCTCCGCGAGCGGCTGGAGGAGGACGGCATGACCTACGCGCTGGATCCCGGCGGCGGTGCCTTCTACGCGCCGAAGATCGACATCTTCATCGAGGATGCCCTCGGTCGTGAGTGGCAGATGGCGACGATCCAGGCCGACTACCAGCTCCCGCAGCGCTTCGACCTCGAATACCGGGCCGCCGACGGCGGTTTCGAGCGGCCGGTCGTCATCCACTACGCGATCTACGGCAGCTTCGAGCGCTTCATCGGCATCCTGACCGAGCAGTACGCCGGCGCCTTCCCGCTGTGGCTGGCACCGGTCCAGGTGATGGTCGTGCCGATCGCCGATCGCCACATCGAGTACGCCGAGTCGGTTCGGTCCGCACTCGCCGATGCCGGGTTGCGAGCCGAGGTGGACACACGGTCCGAACGGATGCAGGCCAAGCTGCGCGAGGCGCAGGAGCAGAGGATCCCGGTCATGGTCGTGGTCGGGGACCGCGACCAGGCGGCCGGTGCCGTGTCGCCGCGCCTGCGGACCGGCGAGTCGTCGCAAGGCGTGCCGCTCGACGAGTTCGTGGCCGACATGCGCGGCCGCGCCGAGGCGCGCGAGCTCTGGCCGGTCGCCGCCGAAGGCGACTGATCGCGAGCTGGCTCCAGTGAGAAAAATGCGCGGCGTCGGGCAGCTCGCCCTCCGCTCGACCGATCCAGGCCGCGTGGCCGAGTTCTATGAGTCCGCCTTCGGGTTTCGCCGCCTGGCGGGTGACGAGGCCGGCGTCGACCTGGAGCTTGGCGGGTTCGAGCTGAGCTTCCGCCGCGGCGAGACAGCCACCCGCGACGGGATGCAGATCGGCTTCCGCGTGGAGACCGCCGGCGAGGTGGACGCCTGGGCCCAGGAGCTCGGCAGGCGCGGCTTCGCCCTGGCCGCGCCGCCCTCCGGCGACCGGTGGGAGGGCACCAGGAGCTTCCGCATCGCCGATCCCGACGGTCGGCAGGTCGCCGTCTACTTCGACTATCCGCGCTGATCGCGGGCTGCGACCCAACCCAGCTGGAACTGATTTGCCGCCGAGCAACGCTTGGTCACGACCCATCGTGCCCGACGAACGACCGTCGTCCACCGGACGGCGGTCGTTTCGCGTCCGGTCTCAGTGGATGGCTCAGTCCACGAAACCGAGGACGTTGATCACCCAAATCCCGTACGCGTGAACAACGATGCCGGCCACGATCGTGCCGCGAAGGAGCCAGTCGGACCAGTCGCGGAAGGCCAACCCGAGGAGGAGCAGGAGCAACGGGACGGCGTCCAGGATCCGCCGATAGCCGAACTGCGCGAACCCCCACGAGCCCCACAGAAGGTCCGGCAGCATCACGAGCAGCACCCCGACCCACAGCCATGGCACGAGCCGCCCGCGTGCGAGCAGCGACAGGAACAGGAAGGGCGCGGTCAGCACGAGCGATGCGCCGGAGAGGCTCGGCCGGAAGAAGGGCGCGTCGCCGACGATATCGAAGCCGTCGAGGAAGATGACCTTGAGATGGCGCGGGATGTAGGACACCGACATCAGGCCCTCCCGGAACCACGGCTCGTCCGTGATCAGCCCCGAGTCGCCCGACGGGATGTGGGCATAGCCGAAGTCGATGGGAGAGGCGAAGCGGGCGACGTTGTAGGCGGCCAGGCCCAGAGCCGGCACGGCCACTCCGGCGACGAGCAGGAGGTGCTCGTGCCCGATGCGCCACCCATTGGTGCGGTGAGCGTAGATCGCTCCGATCGCCGGCAACGCGAGGCCGACCGGTAGCCGGCAGCCGGCGGCCAGCCCCAGCAGCAGGCCGGCTCCGAGGGCCGACCGGCGGCGCACCGCCAGGTTCAACGCGGCGAGCGCGAAGAACACGGCGCAGATCTCGGCGTAGTGGTGGGGTCCGGCCATGCCGGCCACCCACCAGTGGGTGGTGAACGCGAATCCGATGGTCAGCCAGCGGCGTGGATCGGGCGCGACCCCCCATCCGAGCAGCAGCCAGTACGCGAGGCCGACGTTCAGGCCTCCGACCACGCTGGCGTAGACGTTGCCGTTCAGCTCGCCCCACGGCGTCCCCGGCCCGGTCAGCAGAGCCACCGGGACGAGGGTCAGCGCCGGCACCGGCGGCAGCGGCACGAACTGGCCACCGCCCGGTCGTGGCACCAGCTCGAGCCACGGGCGGTCCTGGTCCAGGTGGAGCTGGCCCGAGACGAGGGCCTCGGCCAGTGGCGGCCACATGTCGCCGGCGGCGGGAGGGCCGGTGACCCAATATGCGACGAGCGCAACGAGGCTCAGGAGGGACGCTTCCAGGGCCGGCGACAGGGCGTCGAGCCGCAGCCGCCAGGAGGCGGAATGGACGCGGTGGAGCGCTGGCGCATCGTTGACCATCGGTTCGATATCGGTGTATCATCCGGCGGCAATTCGCGTACGTTTGCAGGGCCACCCGTCCGTGATCGGCCAGGTGGCCTTGTTGTTGAAGGAGAGCAGGAGCTGGCAAGGGACCTCAGAATCAATGAGATGATCCGGATCCGCGAGGTCCGGGTGATCGATGATCAAGGTGAGCAGCTCGGCGTCATGCCGACCTCTGAGGCGCTTGCCCTGGCCCAGGAGAAGGGCCTCGACCTCGTCGAGGTGGCGCCCACTGCGGTCCCGCCCGTGTGCCGGATCCTCGACTACGGGCAGTACAAGTACGAGCTCCAGAAGCGCGAACGCGAACAGAAGAAGAAGCAGAAGTCGCAGACCTTCAAGGAGGTCCGGCTGGGGGTCAAGGTCGACGTCCACGACCTCCAGGTGAAGGCCCGACGAGCCGGGCAGTTCCTCGACCACGGGGATCGGGTGAAGGTCACCGTCCGCTTCCGTGGGCGCGAGATCAGCCACGCGAACCTCGGCAGGGACCTGCTCATGCGAACCGCCGAGCTCCTCGCGGAGCACGGCACCGTCGAGCGACAGCCGCTCCTCGAGGGCCGGAGCATGTACATCGTGATGGCTCCGCTCGAGAAGCGACCGGAACGAAAGATCGAGGCCGACGGCGAGGCAGGGACCGAGCCGGCCGGCGAGACCATCGGCGAGGCGATCGCCGCCAAGGCACCGGCTCCCCGCGCGGAGCAGCCGGCGGCGACGAGCGAAGCGCCGGCGCAGCAGGGAACGTAAGTAATCCATGCCGAAGATGAAGACCCACAAGGGGACGGCCAAGCGCTATCGGAAGACCGGCTCCGGGAAGTGGATCCGGCCGAAGGCGTGGCGCGGCCATCACCTCGAGATCAAGTCCAGCCGCCGCACCCGTCGCTACGCGGGCAACGCGATTGTCCCGGACACCCACAAGGACCAGCTCGAGCGTCTGATGCCGTACGCCGGCAAGGGGAAGTAGCGGCATGGCCAGAGTCAAGCGCGGCGTCACCGCGCGACGTCGCCACAAGCGGCTGCTGAACCAGGCGGAGGGCCGTCGCGGCACGCGCTCGACGCTCGTCCGCCCCGCCCGCGAGGCCCTGATCCACGCGCTCGTCTACGCCTATCGGGACCGCCGTGACCGCAAGCGCGACATGCGTCGCCTGTGGATCGAGCGGATCAACGCCGCATCGCGCCAGCACGGCGTGCCGTACGGCCGATTCATCGCCGGACTGAAGGCCGCGGGCGTCGAGGTCGACCGGAAGATCCTGGCCGACATGGCCATTCGCGAGCCCGCCGCATTCGCGGCGATGGTCGATACCGCAAAGGCGTCCTTTACCAGCTGACCGGCGTCACCGCCCGACGCCGGTCTCACGGCCCCCTCCCGGAATCCCGGGGCGGGGTCGTTTCGTTTCCCCGATGATGAGCGTCCACCGATGACCGACCTCCGCACCGAACTCGAAGCCACCCGCGGTACGGCGCGCGAGCGCCTGGCATCCGCCGACACCGCCGAGGCGGTCGAGAGGCTGCGTCACGAGCTGCTCGGCCGGTCCGGGACGCTGACCACGCTCCTCCGCGGCCTGGGCGGGGTGGCCGCCGAGGACCGACCGGCCCTCGGCCAGCTGGCGAACGATGTTCGTCGCGAGGTCGAGGCGGGGATCGAGGATCGGCTGGCCGACCTCCGCGGGGCCGACCTCGAGACGCGGCTGGAGACCGAGGCGATCGACATGAGCGCGCCCGGTCGCCCGGTCCGCGTCGGGCACCTGCATCCGGTGCTCACGACCCTCCGTGACCTGCGCGAGATCTTCCACGCCTACGGCTTCGAGGTCTTCGAGGGCCCGGAGATCGAGACCGAGGAGTACAACTTCGAGCTCCTCAACATCCCACCCGACCATCCGTCCCGCGACCTCTGGGACACGCTGTACGTGGCCGAGCCGGGATCGGTGGAGGCCGGCCAACCGCGGCCGGCGGCGGACGGCACGATCCTGCGGACGCACACCTCTCCGGTCCAGGTGCGCGCGATGCTGCAGCTGGACGCGCCGATCCGGGTCCTCACTCCGGGCCGCTGCTATCGCTATGAGGCGGTCGACGCCAGCCATGCCTTCGAGTTCTTCCAGGTCGAGGGCCTCGTCGTCGATCGCGATACGAGCCTCGCCGACCTGAAGGGGCTGCTCGAGGAGGTGGCGCGCGCGCTGTACGGGCGCGACGTGGCGACGCGCTTCCGGCCCGGCTACTACCCATTCACGGAGCCGAGCGTTGCGTTCGACATCGGCTGCCTCGTCTGCGGCGGGGAGGGGTGCGCCGCCTGCAAGCGCTCCGGCTGGATGACGATCCTCGGCGCCGGCATGGTCCACCCGAACGTGCTGCGCGCCGGCGGCTTCGACCCGGCCGAGTACCAGGGCTACGCGTTCGGCATGGGCCCGGACCGGGTGACGATGCTGCGCCACGGCATCGGTGACATCCGGCTCTTCTTCAGCGCAGACCTCCGGTTCGTGACGCAATTCGCGGAGGGCCGCTGAGGTGCGTGTCCCGCTCTCGTGGCTGCGCGACTACGTGGACGTCGAGCTGTCCCCGCGCCAGCTGGCCGACGCCCTGACCATGCGAGGGATGGAGGTCAGCTCGATCGAGGTGGCCAGGGCCGACTGGACCGATGTCGTGGTCGGGCGCGTCCTCTCCGTCGACCGCCACCCGAACGCGGACACGCTGTGGCTGACCACCGTCGACGCGGGCGACGGGCCCATCGAGATCGTGTGCGGCGCGCAGAACCTGGAGGTCGGCCAGCTCGTCCCCGCCGCGCTCGTCGGCGCCGTCCTGCCAGGCGATCGGCGGATCCAGCGCTCGAAGATCCGCGGCGTCGTGAGCAACGGGATGCTCTGCAGCGCGGCGGAGCTCGGGCTCGGGTCGGATGCCGACGGGATTCACATCCTCGGGCATGGCGACGAGCTGGCGCTCGGGACACCCCTCGCCGAAGTCATGGGCGAGACGGTCTTCGACGTGGACGTGAAGCCCAACCGCGGAGATGCCCTGAGCATGGTTGGGCTGGCGCGCGAGATCGCGGCGTTCACCGGCGCCGACCTGCGGACGCCGCCGACGGAGGTCACCGAGTCGGATGATCGGACCGAGGCGCACGTGAGCGTCCGAATCGACGAGCCGGAGCTGAACCCGCGCTTCACCGCGCGCTGGTTCGAGGGGGTGACGAACCGGCCGTCCCCGGACTGGATGCAGCGGCGCCTGATCGCCGCCGGCATGCGGCCGATCAGCGCGGTCGTCGACGTGACGAACTACGTGATGCACGAGCTCGGCCAGCCACAGCACGCATACGACGCCGATGCGATCCCGGACGGGCGGATCGTCGTGCGGCGGGGCAGCGAGGGCGAGCGCCTCGAAACGATCGATCACCTCGAGCGGACGCTCGACGAACGGATGCTCGTGATCGCCGATACGGAGCGCGCGATCGGACTCGCCGGAATCATGGGCGGGGCGTCGACGGAGGTCACCGAAACGACGACTCGCGTGATCCTCGAATCGGCCGTCTTCCACGGGCCGACCATCCGCAACACCGCACGTCGGCTCGGGCTCCGCTCGGAGGCGAGCATGCGGCACGAGAAGGGGGTCGGCGGCGACCTGCCGAGGGTGGCCGCGGATCGGGCGGCTCGATTGCTTGCCGAGATCACCGGGGCGAGCGTGGCCGCCGGCATCGTGGACAACGCCCCGGAGCCGGCCGTCCCGCGTCGAGTCGAGGTCGACGTGCGGCGGATGAGCCGGCTGCTCGGACTGGCGTTGGACGCCGCAGGGGTTCGCTCGCTGCTCGTGCCGCTCGAGTTCGCGGTCGACGGGAGCGGCCCGGAGCTCACGATCGGCGTGCCGCTGCACCGGCTCGATGTCGAGGTTGAGGCGGACGTTGCCGAGGAGATCGCCCGTGCCCATGGTTACGATCGGATCGAGGGTCGGCTGCCGCAGGCGGCGCTGCCGCCGTATCGCCCCGACCCGAGCGGCACGCGAAACGCGCTGCGGCGCATCCTCGCAGGCCTGGGCGTCGACGAGATGGTCGGCCATGCCCTCATCGGTGCCGATGACCTTCGGCGCAGCGGGTACGACGCGAGCGCCCCGCAGCTGGTCCGGCTGTTCAATCCGCTGAGCGAGGAGCACTCGATCCTGCGCCCGGTGCTCTATCCGTCACTGCTCGCGGCCGTCGCAGAAAATGCGCGGCGTCGGCGCCCGGACGCGTGGCTCTTCGACCTCGGCAAGGTGTACTGGCAGAACGACGGGACCCCGACGCCAAGGGAGCGACGCGCCGAGACCG
>Ga0299907_10001195_pt1 | contig 14562 bp, 19 predicted proteins | sample RVTome_16_FD_198680 | JGI IMG/M metagenome (GOLD analysis project Ga0299907, IMG submission 198680) | Soil microbial communities from uranium-contaminated site in the Upper Colorado River Basin, Wyoming, United States - RVT152D67 (version 2) ... | reverse complement strand
GGATCATCGTCCCCAGAGGAAGCCTCCATCTCACCGACCTCGCCCTGGAGAACGCTGTCTTCTGCTTCGAATACCTCTCCGACTACTACGGGATTCCCTATCCGGAACAGAAGCTGGATCACATCGCGATCCCCGATTTCGCGGCGGGCGCCATGGAGAACGTCGGGTTGATCACCTATCGCGACGCTTACATCGTCCTCGATGAGGCCAAAGCGAGCCAGAGTGAGCTCCAGGCCTGTCTCGACGTGATCGGGCACGAGATCGCCCATCAATGGTTCGGCAACCTGGTCACGATGCGGTGGTGGGAGGGCGCGTGGCTGAACGAGGCCTTCGCCAGCTTCATGGAGCTGAAGGCCACGGATGCGAGGAAGCCCGACTGGAAACGGTGGCTCGCCTTCGCCAATCTGGAGGTGCCCTGGGCCATGGGCACCGACCAGCTGGCGACCACGCGGCCCATCGAATTCGAGGTCAACTCGCCCGCCGAGGTCGAGGAGATGTTCGACTCGATCACCTATGGCAAGGGCTCTGCCGTCCTCAGGATGATCGAGCAGTTCATCGGCGAGGAGGAGTTCCGGACTGGGGTTGGCAACTACCTGCGTAAGCACGAATACGCCAACACGGTGACCAACGACCTTTGGGAAGGGTTAGACGGCGCCTCGGATTGGCCGGTTGGCGAGATCATGGACACCTGGGTGAACCAGAAGGGCTTCCCTCAGATCGATGTGAGGGTGACGTCGGACGGGATCCAGCTGAGTCAGCGTCGCTTTTTCGCCATCCCCGACGAAACCGACACGACGATCTGGGACGTCCCCATCCAGCTGCGAGGCTCGGCCGGCGGGAAGGCCTTCGAGACCAAGGTCCTACTCGATAAGGACGAAACCGTGGTTCCGATCGATGGCCCATTCGACTTCGTGGTCGCCAACGCCGGTGGTCATGGGTTCTATCGAACCCGATACTCCGAAGAGCTCTTCAGCGATCTCCTCGGCCACCTCGACAGCCTCGGCGACATCGAGCGGTACAGCCTCGTGTCAGACACGTGGGCCATGGTTCGCTCGGCGCAGGTGCCGGCGTCGGCCTTCCTCGACCTCGTCGTCAGGTTCGTGGACGAGAACGAGCACGCCATCTGGTCGGTGATCATGGGCGGGCTCCGGGCTCTGGAACACCACGCCCTGGAGGAGAAGACCCGCCCTGCATTCGAGTCCTTCGTGCGCGACCTGGTCGGTCCTGCTCTAGACCGCCTCGCCTGGGAGGGGCCGGGCGACGAGGGTGACCTCACCCGGAAGCTGCGGGGCGACCTGATCGCAGGGCTCGGCATCCTGGGCAGCGACCCCAGCACAGTTGCGAAGGCACGCCAGATTGCCGGCGACGTCCTCGAGGGCAGCCAGTTCGATCCAGAGGTCTGCACGGCCGCTCTCTCGGTCTTCTCGCATCACGGTGGCGCCGATGAGTATGAGGCGCTGTGGGAGGCGTATCACCGAACCAACGCTCCAACCGAAAAGGTCCGCTACCTCCGCTCGGTGGCTGGAGTCGAGGTTGAGGAGCTGGCCCTGTCGACCATGGAAAAGATCGTCAACGGGGAGATCCGGACACAGGACGGGTTCTGGGTATTCGCCCGTCTCCTCTCCGGTGATGCCGGGCCCGCCGTTTGGCAAAACGCGAGGACCCGCTGGGACGCGGTCCTAGCGGTCATGCCCGGGATGACGAAGCGACGGGTGGTGGAAGGGCTGCCCGCCCTTTCCCAGCCCGAGCTCGCTACCGACGTCAAGAGTTTCTTCGCCGAGCACCCGATCCCCGAGGCCGCCCGTTTCCTCACCCAGAATCTCGAGCTCCTCGACACCAACGTCCTCCTCCGGGAGCGGGAGACGCCGGTAGTGACCCGGTATTTCGAAGACAGACCGGGAACCTAAGACACGGCGTCACGCATCCGTGTCGCCTACATGAAGAAAGCCCCCCGGAACGCCGGGGGGCTTTCTCGTGAACATGGCAGGCGCTCTACTTGAGCTCGACGCTGGCGCCGGCGGCCTCGAGGACCTCCTTGGCCTTGTCGGCTGTCTCCTTGTCGACAGCCTCGAGCACATTGGCCGGGGCACCGTCCACGAGGTCCTTGGCCTCCTTGAGACCGAGGCTGGTCAACCCACGGACCTCTTTGATGACCTGGATCTTCTGAGCGCCGGCCGCGGTGAGGACGACATCGAACTCGTCCTTCTCCTCCACGGCAGCGGCGGCGCCGCCATCGCCACCGGCGGCGGGGGCAGCGGCGACGGCCACCGGAGCGGCGGCGGTCACTTCGAACTTCTCCTCGAAGGCATCGAGGAACTCCTTCAACTCGAGGACGGTCATGCCCTCGAACGTTGCGATCAGCTCATCGGTGCTGAGCTTGGTCTTGGCGGCCATTTCTCACTCCTCCTCGGCCGAGACGGCCGTGTCGGTTTCAACGGGCTCCTCCGCAGGCAGGGTGGCAGTCGATTCGCCTCCCGCCGGTGCGATCTCGCCCGACTCTTTCTTTTCCAGAAGCTGTTGGAACATCGTTGCGGCGTTGCGATTGAAGGACGCAAACAACCCGGCCGCCTGCACCAGGGGAGCCTTGGCGGCGCCGGCGATCATCGCCAGCAGCACCTCGCGGGGCTCTATCTCGGCCAGCCGGGAGACTTCCTCCGGGCCGAGGATGTTCCCCGAGAGGACACCTGCCTTCAAGATGAAGACCTCATGCGACTTGGAGAAGTCCTTGAGGGCCTTCGCCGTGGCCACAGGGTCGCTCTTGGCGAACGCGAGCGCCGTAGGACCGAGCAGATGCTCGTCGAGACCGGAGATCCCCGCGTCGTCGGCGGCGAGCCGGGCCAGGGTCATCTTCACGACCTTGTACTCGGCGCCGCTGGCACGCAGGCTCGCCCGCAGCTCCTGGATCGCCTTCACGGACAAGCCGCGATACTCGGTCAGGAAGACCGCTTCGGATCCCTCGAGACTCTCTTTGATTTCGGCAACAGCCTGGACCTTTTCTGGTCTTGGCATTCGCTCCTCCGTCGGTTGACAACAAAACCCCTCGGCATCAAGACAAGGGGCTCGCGAGGAGCGACCTGCGTTGGCGGGAGAGTCCCATTGAGCCCGAAGGCACCGACGGTCTGGGGCCGAGGTATCGGAGTTCGGGATGAATAGTACCGGCCGGTGCGCACTGGGCAACTCGGCCACACCGACGGGTCCACGCAGCCCGTCGATCGGTAGGCTGGCCAGATGCCCGATTCGCCCGATGGCTTCGCCCCGTCCGGAGACGCTCTCATCGCATACGAGAGTGTCGGGGAGGGCAGTCCGGTGATCTTCATCCACGCCGGCGTCGCCGATCGACGGATGTGGCGCCATCAGCTATCCGGGGTACCACCCGGCTTCCAGTACGTGAGTCTCGACCTACGAGGACACGGTGCCACGGCGCTCACCGACGCCCGTTTCTCCAACCACGAGGACGTCCTCGCGGTGATGGACCACCTCGACATCAATGCCGCGGTGGTCGTCGGCTGCTCGATGGGTGGGGGAACGGCGTTCGACGTTGCCCTGGTCTCACCTGATCGCGCAAACGGTCTCGTGGTGATCGGGGCTGGCGCGCCCGGCTTCGAGGTCGACGACTACGAGCCGCCACAGTGGCCCGAGGTCCTCAAGGCGTACGAGGCCGGTGACATGGCCCGCGTTGCCGAGTTGGACGGGGAGATCTGGGTGATGGGATACGGGCGGGGACGTGACGAGGTCGACCCGGAGGTTTGGGACATCCTCATCGAAATGGATCTGGGGATTCTCCGCAACGAGGATCGCCGTGACGAACTGCTCATCCCGCTCGATCCTCCGCGGGCCGAACGATGGGACGAGATCACTGCACCGACCTTGGTCATGGTCGGCGAGCACGATCTCCCCGACTGCCGTCAATCGGCCAAGCTCCTGGCCGAAGCTCTCAGTGATCACGATGCGATCGTGATACCCGGCGCGGCACACCTTCCCAGCCTCGAGCAGCCCGAATCATTCAACCGCGACCTTCTCGGCTTCCTCCAGTCGGTCACGGTCTGACCTGATTTCCAGATTCTCCCTGGACACCCCCTGCTGGGCGCGCGACACTAACGGCATTGAAAACAGGGGGTCTCCGTGTGACCGGGTGGGTTCCCTGACCGCCCCCACCCGCTCTTCGGGCCCCAAATAACCTGAGGGTCGCGTAACCGACAAATGAGACCAGCCCCTACCCTGGTCCACAGACGAGTCGTCGGAAGCGCGCGGACGGTGGACCTGGCAACCGAAGCCCTCTAAGCCCAAGGGAATCCGAAGCGCGGAGATCCCCCCTGTTTCATGAAGAAGAGCCCCCACCGGGGGCTCTTCTATATTTCCTGCTCAGTACCAGATAATGAGTACGGCGGCCGGCTTAGCCGGCCTCCTTGGCGAAATCCTCGAGACTGCCGACATCGACCTTGACCCCGGGGCCCATGGTCGAAGACAGCGACATCTGCTGAAGGTAACGCCCGCGCGATGCTGCCGGCTTCGCCCTCAGCAGCTCAGAGGAGAGGGCAGCCAGATTGGAGGACAACTGGTCGAGGCCGAAGGAGACCTTTCCCACCGGGACGTGGACGTTCCCGTATCGGTCGTTGCGATACTCGATGCGCCCGGCCTTGAACTCGGACACTGCCTTGGCGACGTCCGGCGTGACCGTCCCTGCCTTGGGGTTTGGCATCAGACCGCGCGGTCCGAGGATCTTCCCTAGCTTGCCCACCTCGGCCATCATGTCCGGGGTCGCAATGGCGACATCGAAATCGAGCTCGCCGCCAGCCTGGAGCTTCTCCACCAACTCCTTGCCCCCGACTAGGGCGGCGCCAGCCTCAGTGGCCTCCTGCTCCTTGTCCGCAGGAGCAAAGACCGCCACCCTGACATCCTTGCCCGTGCCGTGTGGGAGCGAGACGGTTCCGCGGACGAGCTGGTCTGCCTTCTTGGGATCGATCCCCAGGGCGAACACAGCCTCGACGGTCTCGTCGAATTTGGCGGGAGCCAGCGTCTTCACCAGCTCCAGGGCCTCTTCGGGCCCGTACGGGGTCTGCTTGTCGTACCGCATCGCGGCCTCGCGGTACTTCTTGCCATGTTTGGCCATTGTCTCTCCTTGTGGTCCAGGCGGCCCCGCGGCCTCCCACGTCCGAGTACCCGGTACCAAGTACCAAGTACTGGTCAGCGACGTCAGTCGCTGACCGTGATACCCATCGATCGGGCCGTGCCCTCGACGATCTTCATGGCGCCTTCGATGTCGATGGCGTTCAGATCGGGCATCTTGGTCTCGGCGATCTCCTTGACCTGAGCCCTGGTCACCTTCCCGACCTTCTCCTTGTTCGGCTCACCCGAGCCCTTGTCTACCCGCGCCGCCTGACGAAGCAGGGCGGCGGCGGGAGGTGTCTTCATGACGAAGTCGAACGACCGGTCTTCGTAGATCGAGATCTCGACCGGGATGATCTGGCCCCGCTGGTTGGCGGTGGCGTCGTTGTAGGCCTTCACGAAGTCCATCAAGTTGACCCCGTGTGGGCCCAATGCGGTGCCGACCGGAGGGGCCGGGGTGGCTTGCCCGGCTGGCAGCTGCAATTTGAGCGTCGTTACAAGTCGTCTTCGTCCCATGATCTCTCCGTGCCGGGTGTGGCACTAACTCTTCTGGATGTCCTCGAACCCGAGCTCGACCGGTGTGTCCCGGCCGAAGATGTTGACGAGGACCACGATCTTCTGCTGGTCGATGTTCATGTCCTCGATGACCCCGTTGAAGTCGGCGAACGGGCCGGTGACCACTCGCACCTGCTCTCCGACCTCCCACTCGGGCTTGAAGCGTGGCTTGGCCTTCTCCTCTTCCTCCTGGACGCCGAGGAACCGCTCGACCTCCCTCCGAGAGAGGGGTGTGGGCTTTTGTGCGTTGCCGGCGACGAACCCGGTGACCCCCGGGGTGTTGCGGACCGCATACCAGGAGTCGTCGTCGAGGGTCATCCGGACCAGGATGTAGCCAGGGAAAACCTTCTTCGAGACGGTTTGCTTCTTCCCGCCTTTGAACTCGACCATGTCTTCCATCGGGATATGGACCTCGAAGATCCGGTCCTCCATGTGCATCGACTGGATGCGGGTCTCGAGGTTGGCCTTGACCTTGTTCTCGTATCCCGAGTAGGAGTGGATGACATACCAGTCGCCGGGCATGTCATAGGGGCTGATCGAAACCGGCGGCACGGCCTCATCGGCCTCAACGTCGCTCGCATCTGTCGCCTCGGGCTCGTCTGCGGCGACGTCCTCCTCGACGAGGGGCTCTTCGGCGTCAACAGGCTCGATCTCGACGGTATCCATCAATGTGGTGTCGACCTCGAGTTCAGGTGCCTCTTCCTCGGTGGTGTCGACCTCGACCCCGGGTGCCACTGCCTCCGGGCTTTCGGCCTCCGGCGTGTCCTCGATCTCGGAGTCGACGTCCGGGGTCTCCATCTCGGCGGTCTCCAGGTCGGGCATCAGGACCTCGCGACCAGCCAGAACACGAATTCCTTCATAACGATGTCGAGCCCGAAGATGACTCCGGTCAACACGGTTGATGTAATGACGGTCACGGCAGTGAATGCGACCATCTGCTCGCGGGTCGGCCACGTCACTTTGCGAAGCTCTTGACGGACCTCGTGCAGATACTCACGCAACCGGGCCCAGAGTGACTTGCGCTCGCTGGCGGCGGGCTTGCCCTGAATGGCGGCGGCGCGACGGCTGGCCTTGTCGCGGCCAGTCTCATTCCTTTTCTGCAGGCGCTCCTCGCGTTCCTGCATCCGGCGCATTTCTCGATTCATAAGTTCTTCCAGATCGTATCCACGGACAAAGGCTGGCAGGGGCGGAGGGACTCGAACCCCCAACCTCCGGTTTTGGAGACCGGCGCTCTACCAATTCGAGCTACACCCCTAGGGGGTTCGCGGGATGACCAAGTATAAGGGAAGGCGGGTGGTGTGGAAACTCCGGGTCTCATGCCAGACTCTTTCGATGCCTGTCCTGGAATTGGTCACCATTGTCGTCGCCGATTACGACCCGGCCATCGAGTTCTTCGTTGGTGTCCTCGGATTCGACCTGGTAGAGGATTCGCCCTCCCTCACCAACGATGGCCGATCCAAGCGATGGGTCGTCGTGCGACCAACTGGAGCGGAAACGGGCATCCTGTTGGCCCGTGCCGGCGGTGAAGATCAAGGACGTGTCGTGGGGAACCAGGTCGGGGGACGCGTCGGCTTCTTCTTCCGCGTCGACGACTTCGATACGGCCTACCACCGGATGGTTGCTGCCGGTGTGGAATTCGTCACCGAACCGCGCCTCGAGGACTACGGGCGAGTCGCGGTCTTCGTGGACATCTGCGGCAACCGGTGGGACCTGCTGGGTCCCGTATAACTCGAGGCGGAGATGACATGTCGGATGAGAACCCACACGTCAGGATCCCTCCTCGTTGGTTTGTTCGCGCCGCTTGGATCATCCATCGCGGCCTCTACCGTCTCACTGGAGGCCGCGTCGGTCTGTGGCGACCCAAGCCCGACAAGTGGGGCACGATGCGTCTCACCACTACGGGGCGCCGCTCCGGCCAGGACCGAAGTGTCATCCTCGGCTACTACGAGGATGGTCCCAATGTGGTCACCATGGCGATGAACGGCTGGGCCGACGACGAGCCGGCATGGTGGCTCAACCTCCAGGCTCACCCCGAGGCGAGCGTGGACCTCGTGGACGGCCGGCGAATGGTGAGAGGGAGGGCAGCAGAGGGGGAAGAGCGGTCACGATTGTGGGATCGGTGGCTGCAGATCGATTCTAGATTGGACGACTTTGCCGCCCTCCGGTCCGGCGAGACCGCTGTCGTCATCCTGGAACCTTGGGCCGACGACGCTCAGTAGACCTCGTCAAGTAATCGCAAAGGCCCGAACCGGGAAGGTCCCGAATCCACTGACCTTGGGTGGCACCGCATAGAACCGGAAATCCCGGCCCACCAGTTGACCCAGGCCCGTCAAATGCTCGACCACCTGGATGCCGGCAGCGAGCAAGCCGGTATGTGCGGGCCGCCCGCCGCCCCGGGTGTCGTCGATGTTCACCGAATCGATGCCGACGAGTACGGCACCTCCGTCGACCAGGGCATCAACGAGCGTGGCGGACACAAAGGAATGGCTGGGGTCGCCGTAGGCGTCTGTACCCCAATGGCGATCCCATCCAGTCGCGAACAAGACAGCCCTTCCGGTCAGGTCCAGACCGTCCACCGCCTCGGGGCCGATCTCGGGGCCGGCTGCGTCGATGCAGAGCCCGGGCAGGTCGGCAACGTCGTCGAGTGCCAGCCCGGCCAGATCGGACCCACCGTCGAATCGATGGAAGGGCGTATCGAGATACGTGCCGGTGTTCCCGACCATGTCGATCCGCCCGATGAGGAACTCGGTGCCGGGCTCGTAGTTCGCTCTGGAGTCGACTCGGGAGAGATGGTCCGACAAGACAGGCGCGGGAAGACCGGGATACGTGATCATGCCGTCTTCGATTGTGTGGGAGAGGTCGATCAGACGGGCCATGGATTCAGCGTATCGTCAGAGCCTCACAGCAACTCGATCAAATTCGCCCAGCGCCCGGTTTCATGCCATTCACAGGAATCGCCTTCAGGCAAGCTCCAAGGCACTCCGCATTGCCAGGCATCGATCGTCCAATGCTCCGCTCACCGATGGGTACGGAGGGGTCGGATGCGTCGGTCAGCGGCTCCGACGTTGACGGACCGCATCGAATGTCAAGGCGAATGCGGTCACGCCGACGGTCACCACTAGCCACAAGGCCAACATTCCGAGGTCAGGCATCGGGAAGTCGGAGACGGAACGATTGCCTGAGGATTGTTGGGCCTGTGGATCCGGACCAATCGACGCTTCGGGAATCGGGGTTCCCCCATCGAGCGCCCCTGTCACCAATTCGCTGTCTGCGGAGGCGTCGGGGGCGGGCGTGAAGACACCACTGATCACCGAGTCCAGACTTGGGGCGGGCGGATCCGTATCAGCTCCGCCAAACTGACCTTCCTGATCTTGATCCTCCTCCTGATCTTGATCCTCCGCCAATGGGTCAGTCGTCTCTGTGAATCCCGGCAGCGATGTGGTCGGGGTTCCGAAGATGGGTGGTGGGCTCGGGCCGAAGATGGGTGGTGGGGTTGGGCCCACGAGTGTGGTCCCAGGCCCCGCTGACGGCCCCGCCGTCGACGAAGGGGAGGTTGAGGGCTGGCTGGTGGTGGAACCAAACACGGTCGTAGTCGAGCTCGACGGTGTCGTAGTCGTGGTTTGAAACGTGCTGGAAGTCGTGGTGGGGATCGATGTCGTCGAGGCAAGTGTTGTCGTAGTGGTTTCCGGCGGCATCGTCGTTTCGGAGCCCACCACCTCGATCGCAGCCGACGAACAGTCTCCCGACTGGCAGGCATAGATCAGATGCTGCCCGGAGACGGCGTCGTCGGGGATGGTGACCGCCGTGGTGAAGGCGCCAAGCACCGGAGTCTCCTGGCCGAGATTGGAGCAGCCGGCCCTGTCCCAGCAGAGTTTGACAGTCTCCTCCCCGAAGCCGGAGCCGGTGACTGTGGCCGGGACGCCGCCAGTCCCAACGCTCGGGACCACCACGAGCACAGCCGCCGAGGCGGGGACGGCGGTGGTGACCTGGATCATCAGAATGGACAGAACCAGCGTCAGGGTCCCCACGCCCGCTGCCACCCGTCCCCGATCAGATATTCGTGGCAAAGAATGCCTCCCAGCGACGAGGTTACCCTGCCCATCCGCTTACCCCCGTCCCATGCAGGCGAAACTTCAAACCTGAGTCTTCAGCTCTTGCGCGATCCCGGTGGCCCACCGACGGATCTCCTCCCAGTCCCGGAAATCGCCCTCGGGGACCTTGAGCGCGCTCACGATGGCCCGCTCGCCGAATCCGAGCCGGGATCTGTCGATCTTCCCTGCGAACACGGCGTGGCCACGGGCGCCGGTAGTCTCCTTGACCGCAGCCACGTCCACCGGGTCCTCATCCGGCTTCGGAGGGTCGCCGATCGGTCCGCTCGAGAACAGCCACACCGGACGCGCCACCAACTCCTCAGCGAGCCTTTCCGCCAACTCCCGCATCGACTTCAGCCAGTGACCGGCGTACACGGCGCTGCCGAGAACGGCCACGTCGTAGCCTTGCAATGAGCTCACTGCCTCGGGTCCGACCACGTCGGTCTCGATGCCGTGCTCGAGGAGGGTCTCGGCGATCGCGGCACCGATCTCGGCGGTGGAACCGTGTTTGCTGGCCGTGGTGATCAGGGCCTTCATCAGGTCTGCCTTTCTTCGATCTGCAACAGGAATACGCCGGGATCACCTGACCCGAACAGGGAACAAAGGCCCTATCGATCAGGATTGGGTGCGAGGGCGGAGCCGCCAGATGAGGACCGCAGCTGCCATCGACAAGATCGCGGCGGACACCGCCACCGGGGTACGCCAGGAGCGGGCCACCGCCAGATCACCTTGCAACGCCGACATGACCCGCCATTCGAGGTCGAGCGGGGCAATGAAGGTCTCCTGCGACATGGCGGCCAATTCACGGGCGGTGCGGGTCATGGCCGCGTGGCGCGCCTGGCACTTGAGACACTCATCGGCGTGAGCACGGAAAGGCCGGGCCACCGAGGAGCCTTCGACGGCACTGTTGGCGACGAACGGCGCAGCGACCTCGCACAGGACGTTCATGCCGACTCCTCCAACTGACGGGCCAGACGTGCCCGTGCCCGATGGAGACGCACTTTGGCTGCGGATACCGAGATCCCCATGGCCTCGGCTATCTCGGCATGAGACCAGTCGTAGACGTCCTTGAGGACGACGACCTGGCGTTGTGGCTCCGGCAGTGAGTCGAGTGCGCGACGCAGCCGGACGCGGAGCTCGAGGACCTCGCCGGCCACTTCCGGGTGATCCGCCCCCTTCGCGGCGGCGATCTCCACGAAGTCGTCGAGGGGTAGTCCGCTGTGCCGGCGGGCTCGTCTCCGCTGGGTCCAGGCGGTGTTGACGGTGATCCGGTGCAACCATGTCGAAAGGGCGGCATCCCCCCTGAAATGGGGCAGCGCTTTCCAAGCCCGGATCAGAACCTCCTGAGCGATATCGGCCGCGAGATGCGGGTCGCCAACGAGTCTTCGCGCCAAGGTATAGACCTCGTCTCCATGCTCACGGACCAGGGCGCCGAACGCGGCTCTGTCGCCGGCCTGCGCTCGGGCAATGAGCTCCTTTTCCTTGTCTCGTTCGACCCTGGGCATTTCCATGGGGTTACCGCTCCGTCAGCTCGATTCGAGCACTCATATACTCGGCGTCGTCATCGCTGACCGCAACAACCGCTGTGTCATCGGTTTCTTCGATACTCACCGATACGGGCGTTGCCGGGGGCAGCGGATTGCGAAATCGGACCCTCGCCGAGCGGAGCGGTGCGTCACCAGGGCGAAGTCTCGCGGCGGCCGCAATGGCCCATGCCGCCTGGAGAAGGCCGTGGGCGACAACGCCGGGAAGTCCGGCGGAAACAGCGGCGTCGTGGTCCCAATGGATGGGGTTCCAGTCCCGGGTAGCGGCGGCATACCGGACCAGGTCCGACCGAGACGCGCTGACCTGACCCTCACCCGGGCTGCCGTCTTCGTGTGAGGCAGGTTCGGTTCTCTCGGTGACCTCTTCGGGCTCCTCGATGGCGGAGACCAGGAAAAGAGAGGTGGCGTCGGCCACCGGGCCAAGGTCGTCCGCCACCTCGACGTGGAAGTTCACGAAATCCACCCTGCCCCTCTCCCGAACCCGGCTCACTTTGCCCGACACGTCCATCTCGGACTCGATGCCGATCCGCCGATGCCAGGTGAAAGTCTGCTCCCCGTGGATCACCGATCGGTCGGCCAGCTGACCCAGGAGATCGGAGGCGACGACGAACAGCAGCGCTGCCATGAAGCCCGGGGGTGCCGCATTTTCCCACCGTCCGGCGTCGTCACCCGTCACCTGGACGAAGTCGTTGACGTTCTCGACGCAGACGCGGAACAAGTGCGGTCCGATGGGGCGGTCGACGAGATCAAACGGATTCAAGTGTTTTACGGTAATGCCGAGGGGCAACTCAAGCCTTCGAGCCCGCGGCCGAGGGGTCGAGCTCAACACCAATGCAAGGTCTCACGCCCGCGCCAGGACGATGGTGGCCTCGATCACATGACGGAGGATCGGCGGGACGGACTCCGGACCGCGCCGGGCGGCCGCATCGATCAGCGTCAACGCCAGGAACGGCTTGGAGGTGCGTTCGATTGCCTTTCGAATCACTCTGGTGGGAGTGGTCTTCGACGGGCCGGAGACATTTGCCACCTCGGCGATGACATCAGCAAAGCCATGTCTCCAGAAACAGTGCTCGATGTCAGGTTCACGAAGGATGGTCACCGGGGGTTCGCTCCCGACGGGCCCCAGCGTCAGGGCCTGCACAGTTTCGGCGTAATGCCGGCCCGCCTCGTCCCCGTCGACCATCACGTGCCAGGCGATGCCCAGGTGATGTGCCAGCGTCGCGAACGGGGCGACTCCGGACTGGGCGAACTCGACACACGCCACCCCTTCTTCGGCTAAGTCGTATCCGCAGACCCTGGCCAGATCGGGGAGCAGCCAGTATTCGGTCTCCCCTTCAACGAGAAGCCAGCAACGGGCAAACATGGCCGACGCACGGCGAGACCTGAGGTGATAGGACACCTTCCTGAGAGCGTCTCCGGTGAGGGCGGTCTGGGCAACTGCCCACTCTTCGACGACGCCGTCGCGGCGGGTCAGGCGTCGGAGTGAGGTGAGGGGCGCGTCGGCGAGGATGCCGTCCGAGTGAGTGGCGACGATCTTCTGCCACGCGATCCCCTCGATCGTCCGCCACACCGTTGCGAGAGTGATCGGGTGGAGGTTCACCTCAGGGTTCTCGATCACCAGGATCGGCGTGGCGTGGTCGGGGAGGGGCCCCTCTCGTAACACCTGCCGCACCAGTTGGAGCAACGCCCCCAGAACGAGCAGGACAGCGATCTTCTGGGACGCTGTCGAAGCGTGAGATCGATGGGCCGTGGAGGACGGACGGCGGTCCAGGATCTCAGACACCATCGCGCTCATCGTCTGGCCGCTGCCGGCGAAGACGTTGCTGTACTTACTGAGTAGGACACGAGCTGTCTCAGCCCCCGCTTCGAGCTCGGCATCCATGTTCGGGGTGTTCCCGGTCAGGATGTTGCGGTGATGGACGGCCAGGGCCTTCAACATCGGGTCGTCGATGGGGTCGCCCTGCCTGATCCCGACCTCACCGTCGGGCTCCGGAATCCCGGTGAGCTGTCCGGGTTGCAGCCATAGAACCGGGAACAGACCACGTAGCCAGTTCGTGGTATCAGGCCCGCCGTCGATCTGCCCCGAGGAGACCGGAGCGTGGATGGTGTGGCTCAATCTGGCTATGCCGACGTCGTCGTCCAGATCGGCGCGAAAGTCGAAGATCAGTTGCCGAGTTCCGACCGACGGGAAGACGTCCTCCAGACGGTCGGGCAGGGACCACTCGCCGGGAGCGCCCTCTTCGATCCCCAGGCGAATGTGGAGAGGGCCGGGGCGGCCCTCGTCGCCGTGATGGAAATGGACGGGCGTCAGCTCGTCCTGCCTGCCGCCGGGTGCACCCAGGCTCAGTAGCAGCGCTTCAATGATGCTGGTGCGGCCCGAGTCATTCTCGCCGAAGAGCACCGTGGTGTCAGCGAAGGTGACCCTGCCCCTGGCGATGGCTCGGTAGTTCTCGACTTCGATCCACCGCAGCGGCATCTCTACACCGAGCGATCCACGAGCTGGACACGAATCGCAGGTGGGATTCGATCGAGGATCACTTCCACGGCTTCCCGGGGAGAGTCGAGCAGCCTGGCGAAGCCTATGTCCTCACGTGAGATCGCCCCGCTGTCATCGCGCAAACCTTCCCAAAAACTCTCGCCGAGGAGAATCACGATGTTGCAGCCGATCGACCTCCCCCCGGCCTCGAAAGCGCCACGGTTGGCCACTTCCATGAGACCCGGCCCACTTCCGGTGATCACGGTGAACCCAGCCTCGGCGAGCTCTCGCCCCAGCTCGGCACCCAGTCTGTACTCAGGCGTGGTCTCTCCGAAACGGCCGATCCGACGGCGGTCACGTCAGGACCCGAGATGTGCATCATCGAAGCCTCGTTCGAACTCGCTTACGATCCGGGCGAGACGCTCCCTGTCAGGCTCTGGAGAGTGATTCTCGGTGAGGAACGCTTGTTCCGCATCGGCCAGGGCTGGGGTGACCCAATGGTCTTGCCACAGCCGCTCCCACTCGGCTCGATCCAGGGCGCCGCGCGGTGGCGTCAGCGTGTCTCCCGATGCACGGTGTGCTGACGACACCACCGACAGTACTTTTTCATCTCGAGACGGTCGGGAGTGTTGGTCTTGTTCTTCGTGGTGACGTAGTTGCGACGCTTGCACTCGGTGCACGCGAGCGTCAACGGCGGTCTCTTGTCGCTTGGCATTGCCTGGGTCCTACTTGACGATCTTTACGACTCGGCCGGCGCCGACGGTGCGGCCACCCTCTCGGATGGCAAACC
>Ga0299907_10001194_pt1 | contig 14566 bp, 16 predicted proteins | sample RVTome_16_FD_198680 | JGI IMG/M metagenome (GOLD analysis project Ga0299907, IMG submission 198680) | Soil microbial communities from uranium-contaminated site in the Upper Colorado River Basin, Wyoming, United States - RVT152D67 (version 2) ... | reverse complement strand
TGCTGATCCTCGGGATCGGCGTCGGGATGGCGATGAACCCGGTGCTCCTCGCCGCCATGAGCGACGCGCCGCCCGAGCAGGCGGGCCTCGCGTCGGGGGTCGTCAACACGGCGTTCATGATGGGCGGCGCGCTCGGCCTCGCAGTGCTCGCGAGCCTCGCGGCCTGGCGCTCCGACGAACTGCTCGCGTCCGGCGACACGCAGCTCGCCGCGCTCACGGGCGGGTACAACCTCGCCTTCGTCGTGGGCGCGATCTTCGCCGCCTTCGCGGCCGCGGTTGCCGCGGCACTCCTCCGTCCGAGCTCGATGCCCGTCGCCGACGTGCACGGCGAGCCCGAGCCCGAGCCGTGCCCCGAGGCCGCGTAGTCGTGGGGCGTACCGTCCTCGAGATCTCGGTCTCGCTCGACGGCTTCGTCGCCGGGCCGAACCCGAGCCTGGAGCTGCCTCTCGGCGAAGGCGGGGAGCTCCTGCACGACTGGGCGTTGGGGCTGGCGGCGTGGCGTGAGCGCCACGGGCTCGCGGACGGCGAGGAGAGTGCCGACTCCGAGTTCGTCGCCGAGTCGCTCGAGAGGACCGGCGCCGTCGTCATGGGACGCCGGATGTTCAGCGGCGGCGACGGCCCGTGGGAGGACGATCCGAACGCGACCGGCTGGTGGGGCGACGACCCGCCGTTCCGCGCGCCGGTGTTCGTCATGACGCACCATGCCCGCGAGCCCCTCGTCATGGAGGGAGGGACCACGTTCACCTTCGTGAGTGACGGCGTCGAGTCCGCCGTCGAGCAGGCGCGCGCCGCGGCGGGAGAGAAGGACGTCTCGATCGCCGGCGGCGCGAGCGTGGCCCAGCAGGTGCTCGGCGCCGGCTTGCTGGACGAGATGCTGATCCACCTCGTGCCCGTCCTGCTCGGCTCCGGCACGCGCCTGTTCGACGGGGGCACACTTGGTCGTTGCGAGCGCACCCAGGTGCTCGACTCGGCGGGCGTGACGCACATCCGGTACGACGTCCTCGAATGAGCGTCGCTGAGCTGCGACGCTCCTTGGCGGGCTCGGTGCTGACGCCCGAGGACTCCGGGTACGACACCGCTCGGCGCTGCTTCAACGCCCTCGTCGATCGCCGCCCCGCGCTGATCGTGCGCTGCACCGGGCCGCGAGACATCGCGACCGCCTTCGACTTCGCGCAGGCGCACGCGCTCGAGGTCGCCGTACGCGGCGGCGGCCACAACCCGGCCGGGCACTGCGTCCTGGACGACGGGCTCGTCATCGATCTCTCGGGGATGCGCCGCGTCGAGGTCGACGCCCAGTCGGGCGTCGCGCGTGCCGAGGGAGGCTCCACGTGGCTCGACTTCGACGCCGCGACGCAGGAGCAGGGGCTCGTCACACCGGGAGGCGTCGTCGGCTCCACCGGCGTCACCGGGCTCGCGCTCGGCGGCGGGATCGGCCACCTGACGGCTCAGCACGGGCTGACCTGCGACAACCTCGTCGGCGCCGAGCTCGTCGTTCCGGACGGGTCGGTCGTCCGGGCGAGCGCGGACGAGAACCCCGAGCTCCTGTGGGGGCTGCGCGGCGGAGGCGGCAACTTCGGTGTCGTGACGCGCCTCGAGTTCCGGCTGCATCGGCTCGAACGCGTCGTGGGTGGGGTACTCGACTACAGCGGGGTCGCCGTCCGGGACGTGCTCCGAACGTACCGCGACCTGGTCTCGACCGCCCCGCGTCACCTCTCCTGTCAGGCGGTGCTCTCGGTCACGGAGGCGTCGGAGCCGGCACTCGCGATCTTCCCCTGCTACACCGGCCCCGACGAGGAGCCGGCGGAGCTTCGTCCCCTCCGGACCGCGCCCGGCCTGCTGCGCGACGGTCTGCGGGCGCAGACGTTCCTCGACCAGCAGGGCCTCACCGACTCGCCGTACGGCGAGAACCGGCACTACTGGAAGGGACACTTCGCACGCGAGCTGCCCGACGAGCTGATCGACGAGCTCCTCGAGCGCCTGGTCGCCTTTCGCCGTCCGCTCGTCCACGTCCTGATCGAGTCCCTGCACGGAGCGCCAAAGGATGGCGACGGCGGGCTCGGGCCCGTGGCGTACCGCAAGGCGGCGTTCAACGTCAGCGCGACCGCCGTCTGGCGCGACGCTGCGGACGACGACGAGCACGTCACGTGGGCGCGGGAGACCGCCGCTGCAATCGAGCCCTGGTCGCTCGGTGGCGGCTACGCGAACTACATGCAGGCCGACGAGCCGCTCGAGCGGGTCCGCGGCGCCTTCGGCGACGAGGCCTTCGAGCGCCTCCGGGCCCTGAAGCGGCGCTACGACCCGGGCAACGTCCTCCACCGGAACCAGAACATCCCTCCCTGAGCTGCATGCCCGGACGTGGTTAGACGGTTGATCAGCAACTCGTCGCCGCGCGGATGGTGGCCGAGACACGGCGCCGGCTGGCGCCGCCCCTCTTCGTCCGTATTCCCGATACGCGCTCGAGTACGAGCTCATCGGGGACGTGGCGCTCAGAGGCGTGTCCATGCCGGTCCGGCTTCACCGGGCGGTGCGAGCAGCGCGGTGACACGGCGTGCGATGGTTCGGCTCAGCGACGTCCCAACGCGCTGAGACCTGTCGTCGAGGAGAGGGGCCGCAGATGGACTTCAAGCTCGAGCTGGTGCTGATCCCGGTCTCGGACGTCGACCGCGCGAAGGCGTTCTACATGGAGCAGGTCGGCTTTGCGCTCGACGTCGACACGACGCTGACGGAGGGGTTCCGGGTCGTGCAGCTGACGCCGCCCGGCTCCGCGTGCTCGATCACGATCGGAACCGGGCTCACCGACGCGGCGCCGGGCTCGTATCGGGGCACGCACCTTGTCGTCGGCGACATCGAGGCCGCCCGTGCGGAGCTCGTCGGGCGTGGGTTGGGGGTGAGCGAGATCCGGCACTTCGATCGCGAGGCGGGCGAGTGGAAGGAGGGCGCCGATCCGGAGCACGCCGACTACGGGTCGTTCGCCGACTTCCGCGACCCGGACGGCAACACCTGGGTGCTGCAGGAGGTCGGCCACGGGAAGGGGGCGAGCTGATCATGGACGTGTCGAACCGCTCGGTTCCCGCGCCCGCCGGGGCAGTTCATGCCGGCTTTCATGCGGCTTTCCCTGAAGCCGGGCGTGCAACCTCCGCCTCCCCCCGCCGGGCGATCCTCCTCCCTGGATGGCCAGTCGCCCCGAGGGGATCCGTGCCTTCGGGCGCGCGTTCCGCGACGACGACACCTCCCGAGAGGACGTCGAGCGGTTCCCGGGGCCGGTGTACCTGGTGCTCGGCGGGCTCAGCAATCCCGCACACTACGGCGAGATCGCGAAGCGGCTCCGCGCCGTCTTCCGGGACGTCGAGCTCGAGGTGTTCGAGGAGCGCCACCACTTCGACCCGCCGCACCGGGTCGAGCCGGAGCGACTCGCCCGCTCGCTCCGCGCGCTCTGGTCTCGCGCCGACGGCTGACACAGCGACCCGAGCCTCAGTCCGGGAGCAGGGGCATGACGACGCCCGGGCTGCGACCGAGCAGCACTGCTCGCGTAACCGCGTGGGCCCCGAAGCGCTCGCGCACCTCGTCGAGGGCCGCGTCGAGGGCCGCGTCGTGTCTCTCCTCGAAAGGAAGGGCGAGCTGGATCGCGCGCGCGTCCTCGAGGCCGGTGAGCGAGAGACCGACGAGGGTGAGGCCCTGGGCGCGGATCAGCGGTGTCGTCACCGCGAGGAGGCCCCGCGCGGCTGCGAGGAGCGCCTCGGTCTCCGTGGTCGCCTGATGCAGCGTGTGCGAGCGCGTCGCGCGCGTGAAGTCGGCGAACCGGAGCCGGAGGACCACGGTTCGGCACGCGCGCTCGCCGCGTCGCAGCCGGCGGGCGAGCCGGTCGACGAGGCCGACGACGATCGCGTCGATCTCCTCGAGCGATCGCGGTCGCCGGCCGAGTGCGCGCTGGCCCCCGATCGAGCGTCGCCGTCGTCCTACGCGGATCCTCCGCGGGTCGCGGTTGTTGGCAAGCGCGTGGAGATGCCTCCCGGCCGCTCGTCCCAGAAGGTCGACGAGCGCAGGCTCGCCGAGGCGGGCGACCTGGCCGACGGTCAGGATTCCGCGCCCGTGCAGCTTCCCGGCCGTCACCTGCCCGACGCCCCATAGACGCTCGACCGGCAGCGGGTGCAGGAACGCGGTCTCGTCGCCGGGGCGCACGAGGAGGAGCCCGTTCGGCTTCGCCACGGCGCTCGCCACCTTCGCCAGGAACTTCGTCGTCGCGATCCCGACGGTGATCGGGAGGCCGACCTCGTCGAGGACGCGCCGCCGCAGCCGCTCGGCGATCGCCAGTGGCGGACCCGCGAGCCGCTCGAGCCCGCGGACGTCGAGGAACGCCTCGTCGATCGAGAGCCCCTCGACGAGCGGCGTCGTGTCCTCGAAGACGCGGAACACCGCCTTGCTCGCGTCCGAGTACGCCGACATCCGCGGTGGAACCACGATCGCGTCGGGACACAGACGCCGCGCCTGCGCTCCGCCCATGGCCGTGCGGATGCCGAACGCCTTCGCCTCGTAGCTCGCCGCGAGGACGACGCCCCCGCCCACGATCACGGGGCGTTCGCGGAGCCGCGGATCGTCACGCTGCTCGACCGACGCGAAGAACGCGTCGAGGTCGGCGTGGAGGATCCGGGCCGTACTCGACACGAACATATGTTCGCACACGACCGAGGGAAACGGAGCTCACCTTCCAATTGCCAGGAGCCGATCTTCGTCGCATGGTGACGGCTTCTGCGGCACGTCGGCATCGCTGGTCTGGGCATCCGTGGCGAGCCCGGACGATTCGTGCGCTCGTCTACCTCTTTCCCGTCGCGGTCTCGCTCGCCTTCGTCCATGCTGCGACCTCGTTCACGAGTCCTCCGGCCCGGTCGTTCTGGATGTTCCTCCTCTGGTGGTCGGCGATCAGTCTCGGCGCGACCGGTGTCGTCTGGCTCGTCTACGCGCTGACCCGGCGGCTCCTTCCCCTGGGAGCGCTCCTGGAGCTCTCCCTCGTTTTCCCCGACCGCGCGCCCTCTCGCTTCGAGCTCGCTCTCAGAACCGGAACCGTCGAGTCGCTCGAGGAGCGCGTTCGCCTCATGCGCAAGGCGAAGGAGGCGCCGACCGCGCAGGAAGCCGCCGAGATCCTGATTCGGCTCGTCGCCGCCCTCAGCGTGCACGACCACGTCACGCGAGGCCATGCAGAGCGAGTTCGCGCGTACAGCCACGCGCTCGGCACCCAGCTCGGCCTCTCGTCGGAGGAGCTCGACCGCCTCGACTGGGCGGCGCTCGTCCACGACATCGGGAAGCTCGAGGTCGGCGAAGAGGTTCTCAACAAACAAGGGAAGCCGACGGACGAGGAATGGGAGTCCCTGCGGCGCCATCCCCTCCACGGCGAGACACTCGTGGAGCCGCTGCACGAATGGCTCGGCGAATGGATCGAGGCGGTCGGGCATCATCACGAGCGCTGGGACGGCTCCGGGTACCCGCGTGGTCTCGCTGGGGAGGAGATCCCTCGCGCCGGACGCCTTGTCGCCATCGCCGATGTGTTCGACGTGATGACCTCGGCCCGGTCGTACAAGGAGCCCAGCAGTGCGGCGCACGCGCGATCCGAGCTCGTCCGCTGCGCGGGCACGCAGTTCGACCCGCGCTTCGTCCGAGCGTTCCTCGACATCTCCCTCACCCGGATGCGACTCGCAATGGGTCTGCTCGCCTGGCTGTCGCACGTGCCTCTACTCGCTCGCATCCCGTTGAGCACTCCGGTCGGGGCTGCGGTCGGCGGGCTCGCGGCCGTTGCCACCACGACGGCGACCATCATGGCGGGGGATGCAGCCCTCCGTCCGGCAGTACTCCCCAAGGTGGAGGCGAGCCGGCCCGTAGTGGTGTCCAGCGAGGCACCCGGCGGCCCCACCCCCCGCACGAAGGTCTCCTCGGTCGATCGCCCGCCGCGCAGTCCCGCCCCGCGACGTCCCAGGCTCGACGAGGCCACTCCGGACAAGCGTGCTCCGGCTCCCGAACCCAAGGGAGATCCTGAGGGACCGTCAGCCGCGCCTCCGCCGTCTCCGGAAAAGCCGATCCCGCCCGAGCCGAACGGGCCGACGCCGCCCGGCGAACCTGCTCCGCCCTCCACGCCGCCTGAAGAGCGCCCCGGGCCTGCGCCACCTCCCCCGCCACCTCCCCCGCCACCACCTCCCCCGAACCAGCCGCCGACCTTCGTCGCCGGCCCGAGCGAGACCGTGCTCGAGGATGCCGGCGGTCAGTCCGTCGCCGGCTGGGCCAGCTCGATCGCTCCGGGCCCGGCGTCCGAGTCGTCGCAGAACGTCAGCTTCGTGGTCTCGGTCAGCGATCCGTCGCTGTTCGCGGCCGGGCCGTCCGTCGCCGGGGACGGGACCCTCACGTACACGCCGGCACCCGATGCCAACGGCGTTGCGACGGTCAGCGTGGTCGCGCGTGACGACGGTGGGACCGAGAACGGCGGCGTGGACACGAGCGCCGCGGCGACGTTCACGGTGACCGTGAACTCCGTGAACGATGCGCTGAGCTTCGTGAAGGGCGCGAACCAGACGTGCGTCTCGCTCCTCGGTGGGCAGACCGTGGGCGGATGGGCGACCGGCATCTCGCCCGGGCCCGCGAACGAGTCCTCGCAGTCGGTCGCGTTCGTGGTGACCACCGACAAGCCGGGCCTGTTCGCCGCGCAGCCGGCGATCTCGCCTGACGGCACCCTCACCTACACACCGAAGCTCCTCGCGATCGGAGTCGCGACGGTGACCGTACGGTTGGTCGACGATGGAGGGACCGCCGACGGAGGGGTAGACACGAGCGCGGCCCAGACGTTCACGATCACGATCCTCTGACGATCCTCCGAGGCGACCTTCGAATGAGACGTTCGACTTCCTCTGCCGCGCGTACGCCCTCTCACGCCGCGAGCGAGACGTCGTGTCCGCGCTGGTCGCCGGGCTCGACACGGGCTGCTGCCCGCTTCAGCGGGCCGGCCGAGGCGAACTAGAGCGTCCCGGGCTTCTGCCGGGTTACGGTCTCGGCGTGGGCGAACTCGAGCTCGCTCTCGACCAGGTCGCGGCCGAGACGGCGTTCTCGGGCGCGGTTCGCGTCGATCGCGGAGACGAGCTCGTCGTGAAGGCATACGGGCCGGCGCATCGCGCCTGGGGCATCGCGAACGAGGTCGACACCCGGTTCGGGATCGCGAGCGGGACGAAGGGGCTGACCGCGCTTGCCGTTGTGAGCCTCGTCGAGCGAGGCACGCTCGAGCTCGGCACGCCGGCCCGCTCGCTCCTCGGCGGCGATCTGCCTCTCGTCGGCGACGACGTCACCGTCGAGCACCTGCTCGCGCATCGCTCCGGAATCGGGGACTACCTCGACGAGGACACGAACCTCGACGTCGGGGAGTACCTGATGCCCGTCCCCGTGCACCAGCTCGCAGCGACCGAGGACTACGTGGCCGTCCTCGACGGGCATCCGACGAAGTTCGCGCCCGGCGAGCGCTTCTCGTACTCGAACAGCGGTTACGTCCTGCTCGCGCTGCTCGCCGAGCGCGCGGGCGGCGTGCCGTTCCACGACCTCGTCGCCGAGCGCGTGTGCGAGCCGGCCGGGATGCGCGACACGGCGTTCCTGCGCTCGGACGAGCTGCCCGGCCGAACGGCGCTCGGTTACCTCGACGCCGATGGTGAGAGGACGAACGCGCTCCATCTACCGGTCCGGGGGACCGGCGACGGCGGTATCTACACCACCGTCGCCGACATCCGTGCGCTGTGGTCGGCATTCTTCGCCGGGCGGATCGTCTCTCCGGAGTGGGTGCGGGAGATGGTGCGGCCGAGGAGCGAGGTGCCGTCCCAGTCGCAGCGCTACGGGCTCGGCTTCTGGCTCCACCCCTCGACGGAGGTCGTGATCCTGGAGGGGATGGACGCCGGTGTCTCGTTCCGCTCGACGCACGACCCGCGCACCGACCTCACGTCCACCGTGATCTCGAACACGACCGACGGCGCCTGGCCGGTCGCGCGCTGGCTCGACGAACGGCTCGCCGGCTGACGCTCGCGTCACATCCGTGCGACGAAGACGAGGAAGTCGTCGCCGGCGGTCGCCGCGCGGTCGGAGTGCTCGCCGTGGACGACGACATCCGAGAACCCTGCTCGCTCGAGCATGAGGAGCAGCTCGTTCCTGAAGTAGAGCCCGATGTCCAGTTCGTGGTCCTCGGCCGTCTCCAGCACGTCGTCTCGCCACCGCTCTGCGTGGATCTCGAGCTTCACGTGCTGGTTCAGTGGATCCAGGTCGAGGATGCGTGTGCGGAGCGTGTACTCGGCCCCGTTCGCGGCCCGCTTCCGCGCTCGCGCCTGCTCTGCGACCTCCGGGAGCGCCGCCCGCTCGTCCTTCAGCCAGTACGGCCACTGCTTCGTGTCGGCGTACGGGACCTCGATGTCGAGGACCAGCGTCCCGCTTGGCTCGAGGTGCTCGCGGAAACGCCGCAGCGCCTCACGATCGCGCTCGCGGTCGCTTCCGAGCCCGAACGAGCCACACACGAAGATCGTGCGGTACGTGCGCGGGGGCTCCAGCTCGTGCATCGGCTGCACGTACAGGTTCGGGGACAGACCGTCGAGCTCGGCCTTCGCCCGGCACGCCGCGATCATGTCGGACGAGACGTCGCAGCCGTCGACGTCGAGGCCGGCCCGAAGGAGCGGCAAGAGCAGTCTGCCGGTCCCGCAACCGACGTCGAGCGCCGGCTGGCCGTCGGTCTCGACGAACCTCCGGAAATAGGCGAGCTCGTGCGCCCGGAAGTCGTCGTTGAACTCCGACCAGTATTCCGCGACGAGCCCGTAGTGCCAGGTCTTCGGGCTGCCGCTCCCCACTACTCGGGGAGCCAGCCGTCGCGGTAGCGTGTCGGTTGGCGCCTCTGCACCTTCCCGTACGCGACGGCCGCGTCGGCCGTCTCCTGCTCGACGCCCGCGCCGAGGCGCAGCGCCGCCTCGTCGACGGAGTACCCGCCCCATCCGGGACGATCCTGGTGCTCTCTCGCGCCCACGGCAAGGACGAGACAGGGCCCGTCACCCGCTCCGACGATCGTGTGCTTCGTCCCGGGCGGGCAGTGCACGAAGTCCCACCGCCGGAGCGGTCGCTCCTCGCCCTCCACGACCAGCAGCGCCTCACCCGAGAGCACGAGGAAGTCCTCCTGGTCGGCTTCCCAGTGGTACATCGACATCGACTGGCGCGGCTCGAGCGTGTAGATGCCGATGCCGAGCTGCACGAAGTCCTGCTCGGCCTCGAAGTCCGCGAATGCTCCGCGGCCCTCCGCGTGCCACCAGGGCGCGTCGCGTCCGTTCAGGACGTACCAGCCGTCCCCCTTCGCCGCGAGCCCGTGCTCGACCGGCTCGAGCTTGGCCTCGGGTACCGGCCCAGCAAGGTCGTCCGCGCTCACTCGCCGATTCTTGCAGCTGACCGCCTACCGTCATGGTTGCGGCGCGTCGCCGAGCTCGATCCGAAGCGTCCGCCGAGCCAGCGAGAGCCGGTCCTCGGCTTCGCCGAGGTGGAGCTTGATCGACGCCAGGCTCGCGGTGCCGAACTCGTCGTTGAGCCCGACGGCGTGTTCCGCGCGACCGCATCCTTCGAGCGCCAGCTGCTCGACGCTCTCGAGGAGATCCGGCGGCTCGCCGAGCCGGACGATGGACGCGGAGCAGCCGCGGAGGGGCTCGATCAGCCGTGCGTTCCTGGCCTCCTTCCCGAAATCCATGCCCACGAGCGCCGCGTCCACGTCGCGCACGCTCGTCGCGCTCCACTCCTCGTAGGCCGCCACCCATGCGCGACCCTGCGCGTCGAGCTCACGGTCGGGAGGACGCGTCAGCACGTACACCGTCACGCCGAACGCGACGAGGAGCAGTGGCACGATGACGAACCCGATCCACTTCACGCGGGCGCGATGGTACCCAGGCACGGGTGGCCGCCTCGGCCCGAGATCGCGTTCCTGTGTGGGTAGCGTGCCCGGAGGTATCCCGCGCGATGGAGGAGGTTGGAGCGATGGACTGGAAGCTCGAGCTCGTCTCGATACCCGTGACGGACGGCGACCGTGCGAAGACGTTCTACGTCGAGAAGGCGGGGTTCGACGCCGACCACGATCACGCCGTCGGCGAGGAGATCCGCTTCGTGCAGCTCACGCCACCCGGCTCGGCGTGCTCGATCGCCCTCGGGACCGGGATCACCAGCTCACCGCCGGGGTCCGCGCAATGCCAGGTCGTGGTCGCCGACGTTCGTGCGGCACGGCAGGAGCTGGTCGAGCGCGGCCTCGACGTCGGCGAGGTCCAGGAGTTCCCGTGGGGGTCCTTCGTGTTCTTCAGCGATCCCGACGGGAACCGGTGGGCCGTGCAGCAGCTGCCCGCGACCGAGTAGCGCTTCACGCGGGCATGCCGTCGGGCCGGATGCACGCCGATGAGGTCGACACCGACGTATCCGTCGTTGACCGCTTGCTCGCGGCCCAGTTTCCGCAGTGGGCGGGACTCCCGATCGAACCGGTATCCGCGCGGGGTACGGACAACACCCTCTATCGGCTCGGCGACGACATGGTCGTGCGGCTACCACGTACCGAGCGGACCGGCGTAGCTCTGGAGAAGGAACGCCTGTGGCTCCCGAGACTCGCTCCGTTCCTGCCGCTGGCCGTCCCGATCCCGCTGGCAGAGGGGGCGCCTGACGCGGGCTATCCCTTCGAGTGGTCCGTGTATCGCTGGCTGAAAGGCGAGGACGCGGCCATGGAACGCGTCGCCGATCTCCGTCAGCTGGCCACCGACCTCGCCCAGTTCATCACCGCTCTGCAGCAGATCGATCCCACGGACGGCCCGTCCCCCGGCGAGCACAACGTCTTCCGGGGCGAACCACTCGCGGCGCGAGACGCCGGAACTCGAGCCGCGATCGTCGCCTTGCACGGCGCGATCGACGTCGACGCGGTGACCGCGGTATGGGAGTCGGCCCTTCGGTCGCAGGGGAGGGACCGGCCTCCGGTCTGGATCCACGGGGATCTCGACTCGCGGAACATGCTGGTCGAAGGAGGGCGCCTCAGTGCCGTCATCGACTGGGGCTGTCTCGGGGTCGGCGACCCTGCGTGTGACGTGATGGCCGCGTGGAAGGTCCTCACCGCGGACACGCGTGACGTCTTTCGGGCTGCGCTCCCGGTCGACGAGTCGACCTGGGCTCGGGCGCGCGGGTGGGCGCTTTCCCAGGCGCTCGTGGCCCTGTCCTACTACACCCTGGAGACGAACCCCGTGCTCGTCCTCGAAGCCCGACGATGGATGGCCGAGGTTCTCGCCGATCACGCGCACGGCCGGACGTCCCCGATTCCCTAAGCTCCAACGCATGGTTGACGAGGCGCCGCTCGAAGAGACCGAGCACGGGCTCGTGCCCGCAGGGCGCGGGTGGTTCGTCCTGAACGCGCGCGAGGCGCGCTGGTTCGACACCGGTGGGCGGGGGAAGGAGCCCAGCCTCCAGGGCAAAGGGGACTTCCCCCAGCTCGGACTCGGTCTCACCGTGCTCGAGCCGGGCGAGCCGATGTCCATGTACCACTGGGAGACGGATCAGGAAGACTTCCTCGTCCTGGCCGGCGAGGGGCTGCTCGTCATCGAGGGCGAGGAGCGGCCGTTGCGGCAGTGGGACTTCGTGCACTGCCCGCCCGGGACGAAGCACGTGATCGCCGGAGCCGGGGACGGCCCGTGCATCATCTTCGCCGTCGGGGCGTTGGAGAATCACACGGTCGGCTCCCGCGTCGACGGCACGTTGCAAGGGCGCGACGACTGGGGCGCCTACTCGGTGGACGAAGCTGCGCTCCGGCACGGCGCCGGCGTCGCGGAGGAGACGAACGACGCGAGCGTGGCCTACGGCCGCTTCCCCGAGCCCCTGGTGACGCGCTACCGCGACGGCTGGCTCCCGAGCTAGTCGGGCGGGCGGCGAGGACAGCGAACGTGCCGCGGGTCCTGTAAGCCGGCGCCGGCTATTCGCTAGGCGGGCGCCGCGACCGGCACCTCCGAACCCGTCGCGCGCGCGACCGCCCACTCGAGCGCGAAGTCCGCGACCTCCTCCCAGCCAGGCTCGCCGCACGTCCAGTGCGAGCGGCCCGGGAACTCGTGCACCTCCGTGATCGTGTCCGAGGTGTAGTGCTTTGCGTTCGAGCGCTGCACCGACGCCGGCATAATGTGGTCCTCGCCGCCCGCGATGAAGAGCAGGGGCGCGCGGCTCGCGTTCTTGTAGTTCACCCATGTCTCCTGATGGCCGGGCTTGAAGTTGGCGATGAGCCCGTAGGCCCAGACCCAGTTCCCGGGTGCGGGGATGTGGTACCGCTCGTAGACCTTCGCCGACTCCTCCTCGCTCAGCGTGTTCGTAAACGCGTAGTGGAACTCCTCGGGCGTGAAGCCCGCCTCCTGGTGCCTCGTCGACGGGTGCTTGAGGATCGGGAACAGCGACTTGATCTGCGAGGGTGGATTCACGTGAACTCCCTCCGTCGGCGCCGAGTCGATCGCGACGCCGGCCGCTCCGCAGCCGCGGTCGAGCAGGAGCTGGGTGAGCGTGCCGCCGAAGGAGTGCCCCATGACGATCGGCGGGCGGTCGAGCTCGGTGATCACGCCTGCGAGGTGCGCAACGGTCTGCGGAACGGTGAGCGACGAGATGATCGACGGGTTCTCGCGGAGGGCCTCCACCTCGATCTCGAAGCCCGGGTATCCAGGTGTGAGGACCCGATAGCCCTTGCTCTCGTAGTACGGGACCCACTCCTCCCAGCTGCGCGGGGTCATCCACAGGCCGTGGATCAGGACGATGGTGTCGGGGCTCGAGTCGGTGCTCATGGCGGCCTCCCGGCGTGAGTTGTATGACGAAAGCGACCCTACCGAAGTAGCTATCGTCATGCAACTTTGTCTAACGTGTGAACGTGCTCAAGCGCGAGTACCAGGGGCAGGAGCTGTGCTCGGTCGCGCGGACGCTCGAGATCGTCGGCGACCGCTGGACCTGGCTCATCGTCCGTGACGCGTTCCTCGGCTTGGCGAGGTTCGCCGACTTTCGCGAGAGCATCGGCATCGCCCCGAACGTCCTCACCGATCGGCTGAACCGGCTCACCGGCGAGGGCATCTTCGAGCGGGTGCTCTACAAGGAGCGCCCGGCCCGCTACGAGTACCGCCTGACCGAGAAGGGCGCGGAGCTCTTCGTCGGGCTGAACGCGCTCCGGCAGTGGGGGGACAAGCACATCTGCGAGAAGCCGATGCGGCTCCTCCAGCGGAAGAGCGACGGCACACCGGTCGTCGCGGCGCTCATCCCCGAAGGAGCGCCGACGCTCACGAACGACGAGATCGAGCTCGTCCCGGGGCCGGGGTTCCCGCGGGACGGGAAGCCGGCCGCCGCGTAGGGATCAAACCGCGTCGGCTCGACCGCGCGCCGCCCAGGCACGGGCCTCGAGCACGAACGGCGGTGCCGGCAGACGTTCCCTACAGCGCTCGCGGAGCGCCTCGCGGCTGCCGGGGTCTAGCCCGGCCACGTATCCACCGGCCGGACCGACGCCCAGCGTGTACGGCTCCCACCAGTCCTCGAACTTCGCGTGCTCGAGTGTGATCGTCAGCACGTCGGCCTCCACGTCGCGCAGCCCCGCGGCCTCGAAGAGCTCCGCGAGATGCCCTTCGCGGGTGCCCGGAAGGCGGGACTCGTCCTCGACCTCGGCCTCCAGCCCTCGGGCGACCTCCCAGAAGAGGCTGAGCGGCCCGTGGTCGCCCGCGTGATCCCACACGCATGCCGCCACGATGCCCTCCGGCCGGGTCACGCGGGCCATCCCGCGCAGGCCGGCGACGGGGTCCGCCATGAAGTGGACCACGAGCTGCGCGAGGGCGGCGTCGAACGCATCGGTCTCGAACGGCAGCTCCTCGGCGGGCGCGACCTCCACGGTGACGTTTGGGTAGCGCTCGCGAGCTGCCTCGACGAACGGCTCCGACGGATCGACGGCCGCTACGGCGTCGGAGCCCAGACGCTTCACGAGCTCGGCCGTGAGCGCGCCAGGCCCGCAGCCGACGTCGAGCACCTGCTGCCCCGTTGCGATGCCTGCGAAGTCGGCGAACAGCGGGGCCAGCGGCTCCGAGTACCTGCCCATGAACCGGTCGTACGCCTCGGCGGCAACCGCGAAGCTCACGGGTGCACTCTACGACGCTCGCCTTCGGCTGCGAGCCTAGGCTGTCCGGCGTGAGCCTCACCCAGTACTACACGGCGACGACGCTCGACGGCTTCATCGCCGACCCGAACCACTCGCTCGACTGGCTGTTCACGCGCGACCAGGACCGCGAGGGGCCACTGAACTACGCCGACTTCATCGCCGAGGTCGGGGCGCTGGCAATGGGCTCGACGACGTACGAGTGGATCCTCGAGCACGAGTTCGCCGACAAGGATCCGGCGGAGTGGAAGTGGCCCTACGACATGCCGTGCTGGGTTTTCACGCACCGGCAGCTCACGGCCGTGCCGAACGCGCAGGTCCAGTTCACGAGCGGGGACGTCGCGGCCGTGCACGCCGAGATGGTCGCGGCTGCCGGCGGCCGGAACGTCTGGGTCGTCGGCGGCGGGG
>Ga0299907_10001193_pt1 | contig 14569 bp, 16 predicted proteins | sample RVTome_16_FD_198680 | JGI IMG/M metagenome (GOLD analysis project Ga0299907, IMG submission 198680) | Soil microbial communities from uranium-contaminated site in the Upper Colorado River Basin, Wyoming, United States - RVT152D67 (version 2) ... | reverse complement strand
CGGGATGCCGCCCCTCGGACCGAGTTCACGGTACGCGTAGGTGACGCCGCCGGCGGTGATGGAACGCGCCGGGGCTTGGGCATACGAGGTGATGACACCTTCGTTCGGGGTGTCGTTGGTCCTCATGATGGTTGCTCCTTTCGTGTCTTGAGCGTGGTCCGCCGCGCGGTCCTCGATCCCGAGGTGGCCCTTTTCTTCCTCCGTCATGGCTTCCTCCTCCCGTGATCGCTGCTACTATAACGAAGTTACAGCGGCAAGATAACCACGTTATGGTGGAGGTGTCAAGGGGTATGAGGGACATGGAAGGTGTGTCAGGGGATCCGGCACCCGACGGGGTCCCTGAACGGGTCGTCCAGGCCACGATCAGGCTGCTTGCGGAGCAAGGACCCTCCGCCATCAAGGCGCGTACGGTCGCGTCCGCGAGCGGGCTGTCGACGATGGCCGTCTACCACCACTTCGGCGGGATCGCCGAGCTCATCCGGGCCGTGGCCGACCGTGGGTTCACGGACCTCGGCAGAGCGTTCTCCCGGGTGCCGGTCACGGAGGATCCGATCGCGGATCTGTTCGCCATGGCGTTGATGACTCGGCGGGCAGCCCGCGAGAACCCCCACCTGTATGACCTGATGTTTGGACTGTCCACTCGTCGCGCGACCTACCGACCGCTGTCGGATTCGGACGTTCGTTCGAGTGGACGCTCGCCGGCCTTCCGGGGCGCCTACGTTCACCTCGCTGAAGCGTGTTCACGGCTCGTGAGCTCCGGCAGGGTCGGACAACTGGAACCCGAGGCTCTGGCTGCACAGTTGTGGAGCTTCGTGCACGGTTTCATCACCCTCGAGTTGGCCGACCACTTCGCCGAGTTCGGCGACCCGGTTGCGCAGCTGCTGCTCCCGATGGGTGTGAACTTCGCCGTCGGGCTGGGCGACGACCGGGAACGTGCCCAGGCCTCACACGAGGCGGGAGCGCGCCTGTACGACTCGATCACGCGGGGTAGCGAAGGGTCAGACGGGCGCTGAGTGAATTGCGGCTCACGGCATGACCATTGCAGGTGACCCAAGCGGCGTACGCCATGCATCCGAGCAGGTCACTCTGAGAACACTGCCTCCGGATCAACTTGGGCAAAAGTTAGGCAAAAGTTAGGCACTGGCCAGGACGCTAAAGGAGCCAACCCCCCTACCTGCAGGTTCTCCCAGCGTTTGGTTTCTTTCCGGCGACCTCTGGGTTATGGCCTCAGAGGTTCGAGGCGGGCCGACGAGGCTCTGACCTGCGCGTTTTCGATTTCACGAAGGCGCGAGCGCTGCTGGGTTATCGGGCAAAAGAAATGGCGAAGGGATGCCCTTCCGGACACCCCTCCCGACCTGCAACTTCGCTCGTTGCGCGGGCTGGATTTGAACCAGCGACCTCTGGGTTATGAGTCGTGCATTTCCGGGTCACCTCAAGCATATTCGCTGGTCACAGGTGGCCTGAGATCTTCTCGGATCGGCTCAGGCCACCTCGCTTGGGCAAAAGTTGGGCAAAAGTTCCGCTCGCCGAGCGGCGCCTTTGCACCAAGCTCATGCTTCAGTTTTGTGCTTGATCTCCACGCCGCCCATCAGGGCCATCCCCGTGATCTCCAGGCGCGGCGCATCGCCGTCGGTGGGACCGGGGCTCGTCTTGTCCTCGACGCCACCGAGGAGCGGGGTGATCCGGGGAGACACCTTCCAACCCGAGGGGACCCAGATCTCGACTCCTCCCATCAGGGCGGTCACGTCCAGCCGAGCACCCTCGGCGGCCAGCTTCGCCTCACGGAGATCCAGCTCGACCCCTCCCATGACGGCGGTCACATCGCCGCCTCGCCAGTCGGTGCTCGTCACGCGTTCCTTCCGCCCCGACATGACCGCGGTCGCCTTGAGCCAACCCTCTCCGTGGACCGCCACGCCGGCCTCCACCTCACGACGTCGGAGCACTCCGGTCGCATCGGCCAGGATTGCCAAGCCGGCCCCGATCACCACCACGGGCCAGTACCTACCGATCCAACCGCTCTCGATCCACCCAGCATTCTGAGCGAAGAACCCGCCGCCCAGGAGCAGGAGCACCAGACCCACCAGGCTCCTGCCCCGCTCTCTGAACAGGAACCAGGCGCCGAGGAAGACCAGGATCGCCGGCCAGATCAGGCTCCAGACGCTCTCGGTCTCGATCACATCGGTGGTATCGAGGAGGAAGAGCACTCCGATGGCGACGAGCAGCAGGCCAAAGATCCAACGCGACGTCGGTCCGGTTCTCATCGCTTTCTCCTTCCGCATTGGCTTCATCGTCGTAAGCATCACACTCGCTCGTACGCGGCCGCTGCCCCGCGTTGCACGGGCAGTGCCTCAGCCCGGCGCTTGATGCCGAGCAAGCACTTCCGCATCATGGGGAAATCGGCCACCTCCACGAGGATGAGCCAGATCGCCGTGGTGGGATGACGCCACGAGGGGCGGGCCCGCACCCGCGTCACCAGGCGTGTGCTTCCGTCGGGCATCGGATCGAGGACCCACACCCACGTCGTCAGGTGGTGCTTCTCCCACCACAGCATCCACCGGTTCGGCTCATACTCCTTGACCCTCATCCCGGAGTCCTTGCCGGGCCCCAAAGGGACGAGGTCTCCGGCCTCGACGTGCTGAAGCTCCGGCACGATGCGCTCCGCGCTTCGGCGGCCAAGGTTGTCCAGCAGATCGTAGCTGTACCAGCCGGCACGACCGAATCCGATCTGCACGATCCACGGCCAGATGTCCTCTGGGCGGGCCTCCACCGTGACGGTCCGCGTGGCGTTGAACGCCGGGGCGGGCACGACTTCATCCCCCGGCATGTGCTGCGCCACCTCGTCGCGGGTGGCCCCCCACCGCAGGTGCCAGGGCCGGTACAGGCCGAAGAAGCCGGCGCCCACGAGGACGACGGCGAGGGCCAGGAAGCCAAAGATCAACATGCTCTCCACCTCCTGATCGTGATGTCTGTCATCTGGACGCTCCGGCGGGAGCCCGCTCCTTCGTTTCGGGAGGCTCACCCGCCGGGGCGAGAGCGCTCGTCCGGCTGGGTCCCAAGGCCCGCCGCCGGCCCACCAACAGCGAGGCGCACATCCCGGCGAATGCGAGATCGCGAACCCCGGCCGATGCCGTCTGGACGAAATCGGGGAGCGTCGAGGACACGGCCATCAGCACCACACCGGCCATCAACGTCAGGCCCGTCCACCGAGGAAGCACTCCGGCACGCACGACGGCCAACCCGAAGGCCAGACCCGCCAGGACCATCACCACGCCGTGGATGGTCATCCACACCCCGATCTGATCGACGAGTTGGTCCCAGTCCCGGGTCCCGTTCACGATTGCGAACACCACCGTGCCGGTGAAGAAGACGAACACGTACGCGTAGCCGGCCGCTCCGGCGAGGCCGAGCGTTCCCATCGGCGGTCGCTGGAGCAAGTACAACCCGACGACGAAGAGGGGGATCGCCGCCTCGGCCGGGAGCGTCAGGGAGAAATGCACGGTGGAGAATCCACCCTGGGCCAGTTCAAGCACATCGGTGACGAAATAGAGGGCCGAGGAAACGATCGCAGCCAGCCCGACCACCACGGGCAGGCCTGATGGTCCGCCGCCAACTCACGCCTTCCGATCATGCAGGTCCCCCTCCTGAGGGCACGGCCTCAGCGGCGTGCTTCTCCTCCCCTATTCTGGAGCCCCGAGGGAGTCGCTCTCAGGGCCGAATGGCCCGACTTTCTCGGGTCGGATGCGGGGCCAGCGCCCGGAGATCTGCATGATCCATAGACCCGAGGACAATTCCGCGGGCACTTGGGCAAAAGTTTGGGCGGCCCCAAGCGATGGTTCGCGTCAGATCTGAGGCTCACCTTCGGCTCGCGCCTCCAGACGTCGAGACACTCTCTCTCGAACTCAACGAGCAGGCCTCGTCCTTCGCCGACCACGGAAGCGGGGGGCGGGGAGGACCACGGAAGATGAGCCGGTTGATTGGCGCGTACCTCAGGCCATCTCCAAGACCGCCTCGACCGGCCGGCGAGGCGCCCTCCGGACTTCTCTATCCGGGTACCCCATCCGCACCACAACTTGGGGGAGCCCCGGGACCCCGATGAGCTCCCGGAGACGAGGTCGGAGCTCGGCGACCTGGCACGGCTGGTTCAGGTAGGACGCCTGGACGCCTTCGCCCGCAGCCACCAGAAGGGCTCGTTCCAGAGCCTGGCCGGCGGACAGCCAATCGGCCACGCCGTCAGAGGCGGTCCAGAGCATGGCCAGGAGGGGGGAGGATTCCGCCAGCTCCTCGTCTTTCGCCCCAGTCCTCGCTCCCACGTCGAACCTCCTCACCACCAGGCGGGTAATAGGCGCTATCGGAACCACCAGCCCGTCTCCGCGCCGCCGAGGATGCATCCAGGCGGCAAGCTCCCGCCTCCACCTCGGGTCGGCGAACTCAGCGCGGTCGCCCTTCTCCACGAGATCCCCGAGGCGATCTCGAGTCTCGTCGTCGCTCACGACGTGGAGCCTCGCGCCCTCGGACTCCGCGGCAGCCTGCAGCCTTGAGACGAGTTCGGCGGGGACCTCCCGATCCTCGAACCGCTTCCGGTGCGTATATCGGAAGTCGATCGCCGCCGCCAACGCACGGTCCTCGTCCGACGGCCGGTGGTCCTCCTCGAAATGGACCCGAGCCAGGAGGTCGGTGTCCTTCGGTTCAGGGAGCAGTGTGACCCTGACGTCCCACCCGGCCGCCGCGGCGGCGACCCGGAGGTTGAGGAGGGCCGCTCCGCAGCTGATGGTGAGCTCCCGGTCCTCGGGGTCGTTCACCGGAAGGGCTCTGGTGCGGTCAGCGTAGAGCAGAATGGCTCCCTCTCTCGCTTCGAAGATCCAGGGCTGCGTGTTGTGAGAGGAGGGGGCCTTCGTAGCCAGCTCTATCAGCGCTTCGGGATCCATCGACTGTTCACCTCTGAACGGAGCGATGACATCACCCTAGTCACCCGGCTAGGCTCGCACCTCCGTTGAAGGGGATGCAACTGCTGCCAACGCCGTGGTCGGGCGTCGGTCGAAGCCCAGTCGGCCTCGGGTCGCCGCCACCAGGAGGGCGGCACCTCCCACCAGCGTCCCGAGAATCACCAGGTCTACGGTGAGGCTGTCCCGCATCAGGATCAGGTTGTCCAGCGCCGCCGTGAAACTCCCGTGCAGCAACACGCAGAGCAGGAGGCTTCGGGTCCGGTTCCACAGCCACGTGTAGTAGAAGACGAACATCATCGGCCCCACGAACCCGAGGCCATAGATCGGCAGGTGCCACACCCCCCAAATCACCCCGAGCAGGAGCGTGGCGACCAACGGCGAGTAGCGCCCCTGGAGGCGGTCCAGGGCGAACCCTCGCCACCCGGGCTCCTCCTGGCCCCCGCCGATCAGCGCGATCACGACGAAGGAGGCCAGATAGGAAGGCAGTGCCGACGTCAGGCGGCTGAGCTCCACGTCTTCCCCCAGCAGGGCGAGCTCGAGGTTCATCAGTGCGAACAGGGCCGCCGGGCCCCCCAGGGCGTACAGCCAGTACCGCCCCGGGACGCGCCACCGGACAAGCGGCCGCAGCCAGTCCTGGATGGACCATCCGTTCCACCGGACGACCAGCCCGGCCGCTACGGCCGGGCCGAACGCCCCGAGGGCCAGGAGCGCCATGCCGCCCGCCCCGAACAGGGCGGGCACCCACAGCGTCCAGGAGATCGCGTATGCGAGCGTCACGAAGGTGCCCAGTGGGTGACGCCGCGCCAGGTCACGCAGACGGTCCAGGTTCATCGTCCTCACCTGCCTCTGTCGACGTTACTCAGTAGCCTCCCAGCACCCGACCGACGGGTCCGGGGCCAGCCGACCCGAGAAACGCACATCACGCTTGCTGGACGGCTTGGATCCCCGCGTACAGGACCCCTCCGCTGATGGCAATGCCGGCCAAGAGCCACGGATTGAAGTAGAGCCCCATCAGCACGAGGGCGACCGCGCCGGCCCCGATCCCGAACACGGCCCACCAGTCCTGGTGGGCAAGGAAGCCGACCCCCGCGAGCACGAACCCGAGAGCCGCGACCAGTGCCAGCGCCACAGCCAAGGACCGAACATCGCCCAGGAGCCAGGAGTGGGTCGCCCTGAACGGCTCACCCTCCTTCGCCGGGGTCGCCCACATCGCCACGGTAACGAGCCCGTGGGCGATAATGAACCCTCCGACCAGAACCCGAACCATCTCAACCACCTCCCTGTCTCCGTCCCAGGCTGGCCCCTAAAGAAGAAACTGCTGAGGGCCTAAGGACCTGGGGGTCCAGGGACTATCGGCACCCTTGCTGCATCCTGCGAGTCGCACGCGAAGGCGCGTGCTGGTCTTCGATCTCTCGCGGAGCGCGACGGTTTCAGCCGCCAAAGGTCCCCACGATCGGGGGGCGTTCGGCACCGGTCGCTGAGCACCTCACGCCGGCATGCTTGGTTCGGAGGTGTGAGCGATGCGTTCGAGGATGACCATCATGGCGATCGTCGCTGGAGCGGCGATCCTCTCTGTGGGGATCCTGGTGGTGCTGATGATCGTCCTGGGCCCGTGGCTCGGCCTCGCAGTCGGCGTGGGCATCGCCGGGGCGGTCCTGGTGATCTACCGGCTCGTCGTCCAGCCCTGGCAGCACCGCTGGGGAACCACCGACGAGGAGGTCCGGCGGGCCATGGCGGGAGACGAGATCATCCCCAGGGCCAAGTCCACGACCAGGGCGATCACGATCGAGGCTGCCCCGGAGCTGGTGTGGCCGTGGCTGGTGCAGATCGGCTACGGGCGAGCGGGCTGGTACAGCTACGACTGGATCGACAACGACGGGCGGCCCAGTGCCGATCGGATCGTTCCCGAGTTCCAGGACGTCCGGGTCGGCGACGAGATCCTCATGATCCCCGGCCAGGGTCCGCGGGTTCGTGCGCTGCGGCCGAACCGGTGGATCCTCAGCGGGGACCAGGAGACGGGCACCTGGTGCCTGGCCGTGTATCCCACTCCTGAGGGCAACACGCGGCTGGTCAGCCGGTGGCGCCAGGACTGGCCCATCACCCTGGCGACGGCGTTCTGGATCCTGATCTCCGACCCGGGGGCTTTCATCATGGAGCGCAAGATGCTGAAGGGCATCAAGCAGCGGGCTGAGCGGTTCGCCGAAAGCGGGCGATCCCGGGCCATCGAAGCGGTGGCCCTGACCCGCCAACACCAAGGGGCATCGAAGTGAGCCCTCCGGAGCACCCGTCCGAGAGGCCTTTCGGGGTCGACCTGTTCTGGATCCCTCTCGGCGCCGGCGGCTGGTTCGTGCGGCTGAACGGGCGCCTGTACGAGGCGGTCCATGCCCTACTCAAGCGCCGGCGTCCCCTCGACCTGTATCACTCGGCCCTGCAGGTCCGCCTCCCCGAAGGGGATTTCGTGATCGAGAACGCTTGGCCGATCCCGGATGCGAATGGTCGTTCCCGGGGTGTGGTGGTGGAGGGCCCCGTCGGGAGCCAGCCTCTGGCGCGCTTCCGTTTCCTTCGGTACGAGATCCGGTGTTGGAGGAACGGGACGATCCCCGACGTGGGCGAGGCTGTGGGCGGTCCGCAGCGAGTAAGCGACGATCCGCGTCAAGGCCGTCGCCTCCTGGGCCTGGTCGAGGCCGTGCCGGCTCTCGTCTGGGGGCGGGATCAACTTGGAGCGGGCGAGATGTGGAACTCCAACTCGGTGATCTCCTGGCTCCTGGCCCGAAGCGGCATCTCCACGGATGCGCTCCGGCCACCTGACGGCGGCCGGGCCCCCGGGTGGAAAATGGGGCTGCTCGTGGCCCGTCGTCGCTACGAGGGCGAGCGTCGAGGCGGCAGCCACGTCGCCACGCCCGGATCCCTCGAGGCGCCTCTGCCGTTCGAGCGGCGAGGCGCTGTGCACCTCAGCGCCTGAGCAGGACGAACTACCGGCACCCGCCTTGTCCCGCGGAGTTCTGCCTCTCGTCGTGGCTACGAGCCGAGGACGTCGCTTCCTCTCTTCCGGAGCGGCGCTCGATCAACTCCCGCCTGGACCGTCTCGGATAGGCTCACGCGTCGTGCAGGTTGCTGTATTCAGTACGAAGCCTTACGACCGGGATTTCCTGCGCCGGGCGAACGCCGGCCACGGGCATGACATCACGTTTCTCGAGCCGCGGCTGTCGCCGGAGACGGCCTCCCTTGCCGAGGGGTTCGAGGCCGTCTGCGTGTTCGTCAACGGTGTAGTCGACCGGGAGGTCCTCACCAAGCTGGCCGCCTGGGACACCCGCCTCGTCGCCCTGCGGTCTGCGGGGTTCAACAACGTTGATCTCGAGGCCGCCCAAGAGGTCGATATCACCGTCGCCCGCGTCCCGGTGTACTCGCCGCACGCCGTGGCCGAGCATGGCGCGGCACTCATCCTGGCGCTGAACCGGAAGATCCACCGGGCGTACGCGCGGGTCCGGGAGGGGAACTTCTCCCTGGCGGGGCTGATGGGCTTCGACCTGGTCGGCCGGACCGTGGGCATCGTGGGAACAGGCACGATCGGGACCGTGTTCGCCAGGATCAGGTCGGGGTTCGGATGCCGGCTGCTGGCCAACGACCCACTCCCCAACCGTGAATGTCGCGCTCTCGGAGTCGAGTACGTGGGCGCCGACCGGTTGTTCTCCGAGTCGGACATCGTCGCCGTCCACGCCCCGCTCACACCCGACTCCTATCACCTGGTCGACGAGCGGGCCCTGGCGCGGATGAAACGGGGCGCCATGCTCATCAACACCAGTCGGGGGGCCCTCGTCGACACGCGAGCCGTCATCCGGGCCCTGAAGGACGGAACCCTCGGCGCCCTCGGCATCGATGTGTACGAGGAGGAAGCCGATCTTTTCTTCGAGGACCTGTCGCAGGAGGTCATCCGGGACGACGTGTTCGCTCGACTCTTGACGTTTCCGAACGTCCTCGTCACCGCCCACCAGGCCTTCTTCACCGAGGAAGCCGTCGGTCGAATCGCCGAGACCACACTCCAGAACATTTCCAGCTTCGAGCAGGGGAACGGTGTCGTTCATCCCGTGACGGCCGACAAGCTGGCGTGACCAGCCAAGCTTTGGCCGACTCCGATAGCTGGTGGATGGGCCAATGATCCTCTTCCTTTCCTCCCGCTCAGGGTGCCCTCTCCAGGAAGGTGGTCAGTCGGGCCTCCCACTCTTTCTGGTTGAGTGGCCAGGCCTGGGGTGTGCCCCCCTCCCGGAACGACCCACACTTCGACGGTGCTCCTGATGCCCCATTGACAGAACCGAGCCGCGATGGACTCGTGGGCGACGGTCTCGGCTGTGATCAAAAGCACCGGCTGCTCCGCTCTATGACGCTAGGGTCGAAGCTGGAACGGCGGGTACCGGTCGGTGGCCAGGAGGAAGGCGTACGCCGTGACGCGATTCCCCCACCGAATCACGCCCTCAACGTAGTCGAACAGCCCTCGCGGGTACCGGCCGGTGAACAGGATGGCGAACCAGGCGATGATCACGGCGACCACCGCCCCGATCCATAGGAACGCCAGCACGACGTAGTGAGGGATGGCCAGGAGCCACTTCACCAGAGGAAGCCACCGGTTGAGGTCACGGGGAACATCCGGGTAGTCGATGTCCAGGTGGACGGATCGCTCCTCATCGGTCGACGGGTAGCGGTCATCCATCAGCGCCAGGTAGGCGCCGACCCGGTTGGAGAAGCGGAACAGGTTCAGGTTCCAATCGAACCACCACCGCGGATACTTCTGGCGGAACAGGATCATCAGAAGCGGTGCGAAGACCAGCAGGCCTCCCGCTCCCACGCTTGAAACCACGATGGCGTCCCTGGCTCGATCGTAGTACTCATACGTCCATGCGGCGCCCGACACGGCCCCCAAGACGATCGCGATGGGGATCACCGTAAACAGGCGCAACAGCGTGGTCACCCGATTGAGATCCCGGTCCGGGTAGTCCACCGAGAACTGAACGGGGTACTGGTTCTGCCTCGTGCTCATAGCTCCTCCCTTCAGCGTCCTGCGATTTGCTCTGCGGATTGAAGACCCGCCACTCCCGCACCGTCGGGTACTCGTCGATCGGCGCTAGGGCTCATGCGCCTCGCTCGGGAGTTTCACCACGTCCTGGAGCTCGGCGTCCCGATCGACCGCGCTCAGGAACCGGATGGCCACGGCGACCTCGACAATCGCCAGTACTCCGATCCCCACGCCGAGTCCCGGCGCCGCCTCTAGGCCCCGTGCGGCGGCGACCGCCGTGAGGGAGACGATCCCCACCGCGAGGAAGGCCATCGCCACCAGCACCACCGGGGCGAGGACGTAGCCCCAGGGCCGGCGTCTCGCCAAGAGTACACCGGCCAGTACCGCCCCCGGTAGGAACAGGGCCAGATCCAGGACGTGCACCGGGTTCGTCGGCAGTCCGGCCTCCGTCAGCGCTTCGGGGACGGTCCCCGTGACTATGGGCGGGATGATCTCCGACAGCCACAGCAGGTAGAAGACCGATCCGATCCCGATGAGCACCGCCGAGGTGGAGCGAGCGGGGGTCCGGTCGAGAAACTTCGAGCTGATCCGGACCGGATCGAGGCTCCCCAGTCCGCCGATGAGCGCGTAGATCGAGAGGCCGAACACCGCGACCCACACCAGGAACAGCGGCCCGAAATGAACATCGAAGGCGTAGATCGCATAGCTGTACGCGGTGTAGACGAGGATCCCGGTCCACCCCAGGTAGGCGCGGAGCGACCCGCGGCTGGCGGCGAGCGCCAGCAGCAGCAGGGCCGGAAAGGCGACCAGGTTGGCGATGTCCTGGCCCACGGCCTGCGCGGCCCAGTTGGAGGTCTCCTTCCCATAGAGCCGGTCGTCGAGGAGGATTCCGATCACGCTCCCGGTCATCCCGAGGACCGCGATGGGCACGGACAGCCACAGCCAGAACGAGCAGGGCACCGAACTCATGACAGCTCCCCGGCGATTTCCTCGGCCCAGGCCCTGATGGCGTCCCAGTCGCGGAAATCGCCTTCTGGGGCCCGGAGCGCAAGAACGATGGCCTTCTCGCCGAAGCTCAACTGCTTCTTGACGAGCTTGCCCGCGAACACCCGATGGCCTCGGGCTTTCGTAGCCTCCATGACATCCTCGACCTCGACGGGATCCTCCTCGGGCTTGGGAGGATCGCCGATCGGCCCACTCGAGAAGAGCCATACCGGCCGCCCCGCCAGGGCACCGCTGGACCGGCCCACCAGCTCCTTCGCTGGCTTGAGCCAATGGCCTGCGTAGACGGCGCTTCCGAGGACCGCGGCGTCGTAGTCGTCGATCCTTCCGACCTCCTCGGGAGGGACCAGCGTGACTTCGAGGCCGCGCCCCGTGAGCACGTCGGCGATCGCCCGGGCGATCTCACCGGTCGCTCCATACTTGGTCGCCGCTGACACCAGGACCCTCATCGCGAACTCCTTCTATGGGCCACGACTCATCCGATCACCCGACCCACTCAGGACGGAGTGGCTTCCGCACGTCGGGGGCGCGGGTGATGCCTGAACCATTGAAGGGGAACGGCTGGATGTCGGGGCGGGTCGTTGGGCCCGCGAACCGGGGGACCCTTGGTCCTCTCTCTGCGCCGATCGATCTCCGCCCGAGCGGGGCAACGCATCCGGCCTCGAGAAGCTTCTCGTGCAGCTGGCACTCGGGCCGTCGCCACGGCTGGTCGCAGTCGCTAGGCTTCGATAGCGATGAGCCCGTCCGAGGGCCGTTCTCAGCGCCGGGACGCCCTGGTGCAGGCGGGCCTGGTGCTCGCATCCGAACTCTCGCTGCCATCGATCCTGCAGAAGATCGTGGAGCTCGCGTGCCAGGTTGCCGATGCGCGCTATGGGGCCTTGGGGGTGCTGGATCCCGACGGACGGATGATCTTCGATTTCATCACTCACGGGGTGACAGAGGAGGAGCGGCGGGCCATCGGGAACCTCCCGGTGGGGAAGGGCATCCTGGGCCTGCTGATCACCGAGGCCACGCCGATCCGGATGGCCAAGATCCAGGACCATCCCCGGTCCGTGGGCTTCCCACCGAACCACCCCCCCATGACCTCGTTCCTCGGCGTGCCGATGAAAGTGCGGGGCCGGGTGTACGGGAACCTGTACCTCACCGAGAAGCGCGGGGCGGCCCAGTTCACCGAGGAGGACCAGGAGGCCGTGGTGACCTTGGCGGCCCAGGCGGGGGTGGCCATCGAGAACGCCCGGCTGCACGAGGAGCTCAGGCGCCTTGCGGTGCTCGAGGATCGGGAGCGGATCGCCCAGGAGCTCCACGACGGGGTGATCCAGTCCCTGTTCGCCGTAGGGATGGGCCTCCAGGCCGCTGAGGCCATGGCCGAGGACCCGGAGACGGTTCGGGCCCGGCTCGACGCCGCGGTGAACGACGTCGACCGGGTCATCCGGGACCTCCGCAACTACATCTTCGGCCTCGGGGGAGGACCGGCCGATCGGGAGCTATCCCGGGCCCTCCACGGACTGGGCGACGAACTGCGGAGGGGGTCGGACATCGCCATCCGGGTTGACGTGGACCCAACGGCCACCAGCGCACTGGCCTCCCGAGCCACCGACATCGTCCAATTCGCCCGGGAGGCCCTGACGAACGCCGTCCGCCACGCGGATCCCGCAACCGTATCCTTAGTCGTCTCGCGGGACGACGACTCGTTCGTGCTCGAGATCGAGGACGACGGGAAAGGGTTCGATCCAGAGGACGCCGAGGGGCGGGGCCGCGGGCTGAGCAACCTGCGGGCCCGAGCCGAGACGCTCGGAGGCGAGCTGGACATCGATTCCAAGCCAGGGCTGGGTACCCGGGTGCGGCTGCGGGTGCCGACGTGAGCCGATGCTAGGGTCGGGAGGCGTGGAGGACCAGCCGATCCGGGTGCTGCTCGTGGACGACCACGAGGTCGTCCGCCAGGGTCTTCGGGCCATGCTGGAGGCGGCCGGGGACGTCGTCGTGGCCGGCGAGGCCGCCGGAGTCCGAGAAGCCGTCGAGGTGGCGGAGGCCGTCCGGCCGGACGTGGTGGTGATGGACGTGCGGCTGGAGGACGGGAGCGGGATCGAGGCGACGAGAGAGATCAGGGCGGCTCGCCCTGACACCAAGGTGGTAATGCTGACCTCGTTCGCCGACGATGAGGCCCTGTTCGCCTCGATCTTGGCCGGTGCCTCCGGGTACGTCCTCAAGCAGGTTCGGGGCGGTGATCTCCTCCAGTCGATCCGAACCGTGGCCCGAGGCGGCTCGCTCCTGGATCCCGCCGTGACCGGAGCGGTGCTGGATCGGCTCCGGAAGGGGAAACACCTCCTAAAGGACGAGAAGCTGGCCCGGCTCTCCCCCCAGGAGGAGCGGATCCTGGCGTTGGTCGCCGACGGAAAGACCAACAAGGAGATCGGGGACGAGCTCCACCTGGCCGAGAAGACCGTGAAGAACTACGTCTCCAGCATCCTGTCCAAGCTGGAGGTCGCCCGCCGTGCTGAGGCCGCCGCCTATCTGGCCCGCCGCACCGGCACCCCAGGGGAGTAGGCCGAAGGTCCCCCAGGGTCCCAACCAAGTAGGGCCATCAGCCTCATGGTCGTCCCTTCCTGAGCGGCGATGCTGTGCTCAACGAAAGGAGGTTGGTGATGACCACCGGAGTGATCGAAAAGGAGGCTGAGGTGCAGACGAGCAGGCAGCCAGCCATGGAGGTCGTGGAGAGGCCCCAGTCGGTCAAGGGCGCCCGCTTCTGGGGCGTCCTGCGCATCGCCATGGGATGGACGTTCCTGTGGGCATTCCTGGACAAGGCCTTCGCCCTCGGTTTCGCCACCGGGCGGAACCCGGAGACCGGAGCGATCGACTTCTTCGGCCCGGACGCCTGGATCAACGGAGGATCGCCCACCGACGGCTTCCTCCAGTTCGGGGTCCACACCAAGGGGTTCTTCGCGGACCTGTACGGCGCCCTGGCGGGCCAGACCTGGGTGGAATGGGGCTACATGCTGTCCATGCTGCTGATCGGGCTGGCCCTGATCTTCGGCATCGGCACCCGGCTGGCCGCCATCGGCGGCATCGTGTGGATGGCCATGTTCTACACGGCCAGCGCCCTCTGGCCGGAGAACAACCCGTTCCTGGACGACCACGTGGTGTACGCGATCGTCCTAGCCGGGATCGCCTACGTCGGCGCCGGCCGCTTCCTCGGCCTGGGCCGGCGGTGGGAGAGCATCGCGCTGGTCCGGAGGTTCCCGGTCCTGAAGTAGCTCGACGCTCCGGTGGCCGAAGGGGGCGGGCTCAGCCCGCCCCCTTCGCATTGCAGGCTTCCGGGCCACAGGACCTCTTCAGGAAGGGCCCTTCGACCCTAGGTCGGTCCCAGCGTCGCCCTTACCGTGAACAAGAGTTGACGACCGAGAGGTGAGAACCATGAACGTACGAGACGTGATGAGCATCCGGCTCATCGCGGTCAGGCCGGAAGAGCCCCTCAAGGAGGTGGCCAGGGTCCTGGTCCGCGACCGGATCGGGGGGGTCCCGGTCACCGACGTGGAGGGCCACGTCCTCGGGATCGTGTCCGAGACCGACCTCCAGCCCACCAAGGAGGAAGCTCCCCTCCGTCCGGTCCGCAACGCGG
>Ga0299907_10001190_pt1 | contig 14577 bp, 19 predicted proteins | sample RVTome_16_FD_198680 | JGI IMG/M metagenome (GOLD analysis project Ga0299907, IMG submission 198680) | Soil microbial communities from uranium-contaminated site in the Upper Colorado River Basin, Wyoming, United States - RVT152D67 (version 2) ... | reverse complement strand
GCGCGGGATCAGGGCTTCGACGCGCTGCTCACCATCTCCAATGAGATCGCGCCGATGGCTGGTGTCCACCCGACAGTCGTCGACCGCCGCAAGACAAGGAAGATCCCACTGCATCACTTGTCGTGGACTCAGGTACTGACCGAAGCGGTCATGCAGAAGACGCATCGCGGCGTCTCCGATCCCGATCAGGCATGGATCCTTGGCGAACTGATCCGGTACCTGGAGGAGCCCCGCTCTGGCGCCATGGAGTTCGAGGACATGGGCCAGTCGTGGGTGAGCGTCAGGGACGCGACTACTCATGGGACTTTGCGTCCTTATGACAAGGCGGCTGCTGAGGTCAGCAGCCGATGGGATCAGCTTGTCCGCTATGCATGCCTGCGATTCGGGAGGAGTCTCGGCATCGAGGTTCAGCCCCTCTTGTCGAAGCGCGAGCTGGCCGATCCTTCGTCACGAACGCAGGCTGTTGTCGCCTCGCTGTGCAGGGATGGCTCGATGACTGGCGCGCTTAGGATCCCTGGGACCGCGGGCCCAATCTCGTTGTGCGCTGACCTTCGTGCCGGTCGGGTGAGCGCATGGCTTGAGGTCGAAGCACCTCAGACGGGTAAGCCGACCACGCGAGTCAACTGGCTTGTCCGACAACTCAAGGACGCGCCGGCAACGGCACGCGTAGACGCCTTCACCGTCCATGGGCGCGGCTTGAGTGGTTCAGCGTTGCTCGGCAAGCTGCGTGAGGATCCGACGGCTTTGGTCGACGTCAAGCGTGAACTACGTGCCTTCCGCGTCGTGGTCAGCGCACCCATGGGCACCAAGCGGGGGCAAGGGCGAGGTTCCTTTGTGGGGTCCGTGCTCGATCTGCTGGATGCCTTCTACGCATCGACAGTTCAGAACGTGAAGCCGTGGAGTGCGACACCACCCAAGTTCCGGCCGCCGCCACCGCCTGACCCGACGGTGTCGGAGCAACTGGGGTCTACGGCGCTCTCATCGCAAGATGGACCAACAACGGAAGACCGTCGACGACCTGTGACGGATCCCGAGCCGTCTGCCGCCGCGATGACTGCGACCACGGCGGACAAGGAGCCGCCGACGAGCCCCGGGTAGGGTCGCTCCCATGTCGTCGCCGGAGCCTGTGACCACCGACGCCGACACGGCAAGGCGCCAACAGCAGTTCACCGAGCAGGCGATGGAGTTCATGCCGTCGCTCTACACGGCGGCGCTGCGCATGACCCGCAACACGGCCGACGCCGAGGACCTCGTGCAGGAGACGTACCTCAAGGCATACCGGGCGTGGGACTCGTTCCAGCAGGGCACCAACCTCAAGGCCTGGCTGTACCGCATCCTCACCAACACGTTCATCAACCGGTACCGCTCGAAGAAGCGCCGGCCCGACGAGACCGATCTCGACGAGATCGAGGACCTCTACCTCTATCGCCGCCTGGGCGGCCTCGAAGCGGCGCAGACGGGGCGCAGCGCCGAGGACGAGGTGATGGACCTCTTCACCGAGACCGACGTGAAGGCCGCCATCGAGGCCCTCCCCGAGAACTTCCGCATGGCCGTGCTGCTGGCCGACGTCGAAGGGTTCTCCTACAAGGAGATCGCCGAGATCCTCGACATCCCGATCGGGACGGTCATGAGCCGCCTTCACCGAGGAAGAAAGGCGCTGCAACGCGCGTTGGTCGACTTTGGAACGCAGCGCGGCCTCGTGGCCACCAGCGAGATCAACAGCGACACCGACCGGGACAGGGACGGGCAGGATGACTGACGACGACGACCTCGATTGCCGGGCGGTCATCCAGGAGCTCTACACGTTCCTCGACGGCGAGCTGGCCGAGACCAAGAGCGTCGAGCTCACCCGCCACCTGCACGGCTGCATCGACTGCCACGAGGCGGTCGCCTTCCACGCCGAGCTCAAGATGGTCATCTCGACCAAATGTCGCGACCAGGTGCCGGACTCGCTGCGCCAGCGGATCGCCGCCGCCCTGGGACTCACGTCACAGCAGCCGGGGGAATAGCCCGGCCGACCCCGAGGGTTGGACGGCGCATGAGCGAAGCGGCAATCGCCGGCTCTTCCCTCACCGGCGGCGGCGACCGTCCGTCGAAGCGGTTCGGCAAGGACCGCGTCTGCCGTGAAGAGGGTTGCAAGACCCGGCTGTCCTTGTACAACCCCGGCAAGTTCTGCTCGTTGCATGAGCCGATGACGGTGCCCCGCACCCGGGGCAAGAAGATCGCCTGACCAGAGCCGGCGCGCTGCGGCCGCAGCTCTTGGGCGCGCTGATATGCCACATGCGGCCGAAATCGCGCCCAAAAGCGCTTTGGATGCCCCGGGATTCCACACGGCCGAACGCCGCCCCGTACGATCGCGGCCGATGCACTCGTACCTTCTCGTCGCGGCCAAGGTCTGGCACTTCTGGCTCGGGGTCTTCCAGGTGGTCCCGGCGATCCTGCTGATCGTCGCGATCGGTGTGTTGTACGTCGTGAAGGTGCTGTCGAAGAAGTATCCGCCGCAGTAGCGGGCACACTGGGTCCCATGAGCGATCCGGTCGCCTGGGACATCGCCGAGAAGGTGGCCGCACGCGTCGGCGGTCGTGAACCGCTGGCGGACTCCTACCTCTACGCCTCGCTGCAACCCGACTTCGAAGAGCTCACCGCGCTGGCCGAAGAGCTCGTCGCCGACGTCACCGGCATGCGCAGCTTGCAGGGCCCCGCCCGCGCCCGTGTCACCGACCGCGCCGGCTGGGTGACGGCCAACGTCGCCAGCTTCCAGCGCTTGTTGCGGCCGGTGCTCGACAAGCTCGCGCCGCGCATCAGCAGCAGCCCGGTCGCTCCCGTCACGCGGGCGGTGGCCGGCGTGCAGCTCGGCACGATGCTCGGGTGGATGTCGACACGCGTGCTCGGCCAGTACGACCTGTTGCTCGTCGAGGGCGAGGACGTCGAGAACCAGGACCTCGTGTACTTCGTCGGTCCGAACGTGCTCTCGCTCGAGAAGCGCTTCGACTTCCCGCCGCGCGAGTTCCGCCTGTGGCTCGCGCTGCACGAGGTGACGCACCGCGTGCAGTTCACCGGCGTCGAGTGGATGCGCCCGCACTTCCTCTCTCTCGTCGAGCGCACGTTGCAGGGCATCGATCCCGACCCGGGCCGGTTCCTCGACGCGCTCAAGCGCGCCGTCGACCAGGTGCGCGCCGGCCACAACCCGCTCGACGACGGCGGCATCGTCGCGTTGCTGGCGGGCGACGAGCAGCACGCCGCGCTGCAGCAGGTGCAAGGTCTCATGAGCCTGCTCGAGGGCCACGGCGACGTCACCATGAATCGCGCCGGCCAGCGCCGCGTGCCCGACGCCGAGCGCTTCCACCGCACGCTGCACCAGCGGCGCAAGCAGGCGACGCCGGCGGCCAGGCTGCTGCAGAAGCTGATCGGCCTCGACGCCAAGCTCAGGCAGTACGAGCAGGGCGAGCGGTTCATCGCCGCGGTCGAGGCGGACGGCGGCCCGGCGCTGTTCAACCGGATCTGGGAGTCGCCCGACCACCTGCCCGACCTCGACGAGATCCGCCACCCCGAACGCTGGTTGACCCGGATCCGCACCCCCCAGCCGTCCTCGTCAGTAACCTGACGTGCTGGCATGTCAACCATCCTCGTCGTCGACGACGAAGCCGACATCCGCGAGCTGATCCGGCTGAACCTCGAGCTCGACGGCCACACCGTCATCGGCGCCGCCAACGGCATCGAGGCACTGGAGTTCGCGGTGGGTGAGCACCCCGACGTCGTGGTGCTCGACGTGATGATGCCGGAGATGGACGGCTGGGAAACCCTGGCGCAGATGAAGTCGTCGATCGACCCCGTCATCGCCGAGATCCCCGTGATCATGCTCACGGCCAAGGCCGACGACATCGACCGCATCCGGGGCGGCATCGAGGGTGCGATCCGCTACCTCACCAAGCCGTTCTCGCCGAACGAGCTGCGCACCGAGGTGGCGGGCGCGCTGGCCGGCGACCCCGAGCCGCTCAAGCGCCGTCGGGCGCAGACCGATGCGCTCGAACAGCTGGCCCGCATGGAGAGCGGCTCGCCCAGCGCCGAGCCTGGTGCCGCCCGCGCGGCGCGGCCGCACCTCACCCGGTTGGAACGGGCGCACGAGCCCGAGCCCGCGATCAAGGCGGCGTTGCAGGTGGCACCCGAGAAGGTGCGCACGCTGTCCGACAAGCAGCGCGAGCTGCTCGACACCGTCGGGTCGACGCCTACGGTGAGCGAGGCGGCCGACCGGCTGCAGGTGAGCCGGTCGAACGTGTACGCCAGCCTGCGGCGCATCGCCCGCAAGCTCGACGTGCGCTCCGTGCCCGAGCTGGTCACGATGGCCCGCGCCGGTGCCATCCCTGACAAGGGCTGAGCAGCTCCTCGAGCGGACGACGTTCCCGCCTCCGGGGACGGAAGTGGTGTGCGCGGTGTCGGGTGGTGGGGACTCGCTCGCGTTGCTCGTCTTGGCGTGCGCTGCCGGGCTGGAGGTGACCGCGGTACACGTCGACCACGGCGGGCGGGTGGGTTCGGCGGACGAGGCGTCAGTTGTCGCCGATGCCGCTGCGCGTTACGGGGCGCGCTTCGAACGGCGGGCGGTGGACGTGGCTGGGGGGCCGAACCTGGAGGCGCGGTGGCGCGACGCCCGCCTGTCCGTGCTGCCTGCGGGCGCGCTGACGGGTCACACGCTCGACGACCGCGCCGAGACGGTGGTGTTGAACCTGATGCGGGGGAGCGGTCTCGACGGGCTGGCCGGCATCCGCCCCGGACCGACGAAGCCCTTGCTCGCGCTCCGGCGGTCGGAGACGCACGCGCTGTGTACGTCGGTGGGCTTGGCGCCGGTTGCCGACCCCACCAACGACGACCCGTCGTTCAGCCGCCGCAACCGCGTGCGCCACGACGTGCTTCCGTTGTTGGATGTCGTTGCCGAGCGCGACGTCGCCGCCGTCTTGGCGCGCCAAGCGGACTTGTTGCTCGACGACGCTGCTTTGCTGGACGCACTGTCTCTCGAAGCCGTTCCCGATCCTGCCGACGCGCGTGTGCTCGCCGCCGCTCCGCTGCCGTTGTCGCGGCGCGCCGTCCGCCGCTGGCTCAGCGGCCCCGGCGGTCACCCGTTGGACGCGGCCTCCGTCGACCGCGTGCTGGCCGTCGCCCGCTGCGAGTCAGCCGCGTGCGAGCTCCCGGGCGGCGTGCGCGTCGAACGCTCCGGCATGCGCCTGCGGTCGGTGGGCCCTTGACGAACATCCGTTCGAGCTTGCACACTACGGGTGTCGATAGTCCACGGCGGCTCAGGGGGAACATGCGACACTTGGCTGAGATGACGACGTCCGCGCACGACATCGGCGGCGAGCTCAGACGGCGCTTGCCCGGCATCGGCGTGGTCAAGCTGCACAAGCTCCTGTACTACGCGCAGGGCTGGCACCTGGTGCAGTACGGCGAGCCGTTGTTCAAGGAGACGATCCAAGCTTGGGCGAACGGTCCCGTGGTCGCCTCACTCTGGGCCGACGAGAAGCATGGTCGGTCGCGGCCGGCACTGAGGCCGCTGTCTGGCGAGGTTCTGGCGACGGTCGAATACGTCGTCGCGCGCTACGGCCGGCTGACCGGCGCAGAACTGATCCGCAAGACCCACCACGAGGATCCGTGGCGCGCCGTGAGCGAGAGTGACGATCCGGCCTTGGCAGGAGATCCGCGCATAACCGACGACGCATTGCACCAGTGGTTCGAACGGGACGAGGAGCGCGTCGCGTACGTCGCCGAGGTTGAACGTCTTCGCGCACGGACCGACATCTACTCGTTCGAGCCGCGACCGCTCACACCGGAGCACCACGCTGCAATCGACCGGGCGCTTCGTGGTGAGCGCGTCAACCACCGGCGTGGATGATGGCCGGGGGCGCCACGCTGCGCCTCGGTCCGCTCGCCGCTGACCACCAGGACGAGCTGGCGACCTTCCGCTGCCGCCAGTTCAAGGCGCCGTGGACGGACGGCATCGAAGAGCTGGTGCAGACGCGGCTCGCCGGCGAGCTGGAGTTGGGTGCGATCGAGGCGCTGGGTCTGTGGCGCGACGACTTGCTCGTTGGTGTTGTCGCATGGAGCCGGCAGCCGGCCAGGCCTGAGGTGCTCCACTGTGTTCTCCTCGCCGTGCGTACCGGGCACCTGCGGCGTGGTCATGGGATGCGGCTCAAGAGCGCGCTGCTGGAGCATGGGCGTGCTGCCGGCGCGCTCGCGATCGAGTCCGATGTGCACTTCGACAACGATCCGATGCTCGAGCTCAACCTCAAGCTGGGTGCCAACATCGAACGGATCTCGGGCGATCCTGACTATCTCTTCTGTGTCATCCGGCTCTGACCGCAGATAACGTCGCCATCGTGCCCCCAGACGACGGACCCGACGGACCCGAAGCAGACGACCCGAACCTCGGCGACGTCGTGGTGACCGCCGACCAGCTCACGGCCCGCATCGCCGAGCTGGGCAAGGAGATCACCGAGGACTACCGGGACCGGCCGCCGCTGCTCGTGGGTGTGCTCAAGGGTGCGTTCGTGTTCATGTCCGACCTCGCACGCGAGATCAAGCTCCCCGTCGAGTTCGACTTCATGGCCGTGTCGTCGTACGGCAGCGCCACCAAGACGAGCGGCGTCGTCCGCATCGTGAAGGACCTCGACCTCGACCTCACCGGCCGCCACGTGCTCGTCGTTGAGGACATCATCGACTCCGGCCTCACGCTCAACTACCTGCGCAAGAACTTGCTGGCGAGAGGCCCCGCCAGCCTCGAAGTGTGCGCCCTGCTCCTGAGGGAAGGCCGCCAGGTCGACGACCTCGGCCTCCGCTACATCGGCTTCGTCATCCCCCCGGCGTTCGTGGTCGGCTACGGCCTCGACATCGCCGAGCGCTACCGCAACCTGCCCTACGTCTGCGTCTACCGGGGCGCCACGGACTAGCGAGGACCCGAGCGGAACCCGAGCGGAACCGGAGCGGGACCCGAGCGGGACCGAAGGGGCCGAAGGAGGCCGAGGCCGGTAGCCTGGTCCGCACTGTGAAGAAGCGCCCCAGCAGCAGGATCGTGCTGCTCTTCGTCGTCGCCCTGGTCGTCCTGATCGTCATGAACGGCTTCATGGGACGCAAGGACAGCTACCGCGACCTCACGCTCGCCCAGTTCCAAACGGCGGTGCAACGCAACGAGGTCAAGACCGCCGAGATCACCGAGACAGCAGAACGCGGCCAGATCAAGGGTCTCCTGCGCAACAACAACGTCAAGTACCAGGTCGAGTACCCGGCGTCCTACGGCGAGACGATCACGAAGGACCTGCTGTCGCCGGACCGCAAGATCGGCGTCGAGGCCAAGCCCGAGAAGGACAACATCTGGCTCTCGGTGCTGCTCAACCTCCTGCCGATCCTGCTCCTGGTCGGCCTCTTCATCTTCATCCTCAACCAGATGCAAGGCAGCGGCAGCCGCGTGATGCAGTTCGGCAAGGCTCGTACCAAGCAGGTGTCGAAGGACCAGCCGAAGGTCACGTTCGCCGACGTCGCGGGCGCCGACGAAGCGGTGGCCGAGCTCCAGGAGATCAAGGAGTTCCTCGAGGCGCCGGCCAAGTTCCAGGCGATGGGCGCCAAGATCCCGAAGGGCGTCCTCCTGTACGGGCCGCCCGGCACCGGCAAGACGCTGCTGGCGCGAGCGGTCGCTGGCGAGGCGGGCGTGCCGTTCTTCTCGATCTCCGGCAGCGACTTCGTCGAGATGTTCGTCGGCGTCGGCGCCAGCCGCGTGCGCGACCTGTTCGAGCAGGCAAAGACCAGCGCGCCGGCGATCATCTTCATGGACGAGATCGACGCCGTCGGTCGCCACCGCGGCGCCGGCCTCGGCGGCGGGCACGACGAGCGCGAGCAGACGCTCAACCAGCTGCTCGTCGAGATGGACGGCTTCGACGTGAAGACCGGCGTCATCCTCATCGCCGCCACGAACCGTCCCGACATCCTCGACCCCGCGCTGCTGCGGCCCGGTCGCTTCGACCGCCAGATCGTGGTCGACCGTCCCGACCTCGAAGGCCGTAAGAAGATCCTCGAAGTGCACGCGAAAGACAAGCCCATCGACGCGCACTCCGTGAAGCTCGACGTGCTCGCGCGCCGCACGCCCGGCTTCACCGGCGCCGACCTCGCCAACACGCTCAACGAGGCCGCGCTGCTCGCCGCCCGCCAGAGCCAGCCCGAGATCAGCATGCGCCACCTCGAAGAGGCGATCGACCGCGTGATCGGCGGGCCCGAGCGCAAGACGCGCGTCATGTCCGACCGCGAGAAGAAGGTCATCGCCTACCACGAGGGCGGCCACGCGCTCGTCGGCCACGTGCTGCCCAACGCGGACCCCATCCACAAGGTGTCGATCGTGGCGAGGGGACGCGCCCTCGGGTGGACGCTCGCGCTCCCGACGGAGGACAAGTACCTCGTCACCCGCAGCGAGCTGTGCGACGAGCTGGCGATGCTCATGGGCGGGCGCACGGCAGAAGAGCTGATCTTCGCCGACCCCACCACCGGCGCGGCCAACGACATCGAGAAGGCCACGCACATCGCGCGCGCCATGGTGACCGAGTACGGCATGAGCGACCGGCTCGGTCCCCAGCAGCTCGGCCAGAAGCAGGGCGAGGTCTTCCTCGGTCGCGACTACGGCCACCAGGCGAACTACTCGGACGAGGTCGCGGCGCGCATCGACGGCGAGGTGCGCGAGCTCATCGGCGACGCGCACCTCGAAGCGCGCGCCGTCCTCGAAGCGCACCGCGACGTGCTCGACCGCCTCGCCGGCGCGTTGATCGACAAGGAGACGCTCGACACGCCCGAGCTCGAGGAGATCATGGGTCACCTCGAACCGTGGCCTGGGCGGCGCAACTACGTCCCCAACGGCTCGACCCGCCCGAAGGCTCGCGCCCGTGGCACGAGCGCGGCACAACCGGCGACGGCCCCGGCCAGCGGTGAGGGCGACGCCAAGCCGGCCCGCCGGCGCCGCGCGCCGAAGCCCGCGTTCGGCACCTAGTGAGCATCGACAAGGCCCGCGTCGAGAAGGCCGTCTCCGAGATCCTCGAAGCGCTCGGCGTCGACCTGAGCGACGAGAACTTCGACCGCACGCCCCAGCGCGTGGCCGAGATGTTCGACGAGGTCTTCGGCGGGCTCGACCAGCGGCCCGAAGACGTGCTCTCGGTGACGTTCGACGCGTGCCACGACGAGATGATCCTGCTGAAGGACATCGACATGATCTCGGTGTGCGCTCATCACCTCGTGCCCTTCATCGGCCGGGCGCACGTGGCCTACATCCCGAACGAGGACGGCCGCATCACGGGCCTCTCGAAGCTCGCCCGCCTCGTCGAGATCTACGCCCGCCGCCCGCAGGTGCAGGAGCGGCTCACGAGCCAGATCGCCGACGCACTCGAGTCCGTCCTCCAGCCCCGGGGCGTGCTCGTGGTCGTGGAGGCCGAGCACCTCTGCATGTCGGCCAGGGGCGTGAAGAAGCCGGGGGCGATGACGGTGACCTCGGCCGTCCGGGGCCTCTTCCGGGACGACGCCCGCACCCGCGCCGAGGCCATGGCCTTCATCCACGGCCGCTGACGCCCGCCTGACCGCCCCGGCCCACCGCCTAACCTCTGCGCCCGTGCCGCTCGTCATGGGGGTCGTCAACGTCACCCCCGACTCCTTCTCCGACGGTGGGCGCTTCCTCGACCGGGATGCGGCCATCGCCCACGGCCTCGTGCTCTTCGCCCAGGGCGCCGACGTGGTCGACGTGGGCGGGGAGTCCACCCGGCCGGGCGCCGAGCCCGTGCCCGAGGCGGAGGAGCTGGCCCGGGTGGTGCCCGTCGTCGAGGAGCTGGCGCGGCACGGCAAGGTCTCGGTCGACACCCGCAAGCCAGCCGTGGCCGAGGCCGCCGTGGCCGCCGGCGCAACGCTCGTCAACGACGTGTCCGCATCGGCCGATCTGTGGCAGGTCGCGGCGAACGCCGGCGCCGGCTACGTCGCCATGCACATGCAGGGAACGCCCGGCACGATGCAGCAGGCGCCGCGCTACGACGACGTCGTCGGCGAGGTCCGCGCCTTCCTCGTCGAGCGCGCCACCGCCGCCCGTGACGCCGGCGTCGACGAGGTGTGGATCGACCCCGGCATCGGGTTCGGCAAGACCGCGGAGCACAACCTGTCGCTGCTCAAGCACCTCGGCGCCCTGGTGGACACGGGCTTCCCTGTCGTCGTCGGCACCTCACGCAAGCGGTTCCTGCAAGGCCTGATCGGTGCGGGACCGGACGATGTCCTCGAAGGCACGATCGCCACGTGCGTCGCGGCGATGCAGGCCGGCGCGCGCATGGTGCGCGTGCACGACGTGCGTCCCGCCGTCGAATCAGCGCGGCTGGTCGGGCCGGCGGAGCTCGGCCAAAGCCAGCAGGGCGCACGCGCATGAGGGGCAAGTGGGAGCGCGGCATCCAGCCGCGCAACTTCGCGTGGATCATCAAGGACAAGCTCGCGGTGAGCGAGCGCCCTGGTGGCTACGCGCGCAACCACCGCAAGGTGCGGCGCCACGAGGAGATCCTGTGGCTGCGGAACCAGGGCTTCACGCGCGTCGTGTCGCTGCTGCCGTCGCCGCACAACCTCTACGCCTACGACGAGCTCGGCGTCACGTGGTCGCACTTCCCGTTCGGCACCGGCGCCGATCCGCGCGCGGTGCTGCTCGACCTCTACGACCAGCTGAAGGAGTGGATCGGCGCGGGCGAGCGCATCCTCCTGCACCAGGAAGAGCTCGGCGACCGCGTGATGGGCGTCGTCGGCGGCTTCCTCTTGTACGGCGGGTTGGTCGACACCGGGCCGAACGCGGTCACGATCGTCGAGCAGATGCTGCACCGGCAGATGGGCCCCGGAGGACGCGAGCTGATCGGCGTCGCCGCCGAGATCTGACCGAGTCTTCGGCGCGATGGACAGGATCGAGTTGCGGGGACTGCGGGTGCTCGGCACCCATGGCGTGCTCGACGCGGAGCGCACGCAGCCGCAACCGTTCGAGGTCGACCTCGTCGTCGACGCGGACTTGCGTGCTGCGGGCGCGTCGGACGCGCTCGCTGACACTGTCGACTACGGCGCGCTGGCGGACGTGGCGCGCCGCGTCGTCGCGGGCGAGACGCACGACCTCATGGAGCGCATCGCCGAGCGCGTTGCCGAGGACGTGCTCGCCGCGGACGGGCGGGTCGCCGCGGTCACCGTGACCGTGTGGAAGCTGCGCCCGCCCGTGCCCGTCGACCTCGACCGGGCCGGCGTCACGATCCGGCGCGAGCGGGACCCGATCGAGGGTCCGGCGTGAGGGCGTTCGTCGCGCTCGGGTCGAACCTCGGCGACCGCTGGAGCTACCTCCGCGAGGCGGTGCAGTCCCTGCCGGGCGTCGTGGCCACGTCGCCCGTGTACGAGACCGCGCCCGACGGCGGCCCCGGCTGGCGGAGCTCAACCCAAGGAGACGTGCGAGGGCAGGGGGACTACCTCAACTGCGTCGTCGAGCTCGATCTGCCCGCCGACGTCACGCCGCGCCAGCTCCTCGGCATCTGCCACCGGCTCGAATCGGCGGCGCACCGCGTCCGCACCGAGAAGCGATGGGGGCCGCGCACACTCGACGTCGACATCCTCCTCATGGGCGACGTGGTGGTGAACGAGCCCGACCTGCAGGTGCCGCACCCACGCATGCGGGAGCGCCGGTTCGTGCTCCAGCCGCTCCGTGACCTCGCGCCCGAGCTGGTACCCGAGGACCTCGAACGGCTTGGCGGGCGCGTCCGGCTGGCCGGTACGCTGTAGGCACCGAACAAGACGAACGGCACCCGGGCGACCGGGGCCGGAACGGAGTAGGTGGAGAGGTACATGTTTCGACGAGGCGCCGTACGCGTCACGGGCGAACCTGCGCGGGATCGGCATCGTTCGTAATGGCTCGTCGAGCCGTACGCGTCATCGGGCCGGGCCGCGCCGGCCGCTCGCTGCTGGCCGCCTTCGACAAGGCGGGCTGGCGAGTCGCCGGCCCCGCGCTCGGGCGTGACGACGACGTGCGCGATGCGGCGGCCAGTGTCGACCTGCTGGTGATCGCCACGCCCGACCGCTCCGTTGCCGAGGTGGCCGCTTCCGTAGTGCCTGTAGCGACGACGGTGGTCGCGCACGTGGCCGGGTCGCTCACGCTCGACGTGCTCGCGCCGCACGCCAAGCGGGCGTCGTTGCACCCGCTGCGCAGCATCCCCGACGGCTCCACCCACCTGAGCGGCGCGTGGTTCGCGGTGGACGGGGACGCGCTCGCGAGCGAGGCGGTCGAGGCGATCGGCGGCCGGCCGATCACGGTCACCGGGTCGCGCGCCGCGTACCACGCAGCCGCAGTCCTGGCCTCGAACCACGTCGTCGCGCTGCTCGGTCAAGTCGAGCGCATCGCGGCGGCGGTCGGCCTCCCGCTCGACGCGTTCTTCGACCTCGTACGCGGCACGGTGGACAACGTCGAGCTGCTCGGCCCTGCCGGCGCGCTCACCGGCCCGGTGGCGCGCGGCGATTGGGAGACGGTGCAAGGGCACGTCGACGCGCTCCCGGAGGACGAGCGCGCCGCATACCTCGCGTTGGCCCAACAGGCGGCGAGGCTCCGGTGACGGCGGGCGTGCACGAGACGATCGCGTCGTTCCGCGCCGCGATGGACGCTGAGCGCTCTGCCGGGCGCACCGTCGGTCTCGTGCCCACGATGGGGTACCTGCACGAAGGCCATGCGTCGCTGGTGCGACAGGCGGCCGCGGGCTGCGACGTGGTCGCGGTCACGGTGTTCGTGAACCCCACCCAGTTCGGGGCGGGGGACGACTTCGAGCGCTACCCGCGTGACCTCGACCGCGATGTCGAGATCGCGTCGGCAGCGGGTGCGACGCATGTGTTCGCGCCCGGCGTCGACGAGATGTACCCGGCCGGGGCGGGTGCCGGGCTCACCACCGTGCAGGTGCGCGGGGTGAGCGAGGGCATGGAGGGAGCCGCCCGGCCGGGGCACTTCGACGGGGTGGCCACCGTGGTCACGAAGCTGTTCAACATCGCAGGGCCGTGCCGCGCCTACTTCGGCGAGAAGGATTGGCAGCAGCTGCAAGTCGTCCGCCGGCTCGTGCGCGATCTCGACGTCCCCGTTGAAGTGGTTGGCTGCCCGATCGTCCGCGAGCACGACGGCCTCGCGCTCTCCAGCCGCAACGTCTACCTGTCGCCCGGCGAGCGCCGCGCCGCCACCGTCCTCCATCGCGCCCTGCTCGCCGGCAAGGCCAGCTTGTCGCCGAGCTCCGCCGGCGGGACGCAACCCGGTGACCCGGTCGAGGCGGCCAAGCGCGCCGTCGAGCCCGAACCGCTCGCCGAGCTCGACTACGTCGAGCAGCACGGCGACCGTCTCCTGATCGCCGCCCGCGTGGGCACGACCCGACTCATCGACAACCTGGAGCTCTGATCACCCGTGCGTAGAAGGATGATGAAGTCCAAGATCCACCGGGCGACGGTCACCGACGCCAACCTCAACTACGTCGGGTCCATCACCATCGACCGCACGTTGATGGAAGCGGCCGATCTGCTCGAGTGGGAGCAGGTGGCGGTCGTGGACATCGACAACGGCAACCGGTTCGAGACCTATGTCATCCCCGGCGAGCCCGGCTCGGGCACGATGTGCCTCAACGGCGCCGCCGCCCGCCTGGTCCACCCCGGCGACCGCATCATCGTGATCTCCTACGCCGACTACGAGGAGGCCGAGCTCGACGGCTTCGAGCCCCGCATTGTCCACGTCGACGAAGCCAACCGCTCCTTGTCCCCGTTTTGTCCCGTGGAACGTGGCGCATAGCGCCACGTTCCACGGGACAAAAGCGCCGCAGTAGCGTTCCCGGGATGCCCGCCCCCCGAGCCGACCTCGACGTGCTCGTGCTCGGCAGCGGCGTGGCCGGGCTGTCCGCAGCCGTGCGGGCGAGCGCATCGGGCCTGCGGGTCGGCGTCCTCACCAAGGGCGAGCTCGAGCAGACGGCCACCCGCTGGGCCCAGGGCGGCGTCGCTGCCGTGCTCGGCGGTGGCGACGAGGACTCGACCGACCTCCACCTCGCCGACACGCTCAAGGTGGGAGCGGGGCTGTGCGACGTCGACGCCGTGCGCGTGCTCGTCGACGAAGGTCCCGGTTGCGTGAGCGACCTGATCGCGCTCGGCGCCGTGTTCGACGTCGACCACGAAGGCCACTTGCTCAAGGCGCGTGAGGGCGGCCACTCGATGCCGCGCATCGTCCACGCTGGCGGCGCGGCAACGGGAGCGGAGATCGAGCGCGCGCTCGTAGCCGCGGTGCACGAGACGGCCGCGCTGGTGCTCGAAGGGTGGTTCGCCGTCGACCTTGCCGTCGAAGGCGGCAAGGCCTGCGGCGTGATCGCGTGCGATCCGAGCGGTGCGACGTCCGAGGTGCGCGCCACCAACACGCTGGTCGCCACTGGCGGGGCCGGGCAGCTGTTCGCCGTCACCACCAACCCCGCCGAGTCCACGGGCGACGGCATCGCGATGGCGGTGCGGGCCGGCGTGCCGGTGGCCGACGTCGAGTTCATGCAGTTCCACCCCACCGCGCTG
>Ga0299907_10001189_pt1 | contig 14580 bp, 19 predicted proteins | sample RVTome_16_FD_198680 | JGI IMG/M metagenome (GOLD analysis project Ga0299907, IMG submission 198680) | Soil microbial communities from uranium-contaminated site in the Upper Colorado River Basin, Wyoming, United States - RVT152D67 (version 2) ... | reverse complement strand
GCAATGACCAGATCACAGCTGAGAGCGAGATTGAGCCCGGCGCCCACCGCCACACCATCGACGGCGGCGATCGTCGGTTTTGACAGTCGATGCAGGGCTAGCGGGACCGAACCGACGTCCTTCATCCGCCGATGCCTCTCCACGACCGTGGATTCCCGCTCGAACCGGGCCGGGTCGAGATCCGCCCCGGCACAGAAGTCCTCCCCCGCACCGGTTACAACCAAGACTCGCTGATCCGATGACTCGAAGTCTTCGATGGCGCGGCGCAGATCCGGCCATCCCTCCGGTGGCAGGGCGTTCTTCTTCTCCGGGCGATTCACCGTCAACCAACGCACGGAGCCCCGGTCGTCGGTCAGGAGCCAATCCATCGACGGAACGGTAGACGAGGGCACACCGGTTACCGTTGCGGCATGGGCTTCAACCCGTTTCGTGAGCACAAGAACGACCCGATCGAGATCGCGGCGCTCCTCGTCGGGCTGATCGTCGTGATCGGACTGCTGGCATGGGCGATCTTCTCGGGGTGACGGTCACCCCCGTCCAGCCGCACTCGGCCACCAAGGAGTATCTCTGCCCCGGATGTGACCTCCCCATCCCGCCGGGGACCTTCCACCTGGTCGTCGTACCCGATTACGAGGCGGATCTGAGACGCCACTGGCACCGGGGATGCTGGCACAAGGAGATGCGACGGAGACTGGGGGCGGTCAGGCGTCGCGCCGCTGAAGACCCCACCAGGTGAGAAGCAAGCCAAACACGGACCATCCCAGGACGATGGCAACGGCATGGGCGGTGCTGAGATCGCCACCTGGGACGAAGGCGTCGAAGAATCCCTGATCGCCCACCTGGAACAGACCGGTCGATGCGGCGGTGAGGGAGATGGCCTCATAGGGGCCCCAGAGCGCGAACAAGCTCTCGATGAACGAGAAGCCGATCGCTGCCCCCAGGGCGGGCCCGATCGAGCGGAGGGATGCGATGACGCCCATGCCCAGGGTCACCCACGCCAATTGGATCAGACCGAGCCGCCAGAAGATGTCCAACCAGCCCTCGAGACCGGGGGAGCCCTCCCCCGGCGAGACGATGGTCACGAACACCGCCCATCCCGCGGTGGCGACGAGCATCGCCAGCCACGATGCCACCACGAACACGATTGCCCGGGCCGCGATGTGGGCCACCCTTCTCGCGTCCCTGGTCAGAGCGGTGGCCCATGCCGTCGTGGCCAGCTCCCCGCCCAAGACAACCACTGCCAGGATCAGCGCGAACCAGGTTTGGCTGGCCACCTGTTGGGCGCCGACCACATACGCCTCGGGCCGGTCGAGGACCGGCACGTCCTCGGCTATCTCGGGTGCGATCTGACCGAGGGCGAGGAGGAAGAAGGCAGCAAGCCCGATGAATATCGCAAGGATCACGACCATGAGGGGGTAGATCCGGCGACGGCTCAGCTTCAAATACTCGGCGTGGAGGAGGCTCATCGCTCGTCCTCACCGGTCATGCCCAGGAAGACCGCTTCCAGGGTGCTTCTCGCCGGCGTGACCGCACGTGGGTAGATGCCGGCCCCGGCGAGGATCCTGATGATCCTGGAGCCGTCATTTTCGGCGACCAGGAGTCCGCCCTCGACATGACTCGCCTCGATGCCCGCGTTGGCGAGGGCCTCGATGGATGCCACCGCGTCGTCGACCGCCACGGTGGTGGCCCCGCCCTGAAGCAGCGACTCGAGCGGGCCTTGGGTGACCAGTCGGCCGTGGTCGATCACGACGATGTAGTCCGCCAGGGCCTCGATGTCCGCCAGATCGTGACTCGAGACGACAACGGTTCGGCCCTCCTCGACAAGAGCCCGGAGACGGGAGCGAAAGGCACGCTGTCCTGCCGGGTCCAACCCATCGAGCGGCTCGTCGAGGATCAACAACTCGGGCTCGCCCAGCATGGCCGCGGCGAGGGCGAGGCGCTGCCGCATCCCCTTCGAGTACTCGGAGATCTTCCGGTTGGCATCCTCGGTGAGCCCGACGAAGTCGATCAACTCGTCGATCCGCTCGTGCCCGAACCCGAGGGTGTCGGCGGCGACGTGCATGTTGACCGCTCCGGACAGGGCCTTGATCAGCCCCGGCTCCTCGACGATTGCGCCCAACTTCTTCGTTACCGCCTGTATCTCGGCGGGCACCGGGTGGCCCAGGATCTCGATCCTGCCCTCGGTGATGCGGGTCAGACCCAGCAGCGCGCGAAACGTCGTGGTCTTACCGGCGCCGTTGGGACCGAGGAACCCGGCGAGGACCCCGGTGGGAATCTCGAAGTCGAGGCCGTCGACGGCGCGCTTCCTTCGATAGTCCTTGATGAGGCCATGAACCTCGATTGCGTTCTGGGTCATGACCGCTCGCCGTTCGACATCCCGGCGCACGTTAGAAAGCCCGGCACCTCGGTCAAAGTGCGTCGGGGACCCAGTGGATGTCCACGCCATATCGGTGGAGACCTACGCCTACGAGGTCGACGCGATCGGCGCCGATCCGGGCCGCCAGCCGCGCTACCTGCTGTCTCTTTCTCCCGTCCACCGCATCGATGGGGTCTCCCGCGGTCCTTCGGGTCCTGACTTCCACCACCACGACCGCCCTGCCGTCACTGCATACGAGGTCGACCTCGCCCGAACCGATACCAATATTGCGCTGCCGGGTGAGCACGCCGTGCTGGGCGAGGAGCCATTCGGCCAGAGACTCGCCAAATCGGCCCAGCGAGGGCCGGTGGTTCAAATCGAAAGCTCTTGGCGCTCGAGCTCTTCGACGTTGACGTCGCGAAATGTCATCACCCGGACGTGCTCCAGGAATCTGGCCGGACGGAACATGTCCCATACCCATGCGTCTCTCATCTCCACCTCGAAGAAGACGGATCCGTTGGCGTCACGGACGTTCAAGTCGACATGGTTGGCCAGGTAGAACCTCCGCTCGGTCTCGACGACATACCGGAACATCGGCAGGACGTCGTGATACTCCTTGTAGATCTTGAGCTCTACCTCGGTCTCGTAGCGCTCGAGGTCTTCTTCCATTGTTCCCTCTTCATACTCCGACTCCGGCGGCGATCATATGTCACCCCGCCGGCCTAAGTCGTCTTACTCGAAGGGTCTGACAGATCAAAGCCCTCCGAAGTCGGAGAGGGGCCATATCTTGATGAACGCCTCACCGACGAGATCGTCGAGATCGACCGGGCCGAAGCGTCGGCTGTCGAACGATGCATCGCGATTGTCGCCCATGAGGAACAGCTCGTCGTCACCAAGTTGCACCGGGTCCTCGTCGGGCATGAACACGTCGCCGAGATATGGCTCGTCGAGGGGCATGCCGTCGATGTAGACCGTGTTGTCCCTGATCTCGACGACTTCACCAGGCAGTCCGATCACTCGCTTGATCAGGTCGTCACGGCCCTCACCGGCCCTGACACCGATGGCCTCGAGCACAGACCGAACCACCGCTTCGGGTAGGGACTCGTCGATCTCCTCGGCGCGGGGATCGCGAAAAACCACGATGTCTCCGCGTGAGGGCTCTCCGAAGTCGTAGGCGAGCTTGTTGACCATGACCCGGTCGTCGACCACGATGGTCGGGGCCATCGACTCGGATGGGATCCAAAACGGCTGGACGAGGAAGGTCTTGATCAGGACCGCGATCACCAGCGCGGTCAGGAGGAGCCCGGGTAGCTCCGCCCAGAAAGAGCGCTTCTTCTTAGGTTCGTCCTCGAGCTCTTCGGCCGCCTCCGGGTCCTCCATGCCACGGTCCATCGGCTCGGTGGCGCCGGCGACGTGACGCCCGCTCAATGGCTGGGATCCGGCGTCTCGATCTACAGGTTCGGAATCGCCATCTGCATGCCGCCCCTGCGGTCCGTCGGTAGTCAGTCGCGGAGCTCCTTGATGCGTGCGGACTTGCCCACGCGATCGCGGAGGTAGTACAGCTTCGACCGGCGGACGTCACCACGTCGGGTCACCTCGATCCGGGCAATGATCGGGGCGTGGAGAGGGAAAACGCGCTCGACTCCGACTCCGAAACTCATCTTGCGAACGGTGAACGATGCCCGGTTCGACGCACCGTTCCGGGCGATGACGATGCCCTCGAACACCTGGGTGCGCTCCCGACCGCCTTCGACGACGCGGACATGGACCTTGACGGTGTCACCGGATCGAAAATCGGGGATGTCGTCGCGCACGTGCGCGCTCTCAACCAGATGAAGATCGTTCATGGAAACTCCTAGAGATGTCGGGGAACTGGGCTGGAAGGCCCGACCGGCCAAAGTGTATCAGTAATCCCGGCCATCGGCATCTTCGCCTAGATCGGGGCGTCGTGCCCTGGTCCGCTCCGCCCTCTGCCGCCTGCGCCACTCCTCGATGCGGCCATGGTCACCGCTGAGGAGCACTTCAGGCACCTCGAGCCCCCGATACTCGGCAGGCCGGGTATAAACCGGCTCCTCCAGCTCTCGGTCGCGAAACGATTCCCTCATCGTCGATTCCGGGTTGCCCACGACCCCGGGCAGGAGCCGCGCCAACCCCTCGATCACCAGCGCCGCCGCCACCTCACCCCCGGCAAGGACGTAATCACCGACCGAGACCTCCTCGTCGATATGGAGGTCGATGACCCTCTGGTCGATGCCCTCGTAACGACCACAGACCAGCGTGAGCTCCGGCTCGGTGGCCCATCTGTCGAGGGTCGCCTGGGTCAATCTCGAACCGGCGGGTGTGAAGTAGATCCGCCGGCTCTCGGACAACGGCCCCAGCGCCTTGTCGAGGGGCTCCACCATCATGACCATCCCCGGACCGCCGCCGAACGGGGAGTCGTCGAGCTGGCGATGCTTCCCGATGCCGTGCTCGCGGAGATCGACGAGTTCCACCTCGAGCTGCCCGATCTGGCGCGCCCTCCCGACGAGACTCACCTCGAGAAGCCCGTCGAAGAACTCGGGGAACATGGTGACGATGTTGATCTTCATTTCCTCATTCCTAAGGAACACGACGTCATATGTGAACGTTACGGCGTTCGGAATGAGCAACCTCAGCTAGGCGAGACGCTCGATGATCATTGCCATCCCCTGGCCACCACCGACGCACATCGATTCGATCCCGAACGTACCGTCCAACGTCGTCAGGTCGTTGAGCAAGGTTCCCATGATCCTCGCTCCGGTCATGCCAAAGGGGTGGCCGAGGGCGATCGCCCCTCCGTGGGGGTTGAGTTTGTCCATGTCCAGGTCGAGCTGATCGGCGCAGGCGAGGACCTGAGCCGCGAATGCCTCGTTGATCTCAACCACGTCGACGTCGCTCAGGCTCATCCCTGCCTGCTCCAGGACGTGGTTGATGGCCGCGACCGGGCCCATGCCCATGTACTCGGGCTCGAGTCCCACGACCGAGGAGGCGACGATCCTGGCCAACGGTTGCACGTCGAGCTCTCGGGCCCGCTCCGCCGACGTCACCAACACGGCCGCCGATCCATCGTTGAGGGGGCACGAGTTACCCGCGGTCACCCTTCCGTCGGGCAAGAAGGCTGGAGGCAGGCTGGCCAGCTTCTCCAAGGTGGTGTCGGGACGAGGCCCGTCGTCATCGCGGATGGTCCGCCCATCGGGAACCTCGATCGGGGTGATCTCACGGTCGAAGAAGCCATTCTTCTGCGCCTCAACGGCACGGTCCTGGGAGCGTTTGGCGAACTCATCCATCCGCTCCCGGCTGACCCCGTACCTCTCGGCAACGTTCTCGGCTGTATTCCCCATCGGGATGTACACCGAATTGATGTAGTCATCGCGGTCTTGGTCGGTGAACCGTGGGTTGAGGTCCTCGCTCTCCAGCGCCCTCCCGTAGGTGCGGCTGACGGATTCCGACCCGGCGGCGACATACGTGTCGCCCTCTCCCTGGCCTATCGCGTGAAACGCCATCCGGATCGTCTGCAGCGAGGACGCGCAGAAGCGATTGACCGTCGTGGCGGGCACAGAGTCGGGCATCCCTCCGAGCAACGAGGCGGGGCGGGCCAGGTTGTACCCGGCCTCGTGATGAGTCAGCGCACACCCGACCATGACGTCGTCGACGCCGGCCCGGTCGACTTCCGGCACCTTTTCCATCACCGCGTTCACGGCGAAACCGGCGAGATCATCTGCTCTGACATCGATCAGGGAGCCCTTGAAGGCTCGACCGATCGGAGTTCTGGCGGTCGCAACGATCACGGCCTCGGGCATGGTCGCTCCTGGGAAGAAAGTTGGTTGCTCACTCAAATGTAGTGGGCGTCGTAGCCTTCGAACGATGAGAGCCGCCACCGCCGCGATCCTGGTTGCCCTCGTCGGGTGCGGGCCTCCCGGCCAAGGGGAGACGACCGTGGGGCCAACCACTCCGGCCAGCACTGCGACAACCTCGACGACGACGCCCGTGGCGGGTTGCCCGGAAAGCGTCGACTTCGTCGAGCAAGGACGGGTGATGGGGCTCGAACAACTCGAGTCCGACAGTTCCATCGTCGGTCTCATCACCTGGACCGAGTCGCCGTTGTGCGAGCAGTTCGAGATCGGGTTCGAGACCGTTCAAGGCGCCCCGGCGACGACACCCCCGGATGTGAGAGTCCAGTTCATACCCACACTCCAGGTCATCAGGGTCCATCTCGGCTCCGATGGCTCCGTCCTCCATGAACAGACCGTGGAGACGGCTTTGGTCGACCGATTGTTCGTGGTCCACAAGCTCGACGGCTCCACCTTCGTCGACTTCCATCTCCGCCAGCCGGTGAGAGCGCGGGCGCGGGTCTCCAACTCACCGGCCAAGGTGGTGCTCGATCTACAGCCTGGGACCGGCGGCTTCGACGGTATGGCAGCCATCGCCGGCGACGTGATCATGACCTCGCCCTCCGACGGGGCAACCACCTCGACGAACATCGAGGTGTCCGGCTACGCGATGTCGACGACGGGCGCCGTGACGGTTATCGCCACGGCCGACGGGCGGGTCGTAGCCGAGGCAACGATCGAGGTGGGTGGTGACTCTTCGGAATGGAGTGAATATCGGACCCGGCTCACACTTCCCGTTGGCACGACGACGGTCTTTGCCGGGGAGACCAGTCCCGTCGATGGCGGGCTGGAAGGGGTCACCGTTGCGGTGGAGGCTCGCTGACCAGGCCCTCGACCCAATTGACTTCCACCCGCCCCGATCCGACGTCGATCACCGGCACCAGATCGACGACGAATGGCACTTCGATCGTCCCCATCTCCCCCATTATCACCAGCCGGTCCTGGGCGGCGCCGAACACGACATCGGTCACGGTCCCCAGCTTTCTGCCCCGTTCGTCGATGGCCTCGAGCCCAATCAGGTCCTCGGGCCAGAATTCGTCCTCCTCGAGCCTGCGGCGGTGGGGAGTCAGCAGGTCGAGACCGCGGAGTGGCTCGACGCTGACCCGATCGGCGTGCCCTTCGAAGGCGAGCTGCCAACCCTTGTCTCCACGCCGCAAAGCCCGGACCTGTAACTCCGTATCGCCGACGTAGACCCGTCGGCCTGGCTCCAGTAGCACCGTGTTGGCGTCGTCCACATAGACACCGATGAAGCCCTTGAGGCCGTTGGGGGACCCGAGACGGCCGATGTGGTGAAAGGTGTCGTCAGTCGACGAATTCGACGTCAGCGGAGATTCCCTCTTCTTCGGCTGCCGCTCCCGCCGCGGCCCGGATCGCCTTGGCGACCCTCCCCCGACGCCCGATCACCCGACCCATGTCGTTCTTGGCGGTGCGCACCTCGGCGATCACCTCGTCGGGGCCTTGTTCGACGAGGGTCACCGTGACCGACTCCGGGTCGTCGACGATCGACTTGACGACGTATGTCACGACTCGCTGGACGATGTCTCCTCGGGCCATGGTCATTCCTCCTCGGAGGTTGCGGCCTCCGCGGTGTCTACCTCGTCGCCGGCCGGCTCAGACTCTGAGGCTTCGCCGACGATGTGTATCTGCCCGGTCTTGACTTTGATCGTGGTCATCGCTCCGGAGATGTTGAGCAGCTTCTCGACTGTTTCCGTCGGCTGGGCGCCCTTGGACAGCCAGTCTGCCGCGCGCTCGTTGTCGATTTCCACCAGCGATGGCTCCTGGCTGGGGTCGTAACGCCCGATCTGCTCGATGTAGCGGCTGTCCCTCGCCGCTCTCCCGTCCACGACCACCACCCGGTACAGGGGCTGCTTCTTCTTTCCCATCCGCATCAATCGCATCTTCACTGCCATGGAGTCACCTCTTCGTCTGGCGGCTGCCCATCAGGCTCTCGAGGTTTGGCATGCCCCGGCCGCCGGCCAGCGTTTTCATCATCTTTTGTGCCTCGGCGAACTGCTTGAGGACCCGATTCACGTCCTGGGGGCTGGTGCCCGACCCGGACGCGATCCGCCTCTTACGGCTGCCGCCGACAATCTTCGGGTTCCGGCGCTCGTCAGGGGTCATCGACTGGATGACCGCCTCGACTCTGCGGATATCGCGGTCGTCGACATCCACGTCGCGCAGGAGCGATCCGGAGCCGGGAAGCATAGCAAGGATGTCCTTCAGAGGCCCCATCCGCTTCATCTGCTGGAACTGGCCGAGGAAGTCCTCGAGGGTGAATTCGCCCTTTTCCAGCTTCCGGGCCGCCTTCTCCGCTTCTGCGGCATCGAAGGTGGTCTCGGCCTTCTCGATCAGGGTCATCACGTCGCCCATGCCGAGGATCCGCGAAACCATCCGGTCGGGATAGAACGGCTCCAGATCCCTCAAGCCCTCCCCCACGCCTGCGAACTTGACCGGAGCGCCCGTCACCTCTCGCACCGAGATGGCTGCGCCGCCCCGGGCGTCACCGTCGAGCTTGGTGAGGACGACGCCACTGAGGCCGATCTGTTCCTGGAAGCCCTTGGCGACATTGACCGCATCCTGACCGGTCATGGCATCGACCACCAGGAGGACCTCGTCGGGATCTGCTGCCTTCTTGACGTCGGCGAGCTCTCTCATCAGCTGGTCATCGATCTGGAGCCGTCCCGCGGTGTCGACTATCACGACATCGTTTCCCGCCCTGCCCGCCTCCTTCATCGCAGACTTGACCAACCTGGCAGGTTTTCCCTTGCGATCCGTGAAGACCGGGATGTCGAGACGTCTGCCAAGCGTCTCCAGCTGGTCGATGGCTGCCGGGCGCTGCAGATCGGCCGCCACGAGCATGGGCTTCTTCCCGTCCTTCTCGAGCAGGCCGGCCAGCTTGGCGGCGGTGGTGGTCTTACCCGATCCCTGCAAACCGACCATGAGGATCGTCAAGGGCGGGGCAGCCTTCTTGAGCGGCTCCGGGTCGGTCCCCAGAGTCGTCACCAGCTCCTCGTAGACGATCCTGATCACCTGCTGACCAGGGGTCAGCGCCTTGGTGGCAGTGACCTCCATGGCGCGCTCTTTCACCCTGGCCAGGAAGGACTTGACGACACCGACGTTGACATCCGCCTCGAGCAGGGCGAGACGAACCTCGCGGAGAGCACCGTCGATGTCCTTCTCCGAGAGCCTCCCCTTGCCCCGAAGCGTGGAAAAGACGGTCTCGAATCTGGAGGTGAGCGTGTCGAACATCCACCAACGAGTGTACGGAGGGCGGCACCGTTAGCCGTCGGTGCTCAGGACACGGTCGCAGACCGTCTGCTTCCCTCTTTCCGCCCGGCGAGGTGATCGACCACATGACCGGCGTCTCTGCCCACGGCGCCCAGGGTGTCCGACAACGCCGAGTAGAGGAACTTGAGCGCCACGAAGTAAAGACCCGGCACCTCGTCCACGATTCCCCTGTCGTGGATGACATCGCCTTTCTCGTCGAATACCGGGAGATCGATCCAGGAGAAGCCGGGTCCGAAGCCGGTGCACCAGACGACGTTGGCCACGTCGAGGACCGTCCCATCCTCCAGCTGTGGATAACCGTCGACGACGCCAGTGACTCGACCGACTCGCTCCACTCCGGCGGCGATGAGGTCTTTCGGCTTGACCCGAAGCAAAGGCATGGCCTTGTGACGCATCTTCTTGTGAAACCTCCTGCCCATCGGGGTGCTGGTCGTGAGCACGCGATTGAGGATCACCGGTCCCACGATCGGCATCAGAATCCGGCCCGAGAGACGTTCGGGCCGGAACGGCTGCACCGCACTCGGCTCCCCGGATAGCCAGACGCGACGATCCCGAACCAGCTCCTTGGCGATCTCGGCGCCCGAGTTCCCCAGACCGACAATCAGGACGTCGCCCGACTGGAGCTGGTCCGGGTTCTGATAGTCGTCGACGTGAAGCTGGACGATGCCCGAGTCGAGCTCGGCCGCAAATGCGGGCTTCTTGGGCTTCTGATAGGAAGCCATGGCCACGATCACGTTGTCGGCCTCGAAAGTCACGTTGTCGGCCGTCGCCACGAATCGACCGCCCTCCTTGGCGAGATGACCCACCTTCACCCCGTGGCGGATAGGGAGGTCGAACCGTGTGGCGTAGGACCCGAGATAGTCGGCGAGCTCGTCCTTGGTGGGGAAGCCCCAGTCCTCGCCGGGGATGGTCATGCCGGGCAACGAGTTGAAACGGTTGGGCGTGAAGAGACGCAGTGAGTCCCATCGATGTCGCCAGGAGTCGCCCGTCCTCCGGTTGGCGTCGACGATCAGAAAGGGCACCCCCGCCTGCTTGAGGTGATAGCCGACGGCCAGACCGGCCTGGCCTCCTCCGATGACGAGAGTGTCGATGTGCTCGCGTTGCCCATTGGTCATGCCATTGCCTCCATCTGTCTTACTCGGTTGCTGTTGCGGGAAAAGGTGTAGAGCTGGACCGCGGCCGAGATGAGGCAACCCGGGACGAAGCCGATCTGCTCGGTCATGAGGGCATAGGCGATCCACGGGAGCTGGACGAACCCGCCCATCAGCCATCCCCACCAGTAACGCCTCCCCGCCGACCACAACGACAGCACCTGCAGACCGGTGAGGAGCCACGGCCAGGCATTGGGCGCCCCCAGCCCGGAGTCATGGCGCAACGAGGACGCGACGACTACGAGCGACAGACCCGCGGCTGCGACGAGGCCGATGATGAGCCGGCGGGCGGTCGCTGCGTCGTGGACGGTCTGTCCTTCCATGCCTCAAACGTAGGGCCAGGCACCGTCGGTGTGAATGAGGAATCCTCCCCATGGAGAGGTGGACCGCTATCTGGAGACCAGCCCGTTCTCGGTGGCGAACAGGGTCGCGGCGGCGCGGGACGAGACCTCCATCTTGCGGTAGGCACTCTGGATATGGCGGTCCGCCGTCTTGGGGGAGATCTCGAGCTGGCGGGCGATTTGTTTGGTCTGCAATCCCCGGGCGAGCAGACCGACCACTTCGACCTCGCGTTCGGTCAATCCGCCCGGACGCTTCATCGCCGGAGGGGCTTGCCCGGAGGCGCCGGCGATCGCGCCGACCATCACCGGGTCGAAGCCTCCCTCCTTGGCCTTCTCGACCAGAATCTCTGTCGCCTCCTCGGGGGAAAGAGCCTCCCGGTACGGGCGGGCCTCGACCTTGGAGCGGAATGCGTCCGCGGTGGCGAGCAGCCTCGCGGCCGGGGAGAGGGCTGACATGTCGAGACCGCGGTGATAACCGGACCCGTCGGGTCGCTCATGATGGGCCATGGCGACGGAGGCGACACCGGAGAGAAACGACGAGCGGGCGAGCACCCGTTCGGTGTGGTACGGGTGGAGCCTCGCCTGCTCCCGCTCGTCGGCGGTCAACGGCCCCGGCTTGTTCCAGATCCGGGATGAGACCGCGGTCCTCCCGACGTCATGGACGAATCCGGCGCGCCTAATCGTCGCCACTTCGGTATCGGTGAACCCGTGCCTCTCGGCCGCGGACGCGGCCAGCTCGGCGACGCCGGACGAGTGGCCGGAGAGGTATGGCGAGACGAGATCGGCGAAGGCGCCCATCGCTTTCAGGGCACGGTCGATCGCCGGCCCTTCCAGCGTCAACCTCGGCTTGGGCTCTGCGGCGAGGACGTCCTCCCACACCGTCGCCGGCGGCTCGGTCGGGCCCAGGATCTCGTCGGCGTTGTCGACGAACACGCCGGCCACATCGGGATCGAAAGCCTTCCCTGATCTCGACTGGATGACGCTCTTGACGTATGGGTCGTCACCGATGAGCCTCTGGTATGTGGCATCCCGGCCCACCTGGATGATTCGCAACGGCAGCGGGATCGCGTCGCCACTGGCTCGCTCGAGGATGCTCTTGCCGTCCCAACGCTCGGTCAGGAGCGGGAACAAGCCGTAGACCGAATCAGGCATGCCCAGACGCTCGGCCAGCATCCCCGCCACCTCGCACAGCGCGGCCACATGCTCATCGACGAACCGGCTTGCTCGGGGAAGCCCCGTGACCACCTGCCAGCCGCGCCGTGCCAGACCGGCGCCGGGCGACGGCAGAGCCCTGACGACCCCGGCCAGGCTCTCGACTCGCGAGCCGAACTGGCGGTGGGTGTGATGCCCGGTCATGCTGCCGCCGAAGATCTCCGAACGCTGCTCCTCGTCGACCGTGCAACCCACATACATGAGGAGACAGGCGTAGTAAGTGCGTGACAGGGTCTCCTGATCGACATCGAGGGCCTTACAAAGCCGCATTGTGACCAGCGTCGCGTGCAGGCCGTGCTCGAAGGGGAAACCCATGCCGAGGTCGGTGGCCAGGCACATCGAGGCAATCACCTCTGCGGCCCGGACCTGCTCGGTTGCTCCCGGTCCGGTATCAGTCACCCGGGCAACGCTAGTTCGCCCCCGTTTTGTGGTCCGAACTAGCTGAGATTTCAGCCAGCCGATGCCTGCTGAATCTCATCAGGCACGACGAGGCCACCCAGGACGTGGATATAACCGTTGGCAACCCTGATATCTGTTTGGACTATCGGGCAGCCAGCCCAGGTCGGAGGGTCCAACGACAACTCGACGTCTCCACCACCCCGCCAGGTCCGCTGAGGGCCGGACTCCCATTCCGACGAGGGGTAGAGACGATGTACGTAGTGGTGACCCAGCAACGTGTAGCGGAGCCCATTGCCCAGCTCCCCTCCATCTAAGGCGGTAGCCAAACCCGGGTCGAGACGCTCAAAAGCGCCGTCTGTCGGTACGAAAACGGTCACACCTTCTCGGAAGTCACCCATCTGCTCCGCCCTCATGTCCCAGATCTCCATCCAAGACCTGCCCAACCCCTCTGACACGGTTGCTGCCGCGAGCTTTCGAAACTCCTCAAATCGGGGGTCGGCCTCGAGCAGCTCGGCGATGCTCATCCCGGCCGCCTCCGCCTGGGTCACCCCTTCTTCGTCGCCATTGGCGTCTCCAGGCTGGCCTAGTCCGGCACATGAAACGGGAGCGGAGTCGGAATCAGTGGTGGTGGGGCCCGCGTCGAAATCACTCGTAGTGGGAGCCGGGTCAGCATCTCCGCACGCCGCGACGACCATGAGCGTCGTCACGGCCAGGATCAGCCTCGTCGATCGGACCATTACCAACCACTCCTTGGGTGCCACGGACTCTAATGGCTCGCCCCAAACGGTTTTGTGGTCCGAAAATCGTACCCCCGCTACCGGAACCGGACCAAAACGGTATAAGACGCCCCCGTGGGGCTCACATGAACGAGAACATAGGCGGGAAGACGACTACCACGGCCACGGCCCAGCCGGCGAACGCGGGCAGGTAGGCGGTCTGCCACCGCTCCAGCCGATGGAAAGAGCTGTCTCCTTTGAGGAAGCGCATCGAAAGCAGGGCGGCCCCGCTCAGGTTCACCAGAACCAGGAGGTTGAGGCCAACCGCCGCCGCTCGGTTCGGAGTGAACCCGAGCTCACCGATCCGGGCGATCATGGTGCCCAGCACCATCACATCGAGCACGAGGGCGCTGGATACGGCGACCAATTGGATGCGGTCCATCCAACCCGGCGCCGCGGAGGGGTCCCGGGCGGACAATCCGTACAACACGAGCCCGAGAACCACCACCAGGAGGGCGTCGAAGACGCCGAGAAGCTCGCGATCGAAAGCGCCGCCGAGGCCGGTCACCGCGTAGGCACCTGCCGCGGTGACCAGCATCGCCGCGAAGAGAGGTGTGAAGACCATCGTGAGCACCGGCGCCATGTTCTCCACGACCCGTTGCTTGGACTCGACGAGCCACGCCGCCACGATCACCGCTCCGGCCGCCCCTGAAGGCAACACCCATTCTGCGATCCGCTCCGTGTTGGCCCCGGTGGGCTCGAGAACGAGAACGGTCAGACCCACCAGCACTCCACCACCCAGCGCCATCAAGACGTAGTAGATGAACCATTCGCCGGTGAAGCGGACGAAATCCATTCGGCGCGCATGGGCTCGAAGCCCGCCGCCCATGTAAGGGTGAGCCAAGAGGAACCACATGGCGACGGGCAGATGTGCGGCGACCAGCAACTCGGTCGACCCGCCGGCGTCGTATGGGTAGACATTGATCAGGACGGCTGCCATCACGAACGGAATTGCCAACATCAGTGACTGGCGAATGGTGAGCCGCCGGCGGCGGGCGAAGAACGCGGCGAGGAAGGGAAATACGAGGAGGCTGGCGTTTCGCAGGAGCCACGTCGGCTCCTCGCCGGGAAAGCCGGCGGCAAGTCGAGCGATTTGGACCGTGACCGCCGCGGCGAGAGCGAGCACGACGACCTCTTGCCAGCCACCAT
>Ga0299907_10001188_pt1 | contig 14582 bp, 8 predicted proteins | sample RVTome_16_FD_198680 | JGI IMG/M metagenome (GOLD analysis project Ga0299907, IMG submission 198680) | Soil microbial communities from uranium-contaminated site in the Upper Colorado River Basin, Wyoming, United States - RVT152D67 (version 2) ... | reverse complement strand
CCCCGCGAGGTCGACCTCGATCTTCAACGGCGACCCGTCGGCACCGGAGAGCAAGGTGAGAGGCATGCCGTGGGGATCCAACGACGGGTAGTACTCCTGCTGCCATCCGTCGGCATTGAGTGACTGACGGAAATATCCCTGGCGATAGAGAAGTCCGACTCCGACGAGGGGAACGCCGAGGTCGCTCGCCGCCTTCAAGTGGTCCCCGGCAAGCACACCCAGACCGCCCGAATAGATCGGGAGCGCCTCGCTCACCCCGAACTCAGGCGAGAAGTAAGCGATCTGTTTCGGTTTGACCTTGCCCTTGCGAGCTTGGAACCAGCGAGGTTCGGCGAGGTAGCTGTCGAGGTCTTCCGACACGCCCGCCAGGAAAGACATGAACGGACCGTCCTCGGCGAGCTGATCGAAGCGCTCCTTCGAGACGAGGCCGAGCATCCGTACCGGGTCGTGTTCCGCGCGCTCCCATGCGTCGTGATCGACCCACTTGAACAACTCGACCGCGCGGGCATCCCAGCTCCATCTGAGGTTGCTGGCGATGGGCACGAGAGCACCGAGCGTCTCGGGTAGAGACGCCCGTACGGCGAAGCTTCGTAAGGCCTTCATGGGCGGCGTTCGCTATGGCATCGAGCGGGCATCGTGGACACCTTCGCAGGCTAATCGACTGCTAGCCTGACAGGAAGCACCACAAACTACGTATCCGGAGGCCTTGTATGCCCCCGAAGAACGATCACAGCCACATCATCATCGAAGCGGTGCGCCCTCAGGTGGACTGCGGCCGGTACCGCGCCAAGGCCGTGTCCTCAGACGAGGTCCCCGTCGGTGCCGACATCTTCAGAGACGGCCCCGCCGAGCTGAGGGCCGTCGTTCGCTTCCGGGGCCCCGGAGCCACCCGCTGGTCCGAGGAGCCGCTGGTCCATGTGGGCAACGATCGCTTCGAGGGAGGCTTCCGTCCCGAGCGCATCGGGCGCTACCAGTACTCGATCCAAGCGTGGACCGATGATTTCGCGACCTGGCGGCGGGACCTCAACAAGAAGGCCTCCGCGCGCCTCGACATCACCCTCGAGCTCGAAGAAGGTGCCCGTCTGATCGAGGGCCGGATCGAGACGGTGCCGGCCGGTCAGCAGAAGAAACTGAGGGACTCCGTCGCGAAGTTACGCGCTCCCCAAGGGCGCAAAGGCCCCGCCGACAAACCCGACGCGCGCGTGACGGCCGCGCTCGACCCAAAACTCGAGGCGATCCTCACGAAGTACCCGGACCGCACGCGCGCTGCGACCTCCGACATTTTCGAACTGACCATCGATCGCGAGCGCGCTCGTTTCGGAGCGTGGTACGAGTTCTTCCCGCGGTCCACGGGCACGAAGACGAAACACGGCACATTCCAGACCGCGATCAAACAGCTTCCTCGGATCGCCGACATGGGCTTCGACGTCGTGTATTTGCCCCCGATCCATCCGATCGGCACGGCGTTTCGCAAGGGCAAGAACAACACGCTCGAGGCAACGGCTGCCGACATCGGCAGTCCGTGGGCGATCGGGTCGGCGGAGGGTGGGCACACTGCGGTCCACCCCGATCTCGGCACGATCGAGGACTTCGACGCTTTCGTCGGCGCGGCAGAACGACTGGGCCTCGAGGTATGCCTCGACTTCGCGATCCAATGCTCGCCCGACCATCCTTGGGTCACCGAGCATCCCGAGTGGTTCGTCCAGCGGCCCGATGGGTCGATCCAGTACGCGGAGAACCCACCGAAGCGCTACCAAGACATCTATCCGGTGAATTTCGACACGACCGATCAGGAAGGCCTGTGGACCGAGCTACGCGGCGTGCTGGAGTTCTGGATCTCGCACGGGGTCAAGATCTTCCGGGTCGACAACCCACACACGAAGTCCTTCGCGTTCTGGGAATGGGTCATCGACGCGCTCAAGTCGAAGGATCCCGATCTGATCTTCTTGTCCGAGGCGTTCACCCGACCGAAGGTGATGTACGCGCTCGCCAAGCTCGGTTTCACACAGTCCTACACATACTTCACGTGGCGGAACGCGAAGTGGGAGCTGACGGAGTACCTGACCGAGTTGACGCAGAGCTCGGTCGCGGAGTTCTTCCGCCCGAACTTCTTCGCAAATACCCCCGACATCCTCCACGAGTACCTCCAGTTGGGGGGCCCACCCGCGTTCAAGATCCGGTTGGTGCTCGCGGCTCTGCTGTCACCGAGCTACGGCATCTATTCGGGATTCGAGCTGTGCGAGAACGTGCCCGCCCAAGAAGGATCAGAGGAGTACCTCAACTCGGAGAAGTTCGAGCTCAAGCCGCGCGACTGGAGCAAGAAGCCCAACATCGTCGACTACGTGAGTCGGATCAACGACATCCGCAAGAAACACCCTGCGCTCACCGGCTTCACGAACCTCACGTTCCACGACGCCGACAAGGAGGCCGTAATCGCGTTCTCGAAGGCATCGGCCAACGGCGACGGAACGATCCTGGCGGTCGTCAATCTGAACCCGTTCCATTGGGAAGAGGCAACACTTCATCTCGATCTGGACGCGCTCGGCGTCGAGCCCGGCGAACCGTTCGAGGTGCAGGACCTGATCGCCGACACGCGCTACGTGTGGAACGGTCCGTCTAACTACGTGAGGCTCGATCCCCAGGACGAGCCGGCGCACGTCTTCCGCATACAGACGTGACCACCCCCGACCCCAAGCTCGCGGGGGGTGCACAGCTACACCTGCGTAGCGATCCCAACTGGTTCCGCACCGCGGTCTTCTACGAGGGCTACGTCCGGAGTTTCTACGACTCCAACGCCGATGGGTCCGGCGACTTCAGGGGGCTTATGGAGAAACTCGACTATCTGGAGTGGCTCGGGATCGATTGCGTGTGGCTCCTTCCCTTCTATCAATCGCCGCTGCGCGACGGCGGTTACGACATCTCGGACTTCTTCTCGATCCTTCCCGAATACGGAAACCTCAACGACTTCATGGAGTTCCTCGACAGCGCGCATACGCGTGGCATCCGCGTCGTGACGGACCTGGTGATGAACCACACCTCCGATCAGCATCCCTGGTTCCAGGAATCGAGGATCCCGGGATCCGACAAGCATGACTGGTATGTCTGGTCCGACACCGACAAGAACTACGAAGATGCACGGATCATCTTCCTGGACACCGAGAGATCCAACTGGTCGTGGGACGAAGAAGCCGGCGCGTTTTACTGGCATCGCTTCTTCAGCCATCAGCCGGATCTCAACTACGACAACGCAGAGGTCCGCGAGCAGATGCTCGCGGTGGTCCGTTTCTGGTTGGACCTCGGTCTCGACGGGTTCCGGCTGGATGCCGTGCCTTACCTCTTTGAACGAGAAGGCACGAATTGCGAGAACCTTCCCGAGACCCACGCCTTCCTGAAGGAAGTGCGCAGCGAAGTCGACAAGCTTTACGACAACGTCGTCCTTCTTGCCGAGGCGAACCAATGGCCCGCAGACGTCGTCGATTACTTCGGGGACGGCGACGAATGTCACATGGCATTCCACTTCCCACTGATGCCACGCCTCTTCATGGCGGCACGGAGGCAGGTCCGTTATCCGGTGGTGGAAACCCTCGAGAACACGCCCGAGATCCCGGATGGAACCCAGTGGGGCATCTTCTTACGCAACCACGACGAGTTGACGCTCGAGATGGTGACCGACGAGGAACGTGACTACATGTACAACGAGTACGCGAAAGACCCACGCATGAAGCTCAACCTGGGCATCCGGCGACGGTTGGCACCGCTCCTCGAGAACTCACGCGATCAGATGGAGCTCTTCCACGCGATCCTGTTCTCGCTCCCCGGCACTCCGATCATCTACTACGGGGACGAGCTCGGGATGGGCGACAACATCTATCTGGGTGACCGCGACGGGGTGCGCACACCGATGCAGTGGACCGGAGACCGGAACGCGGGGTTCTCGAAGTGCGATTTCGCTCAGCTGTACCTACCGACACTCCTCGACCCGGTGTACGGGTACCAGGCGGTCAACGTAGAAGCGCAGCTCCGGGACCAACACTCCTTCCTGCAGTGGTTCAGGCGTCTCCTCGCGGTGCGCAAGCAGCACCCGGTGTTCGGGCTCGGCGACTTCCAGGTCCTCCACCCCGACAACGCGGCGATATTCACCTATGTCCGCACCCACGGCGACGACATCATCCTGATCGTCAACAACCTCTCCGGGCGGGCCCAAGCGGCGGAGTTAGACCTGTCCCCGTGGGAGGGTATGTATCCCGTAGAGCTCCTGGGGCGGGAACGCTTCCCTCGCATCGGTGAACTGCCCTATCTGCTCACGTTCGGCTCGCACAGCTTCTATTGGTTCCAACTGACGCGGGAAGGGGACGGCGAGTGATCACCGACACCCAAGCTATCGGCGGACGTCTGCAGGACCAACGGTGGTTCGGCTACAAGGGGCGCACCATCTCCGGGATCGAGCTGGTGGACGAGGCGACCATCGACGACGGCCCCCCTGCGCTCGTCATCGCCCTGATCCGGGTGGTCATGGAAGGTGGATCCGTTCTCTTCCAGCTCCCCCTCCTCGTCGAGGCGGACGGTTCCAATCGTGAAGCGACCGAGGACCCCGAGCGCTTGCGGATCTTCGGGGACCTGATGGCGCACGGCGACTCGATCAAGGGCGCCAGCGGCGTCTTCCACTTCGGGGGCCCGGGCCTCGACCCGATGGCTCCCGCGCCCGGGCACGGATCCGTACGCGTCGTGGGGGCCGAGCAATCCAACACGTCGATCGTCCTCGACGAGGAAGTGATCCTCAAGTTCTTCCGCAAACTAGATCTTGGTCCCAATCCCGATCTCGAGCTCAACCGGCTGCTGACCAGCGAAGGCTTCGACAACATCCCTTCCCAGGTCGGTGAGGTGACGTACGAAGGCGAGATAGATGGCGCCGAAGCAACGATCGACCTCGGCATCGCACAACAGCTCATCTCCGACGGAACCGAAGGCTGGACCTACCTGCTGCAGGCGTTGCATCGCTTCTACGACGAGGTCGATGCTGCGGACATCCCCGAGGACCGGACCTTCCTGACCGAGGAACGCGCGCGAGAATCGCTCGACGCGCTGGATGACCTGGGCGATGTGACTGCGTCGCTGCACGTCGCACTGTCGCGCGACGAGTCGAATCCCGATCTGGCACCCGAAGCGATGACCGCATCCGACCTCGATGAGCTCGTTGCCCGGATCAGAGCATCCTTGACCGACTTGCCGGCAACCGCACTCAAGGGTGTTGCCCGCATATTGAAGGACCTTGGAAGCATCGAAGATGCGGGTACGCGGATCCGGGTCCACGGCGATTACCACCTCGGGCAGGTATTGAAGAGCGGACGTGGGTGGATGATCCTCGACTTCGAAGGGGAACCTCTCCGGCCGTTGGAAGAACGACGCGCCAAGCTCTCGCCGCTGAAGGATGTGGCCGGCATGCTTCGTTCGTTCAGCTACGTTGCGACGGCCGCTCTGTTCGAGAGAACGGAACCCGACTCGGAGGAATGGGAGCGGTTGGCGCCGTGGGGCGACGTGTGGGAGGACCTGGCGCGCGACCGTTTCCTGACCGCCTATCTGACGCGAGCCCACGAGGGACGCTTCCTCCCGGTGGAGCGGGAGGGTCTCGGCACGCTGCTCGACGCGTTCGAGATAGAGAAAGCGCTTTACGAGCTCGAGTACGAGAAGGGGCACCGGCCCGATTGGATCCGGATCCCCGAGAGAGGCATCGTGCGCGTTGCCGAAAGGGTGCGATAGATGAAGAAACAACCTCTGAGCCAGGACATCGAACGGCTCGTCAACGGCGAGCTCCGCGATCCACACAGCCTCCTGGGACGCCACCCATCCGGCAACAAGACGGTGCTGCGGGCATGGCGCCCTGACGCATCCACCGTCCGGGCCGTGAGCGACGGCGAGATCATCGCGAAGCTGGAGCAGATCCATCCCGCCGGGTTGTTCGAGGGGGTCGTCGATGGCGACATCAACGACTACGTCTTCGAAGTGGACTATCCCGACGGAAGCAGCTTCACCCTGCGCGACCCGTACGCCTTCCTGCCCACGCTCGGCGAGATCGATCTGCACCTCGCCGGTGAAGGCAGCCATCGGCGGCTGTGGGAGAAGCTGGGCGCGCACCTGAGGACGATGGACGGCGTCAAAGGCGTCGGTTTCGCGGTGTGGGCCCCCAACGCACGCAGCATCCGCGTGGTCGGAGACTTCAATACTTGGGACGGCCGGCTACACCCGATGCGCAGCCTCGGCTCGTCGGGGATATGGGAGCTCTTCGTACCGGAGCTGGGTCCGGGCGACCACTACAAGTTCGAGGTGATCAACGCTCAGGGCAAGCTCGTGCTCAAGACCGATCCATACGCGTTCTCGACCGAAGCTCCCCCCGCGAACGCTTGTCGGATCTTCGAGTCGAACTACGCGTGGTCCGACGACGATTGGATGAAACGTCGTGATTCCGGAGATCCCTACTCGTCGCCGATCTCGGTCTACGAGGTTCACATCGGGTCATGGCGTCGAACCGCCACGGGCGAATCGCTGAGCTATCGCGACCTCGCCCCGCTGCTGCGCGACTACTGCCGCGAGATGGGTTTCACTCATGTCGAGTTCCTTCCCGTCGCGGAGCACCCTTTCGGAGGGTCGTGGGGCTATCAGGTCAGCAACTACTTCGCACCCACAGCGCGATTCGGTGACCCAGACGATTTTCGGTTCCTCGTCGACACGCTGCACCAAGCCGGCATCGGCGTCATCGTGGACTGGGTCCCGGCACATTTCCCGCGTGACGAGTGGGCGCTAGCCCGCTTCGACGGGACCGCACTCTATGAGCATGCCGATCCAAAGAAAGGTGAGCACCCCGACTGGGGAACGCTCGTGTTCAACTACGGGCGCAACGAGGTACGGAACTTCCTGATCGCGAACGCGCTCTTCTGGATCGATGAGCTCCATATCGACGGGCTAAGGGTCGACGCCGTCGCTTCGTTGCTCTATCTCGACTACTCGCGCGAAGAAGGTGAGTGGATACCCAACGCGTTCGGGGGCCGTGAGAACCTCGAGGCGATCGGCTTCCTCAAGGAGCTGAACACCATCGTGCACGGGGAACACCCCGGTGTCTTGATGCTGGCAGAGGAATCGACGGCGTGGCCGAGCGTCAGTCGCCCGGTCCACCTCGGGGGCCTCGGGTTCGGTTTCAAATGGAACATGGGCTGGATGCACGACACCCTGGCGTACTTCACGAAAGACCCGGTGTATCGCCGCTTCCATCACAACCAACTGACCTTCTCCATGATGTACGCGTGGTCGGAGAACTTCGTTCTCCCCTTGTCGCACGACGAGGTCGTTCACGGCAAGGGTTCACTCCTCAACAAGATGCCGGGTGACAAATGGCAGAAGCTCGCGAACCTGCGCTCGCTGCTCGCCTATATGTGGGCCCATCCCGGCAAGCCGTTGCTGTTCATGGGTTGCGAGTTCGGTCAGGAACGGGAATGGGATCACGACACGAGCCTCGACTGGCACCTCCTCGACGACGAAGGGCATCAGGGCGTACAGAAGCTGGTGAGTGACATGAACCGCGTCTATCGATCGGTCCCGGCCTTGCACGAACGCGATCACGAACCGGAAGGGTTCGCGTGGATCGACGCCAACGACTCCGACAACAACGTGTACTCGTTCTACCGAGTGGGCCGATCGCCCACGGAACAACTCGTGGTCGTTGCGAACCTCTCCCCCGTTCCCCGCACCGGCTTCCGCGTCGGATTACCGAGGAACACGACCTACCAAGAGATACTCAACACCGACGCCGCGGAATACGGCGGGTCGGGCGTCGGCAACCTCGGGGCCGTCGAAGCCGAGCCCGTTCCGTGGCACGGTCTGGATCATTCCGCCGTGATGACGATCCCTCCGTTAGGAGTCGTGTGGTTACGCGGATAGCCGAGTGACTCGTCTCGTCGTCCACGGGCACTTCTACCAACCGCCGCGCGAAGACCCCCGTACGGGAGAGATAGACGAGCAACCGAGCGCGGCCCCCTTCCACGACTGGAACGAACGGGTCCATGCGGAGAGCTATCTCTCGAACGTTTTCGCCGATCTGCAAACGCCGCGCGGCGAAGAGGTCGTGAACACGTTCGAGAGGATGTCGTTCAACGTGGGCCCGACGCTGTTGTCATGGATGGAGAGATTCCATCCCCGCACGTATCAGAGGATCATCCGGGCCGACTCCAAGAGCGCCGAGCGGCTCGGTTTCGGGAACGCGATAGCACAGGCCTTCCACCACACGATCCTGCCGCTGTCGAACATGAGGGACGTTCGTACGCAGGTCCGGTGGGGCCTAGCAGAGTTCCGGCATCGCTTCGGGCGAGAGTCTCTCGGGATATGGCTCCCCGAAACGGCGGTCAACGACGACGTGCTGAGGGTACTCATCGAACAGGATGTCGGGTTCACGATCCTGGCACCGTGGCAAGCGGGCCGCTGGCGAGAACCGGGTGGGTCGTGGACCAGCGTGGCCCAGGACGGGATCGACACCCGTGTTGCCTATCGCTACCTGCACCCCGACGGCTCGGGGAGATCGATCGCACTGTTCTTCTACGACGCCGACATCGCCCGCGCCATCGCATTCGAGAACGCGATGGCTTCTGCAGAAGGATTCATCGACATGTTCGAGTCGCGCAGTGGTGGCGACACAACGCTCGTGCATGCGGCAACCGACGGCGAAACCTATGGTCACCATCAGGAGTTCGGTGAGATCGGCCTCGCCTATGCGTTGTTCGTGGAAGCCGAGAAGCGAGGCGTGACGATCACCAACTATGCCGCTCATCTGAACGAGTACCCACCCGAGCTGGAGGTCGAGCTCGCGCCGGGCGACGGGACGTCGTGGTCGTGCGCGCACGGCATCGAACGGTGGCGCAGCGCGTGCGGTTGTGTGACCGGGGGCGAGCCCGGATGGGATCTCGGATGGCGTGCCCCGCTGCGCGAGGGCTTGGAGGTCATCAGAGATGCTGCCGACGAGGCCTTCGAGCGACTCGGAAGCACGCTATTGGTCGATCCTTGGCGCGCGCGTGACGATTACGTTCGGGTTGTGATCGGGGCAGAGGATATGGGCACCTTCATGGGAGAGCATGCGGCCGGTCCTTTGGACGAAGCCGAACGGAACAAGGCCGGAAAGTTACTGGAGCTGCAGCGTGACGCGATGTCGATGTTCACGAGCTGTGGGTGGTTCTTCGCCGACATCGCGGGGATCGAGGCGAAGCAGGTCCTGCGTTATGCGGCCCGGACGCTGGAGCTCATAGACGAGCTGGAACAACCGAGCCCGCGCGAAGCGTTCCTTCGTGTCTTGGAAGCAGCGAAGAGCAACGAGCCGGACGCCGGTACGGGAGCGGACGTCTTCAGCTCTCTCTAGAGCTACGCCTTGCCGGTGAAGCGGATGATGTCGATCCCCCGGTTGTAGTCGACGGTGTAGAGGATCTCGTCGTTCAACCAGTATTCCGCCGATGTCGAGCCGGCGAGGGGGAGGAAGTATCCGATCTCTTTGATCTTGCCCTTGCCGGATACGTCGAACAGATGCGTCCCGTGCTCGTACCACGCCATCGCGACCACTCCGCCGTTGCGGTAATCCGGGTGGGTGTCGAACCAGTGACCGCAAAAGAGGACCGCCGGCATCTTTCCGTCGGTCGGGACGCCCGTGCCCATGATGTATTCGTCGATCATCCGGAAGGTACGGGTCTTCCGCCACGACCGCGCGTCGAAGGTCATCAAGCTTCCGGAGTCACCTTCGGAGTCGCACGAGCCGGCGCCACTCTCGCCTCCGGCGAGTAGGAAACGATCCTTCGCGCCGCGCGGCCACAGGTTCCCGTGTATGTAGCGGCCACCCAAACGCTCCGTCGAGGCCAGGAGCGACGGTTTCGCGGGATCGTCGCGCGCGTCCAGCAGCATCATCGGGTTGGTCGACGTGACCACGAGTCCCGGAGCAACTTCCGTGACGTCGTGGCCGCTCTCGGCGAGCATGCCTTTGCCCCAGTTACCGGCGATCTTCGGAGCCGCGGGCTTGCGGAGATCGATGATCTGACCGTCTGAGTTGTATGACCACTTGCAATCGAGAACGCAGGTCGTCGTATGCGCATCGGCGTCCGCGAGCGTTGCAAGTATCTGTGGGTTGGTCTTGTCCTCGACATCGATCACGTTGAGGTCACCGAACGCGCCCACGAGAAGGATGCTCCCGTTCGTATCGGGATCTTCCTCGGCGAAATACGGATCCTGAGGCAGCGGCAGGAAACTGACCATCGATGGAGACTCTGGGGTCGAAACGTCGTAGATGAGCAAACCGCGCGAGCTCGTGATGTAGAAGTACTTCCCGACCAGAGCTCCACCCGCGCTGTCGTTGTTCAGCGGGACGTGAGCAACGAATTCCACGTTGTCCGACGCGAAATAGCCGGGACCGGGGCCGTCGATGGTCGCGCCGGCTGCAGCCGACGCGGCGATCACGGAGAACGCAGCGACCGCCGAGGCCAATCTCCGGACGGATCGGGATGTCATCACACCTCTAGGGTTCGCTCTGCGCGCGCTTCGTCCTGCCCAGGACGGGTACGCTGTGACCACGGACAACGGGCTAGGGGGCTGGATGTCACACACATCTGACGGCGAGGACCTGCGGGGGCCGGGTCTAGTCATCGATCTGGAGAAGCTCGAGTCACACGCCGCCGGGCTCTACCTCACCCGTTTCGTGGACTACGTTCGCAAGACGCGCGGGGAGCACGGCCGCTACCTGCGCTTGAGACCTGGGGACGAGACGGCGATCCGCGCGGCGAACGATGGAAGCGCGGATTCCTTACAGGCGGTTCGGATCGACGTCGGCGACGTCGAAGAAGCTAGATAAGAAAAGAGCCCGGCCGAAGCCGGGCTCTTTTTTGATCCGATAGTTGCTAGGCCTTGCCGGTGAACCTTAGGACGTCTAGGCCACGCTGGTAGTCGACCGCGTACACGATCTCCTTGTTGATGAAGTACGCAGCGGATGTACCTCCGGCGTTCGGCAGGAACCAACCGGCCTCTTTGATCTTGCCTTTCGAGCTGACCTCGAGGAAGCGAGTGCCGCTGTTGTACCAGCCGATGGCGGCGATCCCGCCGTTGTTCCAGTTCGGGTGAGTCGTGAACCAGTGAGGTGAACACCCGAACGGCGCACTCGCAACACCACCGCCGTTGGTGACGGTGCCCTGGTACGCGTGCCAGATGTCGACTTTCTTAAGGGTCTTGGTCTTCTGCCATCCCTTGGTGTCCCACGTCGACCATCCGGCGGATCGCTCTGGGGTGCACTGCTCGGCGCCGCAGCAGGTCTCTCCGGAGGTGAGTACCCAGCGGTCTTTCATGTTGCGGGGCCACAGGTTCGAGTGGAAGTCGAGGCCGTTGCCGTCGAAGGCCTCACCCATAGCAAGGAGCTTCGGATGAACCGGGTCCTTGCGAGCGTCGAGCAGCAGCATCGGGCTCGTCGAAGTCAGGACGATCCCGTTCTTCACCTCCGTGACGTCGTGGTTGCCGCCGTGCGGAGGCATCCCATCGCCCCACTTCTCCTTCATCAGTTTGGGCTTCGCCGGGTTGCGGAGGTCCGTGATGGCCCCCGAGTCCCCATAAGCCCACTTGCAGTCGAGGATGCACGAGGTGGTGTGATTGCCGGCCCCCGGGACCGACCCGATCTCGACCGGGTTGCTGACGTCCTCGACGTTCCAGATGTGGAGGGCATTACCCGGCAGCGATTCCGAGAACAGCATGATCTCGCCGTTCGTCGCGACGTCTTCGTTCTCGAACTTGAACCCGAACGGGGTCTGGCTTTCGAGAGCAGGGTTCTCGGGATCGTTGATGTTGTAGATCGAGAACGAGCGCCAGCTCGTGATGATCATGTAATGGTCTTTGCCCTGCTCCCAGAAGTTGGCCCCGGTGGCGGTGCCGACCTCGAACGGTATGAATTGGACGAACTCCACGTTGTCCGACGAGTAGCCGCCGGCGCTGGGTCCTGCGGTCGCGCCGGGGAACGCCCCCAGCATGAGTCCGAGCCCTGCGACGAGAACGATGAGCTTCTTCACGATCCCTCCCTGTTTTTGGCTTCTAGTGAGTGGTTCTAGGGGCCGGAGGGGATTCCTGCCCCACGCAATGGGGGGGTTCTCCCGCTATCTGGGGAATCCTGCGACCGGCTACCTACGCTGGCGGGCGACCTGGGCTTTCTCGCGTGCCATGGCCACCCCATAAGCGCACGCGCCGAGGATCAAGCCGGTTCCGAGCACGAACATCGGCGGGACGGGGTAGCGACGGCGTTCGTAGGCGACCATCTCGTACTCCATGGCGGCCCTCTGCTCGAGCATCTCTTTGTACGCGGCCGCGACGGCGACCTGGGGTTGCTCTTCCTCCTGGTACGCGGCCCCGGCTTGGGCCTGCGCTTGGCCCTGCGCTTGGGTCGAGCTCGTCAGTTGGCTGACCGGAGGCGGCGGAGGCGGCGGGATCGGGGGCAGGAGCGCCACGAGCACCACCGGCGGCACCGGCGGGTCGTCGATGTCCTGGCACAGGATCTTCGTAGTGCCGCTGTCCAGCAGCCTGCCCAACGAGTTGCGGGCCTGGAGCTCGATCGGAAACTTCTTGCCGGCCATGCTGAGCGGGCAGCGATACTCGACCTCGTAGACGAGCTCGTTCGCGATCTGCTCGACCACGTCGCGATGGACCTCGGGCGAGACATCGCGGATCACTTCCTTGTTGCCTTTCACTTCAAGAGAGACATTCGTGGTCTTGGGGATCGCCTGCAACGTGTTCACGATCGCGGGTACGAGGTTGTGGCTGTCGTCGAGGTTGTCCCTCTTCACGTCGCACACCAGCGGCGCGCCGGGTGACAGCTCTGCGAACCCGTCGCCGTTGCAATCGACTCCTTCGCTCGGCGCGACCGTGTTCGTCAGAGCCGCCATCCTCTGAAGGTCCTTGCGGGGCCCGCTGCCGATCGAGAGACCGACTTGATAGATGTCATCGAGCGTGCCGGGGCGATCGAACGCGGCCGCGACCTGATCGAAGCTGGGGATGTCGGGCGGCTCTGGGTTGCCGAAATCGGCGCCCGAGCTCTGCCGTGGCTCTTCCCGCCCGAAGCGCTCGTCGGTCGCATGAACGACCACCTTCAGGGCCTTCTTGTCCCACTCCGCCTGTAATCCCTGGGGGACGTCGTGGCCGGCCGGGCCGGGTGGGAACAGGTCCTGCCCGGCCCCCGTCGCGAGTTGGTACAGAGCGCCGAGGTGGGCCTTGAAATAACCACCCGAGTCGGACTCCAACGTCTCCAGCGCGGTCGATACGTGAGGCCCGGGGGGGCCGATCTGAAGCACCCGCTCGAACACGTAGTTCTTCTCGCACCGGCCCGGTCCACCCCCCGCCCCGCACGGTGGATCCGGTGGGAACTTGTCGGGATACGCACGGAACGCACCGATACCGACCTTGAGATCGATCTGTTCGTGGAGGAGGTCGTTGGTGATATCGGCGACGGCATCCGCCAGATCCTCGATCGTTGAGCCCATCGAATCCGAGGTATCCAAGAGGAAGAACACGTTCAGCGGAAGGGGTCGGTCCGGCAGGTCCAGGTGATAACGGACGGTCGCCGAGTCGCCTGCATCGAGCGCGATCGTCTTCCTCTGAGGGCTGAGGCTCGGGTCATCCAGGGTTGGTGAGTTCGGACCTTGGACGAGAGAAACATTGAAGATGTCCTTCGGGAGTTCGGTGATCTCGTCGAACTCGACCGTGCCGTCGTACATCTCGAGCGTGCTCTTGGAGTGTGCGTAGACGCGGTGAAGCATGCGATCGCTCTGGACGCCGGCGAGCCCCGGCGTGTACGCGCCGAGGTTGATCCACGAGAACGAGGGGCCATGAAACGCATGCACTTCCCCCGCGGCCGTCACGAACAGCGAATCGATCGTCTCCCCATGTGCGACCGAATCCACCCCCGGCGGCGCGGGGATGGCCGCCCACGTGTTGCCGCTATCGGTTGAGATGCGCGCGACACCTTGGCCCGGGATGAACGCCACGATCCGAGCCGGTTTCCCACGCGCGTGGAAGACGTCTACGGGCCCGGCCGGTGTCTGGCCGAAGTCGTCGACGTTCTGGAACGTGCGGCCGCCATCCGTGGAATGGAGGAGCCCGCTTGCTTCGCGTCCGCTCGACTGGCCGGTCCCGTTCGGTGGGGTGCTCGTTCCGTAGGCCCACAGCGACTCCGCGTCGATCGGATCGATAGTCAGCCCTAGGACCCCCGCGTTCGGCTTCGAGTCCGCGATGTCGGAGCGAAGGGTCCACGTGAGCCCCGCATCGTTGGTCGCATAGATGTGATCGAGCGATCCGCCTCCGAGGTCGATGCCGAGGTACGCGATCCGCTCGTTCGATGGAGCGGCAGTCAGGAACTCAGGAGCACCGTTCGGAGGCAAACCCAGGTCCGCGGCTCGCCACGAATCACCGAAGTCGCCGGAAACGATCACATGCGGCCGAGTCGAGGTCGGTAGGGACTCCTCGACCATGAGGTAGATCAGCCCGTTGGCTGCCTCCGAGACATCGATCGATCTGATAACGGAATTGGCGGCCGTTGC
>Ga0299907_10001187_pt1 | contig 14594 bp, 19 predicted proteins | sample RVTome_16_FD_198680 | JGI IMG/M metagenome (GOLD analysis project Ga0299907, IMG submission 198680) | Soil microbial communities from uranium-contaminated site in the Upper Colorado River Basin, Wyoming, United States - RVT152D67 (version 2) ... | reverse complement strand
ACCACCTCTCGGTAGCGACCCGGGGTGGCTCGTAACGCATACGACCCCGGGTTCGAACGTTCGTCATCGCCAATGGTAAGCATCACTGCACACCAGAGGCTTCCGAGGTCTATCCTCGCCCTGTTGGCGAAAGGAGTCCAGATGGCCGACGGGTCTGTTGTAGTAGTCGGCGGAACGGGCGGTCTGGGGCGTGAGGTGGCGCGGCACTACCACGAGGAGGGTCACCCGGTGATCATCACCGGGAGGGACCACGACCGGTCGACGCAGATTGCCGGCGAGATCGGTGATGGCATGACCGGGCTCGCCTTCGATCTGGCCGAGCCCGACCGGATCGGAGATGCGCTCGCCGACGTCGGGCCAGTGTCACGTCTCGTACTGGCCGCGATCGCCCGGGACAACAACCCGGTGAGGGACTACACGATCGAAGGGGCTATCTATCTGACGACCATGAAGCTGGTCGGCTACACCGAGACGGTCCATACCCTGCTCGATCGTCTCTCCGATGACAGCTCCGTGGTCCTCTTCGGGGGCAGGGCAAAGGATCGCCCCCTACCCCGGCTCGACCACAGTCACCACCGTCAACGGAGGCGTCGCCGCACTGATCCACACCTTGGCCATCGAGTTGGCACCGATTCGGTTCAACGCCATCCATCCCGGCATCGTCGGTGACAGCCCGTTCTGGGAGGACAAGCCTCTCGAAGGAGTGGTGGCGCGGACGCCGACCGGTCGTCTGGTGACCATGGCTGACGTGGTCGATGCGACGGTCTTCCTGCTCGAGAACCCGGCGATCAACGGGGTGAACCTCTCTGTCGACGGCGGCTGGATGCTGATGTGAGCGACACCCGCAGGGGCACGGACCTGAACGAGACACTCGACGGCATCGGGGATCGCATCCGGGAGGAACGCGTCAAGGCGGGGATCAGCCAGCGGGAGCTCGCCCGTCGACTCGGTCTGTCGGCCAGCATGATCTCCCAGCTCGAGAGTGGGCAATCCAAGCCGTCGGTGGGCACCCTCTATTCCATAGTCACTGAGTTGAATCTCTCGCTCGACCGGGTCATCCGCGGAGAGGATTACCCGGCGGGAGGGGCGGAGACCCGGGCCGAGGCGACGGTCAGCCCGCTGGTCCATCCCGACGACCGCCAGGCAATCGACCTCGCCTCCGGTGTCCGCTGGGAAGAGTTGACCGCCGAGTCCGAGGAGGGTGTCGACTTCCTCCACGCCATCTACGAGGTGGGAGGCGCATCGACTCCCGACGAGTCCCTGATGCGGCACCACGGACGTGAGTACGGCTATGTGATGTCAGGAGTCCTCGGTATCCAGATCGGGTTTCACGAATACGAGCTGAGGCCTGGAGACTCCATCGCATTCGACTCCACCAGGCCCCACCGTCTCTTCAACAAGGGGGACGAGCCGGTGCGGGCGATCTGGTTTGTCGTGGGGCGTGGCGCCGACGACCGTCTCTAGATCAAGGCGCGGGTGATCCAGTAGACCCCCATCCCGACCACCAGGGTGAGGATGTGGCTGCGCGAGCGGTTGGCAGCCACGCCACCGGCCACCAGCGCGGCGAGCTCGGGGACCCCGATCGCCACCGAGCCGTCTTCCTTGATCAGCACGGCCACCACCAATGAGGCCAGGACCGCCGGCGCGACGAACTGGAGTGCGACGAGGACCGGCTCGGGTATCCGCCGACGGGCCAGGGAGAGGATGAAGATCGACCTGCTCAGATAGCTCCCGACCCCGACGATGAATGCGGCGAACAGCCCCGTCATCGTCTCATTCTCTCGACCGCGGTGCCGGCGCCGATCCCGACCAACGCCCCGACCAGGAGGCCGGTCCGGTTGGGAAGGCCAGCTGCCAGAAGGGTGACCCCGGCGCCGACGACCCCAGCCAATGCCTTTGGCCATTTGTCGACGCCCAGCACGATGAGGCCGAGGAACAGCAGCGGGACGGCGAACTCCAGATTCCACTCCTCCGGGACCACCGGGCCGATGGCCAGCCCCACCGCGGTGGTGATCTGCCAGAGAGTCCAAAAGGTGAACCCGGCCGCCAGGAAGTAGGTGCGGAAAGCCCGGGGGTCGGCTTCCGTCTCGAGCACCGATATCGCGAACAGCTGGTCGATCAGCACGTAAGGGCCCAGCCAGCGGAACCAGCCGGGCTGTCGCTGAAATGTCGGGGCGAGTGCGGCCGAGTACATGAGATGACGTGCGTTGACGACGAGAGCCGCGGTGATCGCAGCCGCCACAGCCACCCCTGAGCCCAGTAGCGAGATCAATGTGAGTTGGGCGGCGCCTCCGAAGATCAGCCAGGACGTCGACCAGCCCACGAAGCGATTGATCCCGGACTCCACCACGGACAGACCGATCACCAGGGCGAACGGGATCGCCGGCACAAACAGAGGGAGTGCGTCGCTGATCCCTCGGCGCACGATGGAACGATCAACGGCCATGGAGGCGAGAGCATACTGTAATGAGCATTGGGTTCAACACTCATTACGGACGGACCAGGTGCCTTTCTGGTTGACTGCATTCCATGAGCACGTTCCGGCACATGCTGATGATCCGGTACAAGGACGGGATAACCGACGGAGAGAAGGACGACCTCCTCGCCGGGTTCGCCCGGATGCCCCAGCTGATGGGCTACATCAAGCGTTACGAGTTCGGGCACGACCTGGGCAACCTCGGCCCGGGCACGCCGGACCTGGGCCTGGTCGCCGACTTCGAGTCAGAGGAAGATTGGCGGCGCTACAGCGAGGACCCGGGTCACGCCGCGCTTGCCGAGCTGGTGAGGGGTGTCTCGGCCGAGCTGATCAGGGTCCAGTACCTGGTCGACTGACACCGCCCCTATCTGCCGAGGTCGATCCTCAGTGTCTCCAAGGCGATCTCGACCATGTTGTCGAAGGTCGACTGACGCTCCTCGGAGGAGGTGGCCTCTCCGGTGCGTATGTGATCCGAGACCGTGCAGATGGTCAAGGCCCGGGCGCCACGCTCGGCTGCCACCCCATAGAGCCCGGCAGCTTCCATCTCGACGGCTAGGACCCCCATCCGCTCCATCCGGTCGAACGCCCCCGGATCTGGGCTGTAGAAGAGGTCGGTCGAGTGAACATTCCCCACCGTCACGTCGATGCCCCGGGCTGCAGCCGACTCGGCGGCCGCCTTCAGCAGCCAGAAGTCGGCGGTGGCCGCGAAGTCGAGACCCCCATATCTGACTCGATTGACCATCGAGTCGGTGCAAGCTCCGATGGCGAGGATCACGTCACGCACGTTGACCTTCTCCGTGACTGCACCACATGACCCGACCCGGATCATCCGCTCCACTTCGTATTCGTCGATCAGCTCCGCGGTGTAGATCGACGCCGAGGGGATCCCCATCCCCGTCCCCATCACCGACACCGGCAGACCCTGATACGAGCCGGTGTAAGCCAGCATGTTTCGCACCTCGTTGACCAGGCGAGCGTCGTCGAGGTACTCCTCGGCGATGTGCTTGGCCCGCAGCGGATCGCCAGGCAGCAGCACCGAGCGGGCGAAATCGCCCTTCGCAGCCGAGATGTGAGGGGTGGGCATGGGTGAGGGCTTCTCCTGATTGTTGCCGAAGACAACCTATCCCCGTGCCTCCGAGAAGAACAGTTTGTAACGTGCCGCGATGAGTCCACCGATCGATCGCACCGCCATCGCCGAGGCGCTCAGGCAGGCGGGACGGAGCACCCTGCCCGGCCACATGGGGATCGAGGTCGTGGAGATCAGTCAGCGATCCGCCGGTCTTCGCTGCGAGATACAGCCCTTTCACATCGCTCCCAACGGCTATCTGCACGCGGGCTCGGTGATCACGCTCGCCGACACCGCCGCCGGGTATGGATGCATGGGCAACCTCCCGGACGGTGGCACCGGGTTCACCACGATCGAGCTCAAAGCCAACTTCGTCGGCACCATCCTGGAGGGGGTGATGGTGGCCGAGGCCAGCATGCTCCACGGTGGCAGGACGACTCAGGTCTGGGATGTGACGGTTAGAGATGAGACGTCCGGCAGGCCCCTGGCCCACTTCCGGTGCACCCAGCTGATCCTCTACCCGCCCTCGTGAGCCTGAGCCGCCCTCGGATATCCTCGGCCCATGTCCATGTATGACTCCATCATCAACCTGAGGGCGATCCGCGACTACCGGGCCGAGCCGCTGAGCAACGACAACCTCGGGGCCATACTGGAAGCCGGGCGATGGACGGGGAGCTCGAAGAACCGTCAATCCTGGTCGTTCGTCGCCGTGAGCGATCCCGAGCGACTCCAGGGCCTGGCCCAATGCGGCGACTTCACCCAGCCGGTACGAGACTCCGCTGCCACCATCGTCCTCGTACAGGAGCCGGGTGGGAACATGTTCGACATCGGGAGAGCGGCCCAGAACATGATGCTGGCAGCGAAAGCGGTCGGCGTCGCCTCGTGCCCGATAACGCTTCATCGCGAGCGCCAGGCGGGCGAGTTACTGGGAGTGCCGGATGGCGCTGTCGCCAGATACGCGGTCGCCCTCGGTTACCCGGCGGAAGGTGCCGAGCCGCGGCAATTCGGGGGCCGGAAACCCGCGTCCCAGGTGGTCAAGATCGACTCATACTGATCAAACTCGACCTCTCCCGCGGTTGAAAACTGGGAAAGAAATGTCCGCCGTAGCCGTTACCGTCTGCAGACGATGACGACTCCATTAGTCCAGGCACGCGGCCTGACCAAGAGGTTCGGCGACTTCACCGCGGTCGACGCCGTCGACTTCGACATCCAGGAGGGGGAAGCGTTCGGCTTTCTCGGGCCCAACGGCGCCGGCAAGACATCGACGATGAAGATGATCACGACCGTCAGCCCCATCACCGAGGGCAAGCTGAGTGTGTTCGGGGTCGACCCCATGACCAACGGCCGGGCGATCAGACAGCGCATCGGGGTGGTGCCCCAGGAGGACAACCTCGACCTCGAGCTCACGGTGTCGGAGAACCTCTACATATACGGCCGTTATCACGACATGAGGAAGGCCGACATCAACACCCGGATCGAGGAGCTATTGGACTTCGCCCAGCTGAGCGAGCGCAAGGACTCCCAGGTCGAGCCGCTGTCGGGGGGAATGAAGCGTCGTCTGACCATCGCCCGCGCCCTCATCAACGACCCCGACCTGATCATCCTCGACGAGCCGACCACCGGGCTCGACCCCCAGGCCCGGCATCTGCTCTGGGATCGTTTGTATCGCCTGAAGCGGGAGGGGGCGACCCTGATCATCACCACCCACTACATGGACGAGGCCGAGCAGCTGTGTGATCGCCTGGTGGTGATGGACCAGGGGAAGATCGTCGCCGAGGGCTCACCCCGTCAGCTGATCCAGCGTTACGCCCCACGAGAGGTGGTCGAGCTCAGGTTCAGCGACGGGGACAAGGACGAGGCCGTCCTCAAGATGGACGGGCTGGCCTCGCGGTCCGAAGTGCTGGCCGATCGCATCCTGCTCTACACAGACGACGCCGAGGACACTCAGACTGGCCTCCACAGTCGGGGAATCAACCCCGAACAGGTGTTGGTCCGTCGCTCCACACTCGAAGACGTCTTCCTCAGGCTCACCGGCCGCGGGCTCATCGACTGATGACCACGCTCAGCCGCTCTATCCGCTACGCCGAGTCGGAGGTCATCGCCTACCGCCGGACCTGGCGCGGCACCGTGATCTCGTCGTTCGTCAACCCGGTCTTCTTCCTGGCCGCGATGGGTGCCGGTCTCGGCACGTTGGTCGACGACGGCTCCGGCGAGCTCGCCATTCCCTACCTAGCCTTCGTCGCCACCGGGCTGATGGCAGCGACCGCGATGCAGAACGGCGCCGGCGACGGCTCGTTCCCGGTGATGGCGGGGGTGCTGTGGCGTAAGAACTTCCACGGGACGATCACCACCCCGCTGGGGCCGGCCGACATCATCTGGGGCCGTCTTCTATGGGGTGTGGGCCGGCTGGTCTTCGTGCTGGCTGTCTTCGCCGTGATCGCGGTCTGGTTCGACGCCATGGAGCTGGGCCCGGCCCTCCAGGCGATCCCGCCAGCAGTCCTCACCGGCATCGCATTCACCTCGGCGATCACTGCCTGGACCCTCACCCAGGAGGACGGTCGGAGCCTCTCGACCTTGTTCCGGTTCCTCATCGTCCCACTCTTCCTGTTCTCCGGGACGTTCTTTCCGATCAGCCAGCTCCCCGACTTCCTCCAGCCAGTTGCGTTCGTCACCCCTCTGTTCCACGGGGTCGAGGCAGTGCGCAAGATCGCCCTCCCCGGGGTCGATCAGACCATCGTCACCTCACTCCCTCTCTGGATCCACGTCGCCTATCTCCTGGTGATGGCGGCGGTGGGGACCTACCTGTCGATCCGGTTCCTCGACCGGCGGATCAGGCCATGAGCGTCGAGGCACCTCCCCGGCCCCGCCCACTGGACGCCTTCATCCCGTTCCGTGCCCAGCGCATCTGGGAGAAGAACTTCATCGCCTACCGGCGTTTGTGGAAGGTCATCTTCAGCGGGTTCTTCGAGCCGGTCTTCTACCTCTTCGCAGTCGGCATCGGTGTCGGAGCACTGGTAGGGGAGGTGCCCGGGCCGGGCGGCATCCTGGTGCCTTATGCGGCCTTCGTCGCCCCGGCGATGATGGCCGCTTCCGCCATGAACGGGGCCGTGATCGAGACCACCTTCAACATCTTCTTCAAGCTCAAGTTCCAGAAGGTGTACGAGGGGGTGCTGACCACCCCGATGCAACCTTCCGACATCGCCATCGGCGAGATCGGGTGGGCCCTATTGCGTGGGGTGGTCTACTCGACGGCGTTCGTCGGGGTGATGTTCGCCCTCGGGATGACCAGGTCGTGGCTGGCCGTCTTCGCAATCCCCGCCGCCACGCTGGTCGGGTTCGCCTTCGGGGCCGTGGGTCTGGCGGCGACCACGTGGATGCGCTCCTGGCAGGACTTCGATCTCGTCACCCTGGTGACCATGCCGCTGTTCCTCTTCTCCGGGACCTTCTACCCCATCGATGTCTACCCACCCCTCATCCAGAACATCGCCAAGGTCTCCCCGCTCTATCACGGCACGGAATTGCTGCGTGGTTTCACCCTCGGGGCCCTCGATTGGTCGATGCTCGGTCACGCCGTCTTCCTGCTGACGATGGGTGTCCTCGGGGCGATCGTCGCCAACCGGCGCCTCGACGGCATGCTCCGCAAGTAGCGCCGAGTCGGGGGACGCGGAAGAGGTACCCTCGCCTTCAGATGCTGGACCTGACCTTCCCCCTTCGTGCGCCACGGGGGGCCGATCTCAACACCAGGGGCTGGCTGCAGGAGGCGGCACTCCGCTGTCTACTCAACAACCTCGACCCCGAGGTCGCCGAGGACCCGGCAAACCTGATCGTCTATGGAGGGCGGGGCAAGGCAGCTCGTGACCTCGACTCCCTCCACGCCATCGTTCGCACCCTGCAGCGTCTAGCCGACGATGAGACGATGCTGATCCAGTCGGGCAAACCAGTCGGCGTCTTCCGGACTCACGAGCTGGCACCGCGGGTCCTGATCGCCAACAGCCTGCTCGTCCCGCGCTGGGCGACACTCGAGCATTTCTGGGAGCTGGAGGCCAAGGGTCTCATGATGTACGGCCAGATGACGGCAGGATCCTGGATCTACATCGGGACCCAGGGAATCCTCCAGGGCACCTATCAGACGTTCGCCGCCATCGCCGAGAAGCGCTTCGGGGGCACCCTCACCGGCACCATGACGCTCACGGGAGGTTTGGGCGGCATGGGAGGCGCCCAGCCGATGGCCATCACCATGAACGGTGGGGTGGCCCTCTGTGTCGAGGTCGATCCGCAGCGAATCCGCCGCCGGCTGGATACGGGGTACCTGGACGTCGAGGCCGATTCCCTCGAGCATGCGATCGAGTTGGCCACCGAGGCGAGGAAAGCCGGGAAGGCGCTCTCGATAGGTCTGGCCGGCAACGCTGCCGACATCTTCCCCGAGCTGCTGGAGCTGGGGCTCGACGTCGATATCGTCACCGACCAGACGTCGGCCCACGACCCGTTGTACGGGTACATACCGTCCGGTTACACCGTGGACGAGGCCGCCTCGCTGCGGCGTAACGACCCTGAGACGTACCTCAAGTCGGCCCGCGAGTCGATGGCCGCGCAGTGCGAGGCGATGGTCGGGTTTCAGGAAGCCGGGGCCGAGGTGTTCGACTATGGCAACAACCTTCGGGGGGAGGCGCAAACAGCCGGCTACGCCGATGCCTTCGCCTACCCGGGATTCGTCCCCGCCTATATCAGAGACCTGTTCGCCGAGGGCTCGGGGCCATTTCGGTGGGTCGCCCTCAGCGGTGACCCGGCCGACATCACAACCACCGACCGGGCCGTCCTCGAGCTCTTCCCGGAGAACCAGGCTTTGGCCCGCTGGCTTCATCTGGCCAAGGAGAAGGTCCACTTCCAGGGGCTCCCGGCCCGCATTTGCTGGCTGTCATACGGGGAGAGGCATCTGGCCGGTCTCCGCTTCAACGAGCTGGTCGCATCGGGGGAGCTGTCCGCCCCCATCGTCATCGGGCGTGACCATCTCGACTCCGGGTCGGTGGCTTCGCCGTACCGTGAGACCGAGGCGATGGCCGACGGCTCCGACGCGGTAGCGGACTGGCCGATCCTGAACGCTTTGCTCAACGTGTCGTCGGGAGCCGCCTGGGTCGCCGTCCACCACGGCGGTGGCGTCGGCATCGGCAACTCGATACATGCCGGTGCCCAGGTGGTGGCGGACGGGACCGACCAGGGTGCACTCCGGGTGGAGCGGGTCCTCACCAACGATCCCGGCACCGGGGTGATGAGGCATGCCGACGCCGGATACGAGAAGGCACGTCAGGTCGCCCGCACGAGGGGCGTCGACATCCCGATGCTCGATGGCGATAGTTGACCCACAGTGGCCCCGGGCCAGTGTGTGGCTGAGCCAGGATCACCCCGATCCCGACCTCGTCGTAGTGGGTGTGCCCTCGTCGCAGGCCTCGCTTTCCCCATCACGCGCCGACTTGACGCCGCTGGCGGTCCGTGATCGCCTCCCCAGGTATACGACGTTCCACGGTGAGCTCGGCGTCGACTTCGGGGGGCTTCCCGTGCGCGACGTTGGCAACTGGCCGGTGTCCGAGCTCGACATGCACATGATGCCGGCGATGGTGGCCGATCTGGCCCGGAGGCTGCCACCTGCCCGCCTCAGGCTCTATCTCGGTGGCGACAACGCGATCACCCGCCCACTGGTGGCGGCAATGGCCGAAGACCTCACCCGAGTCGGCGTCATCACATTCGACGCCCATCATGACGTCCGGTCCTTGGAGTTCGGGCCCACCAACGGCACCCCGATCCGGGGCCTCATCGAAGAGCACGGGCTGCCCGGGCAAAACGTGGTGCAGGTCGGCATCCACTCCTTCGCCAACTCGGCCCCTTATCGCGCTTATTGCGACGAAGTGGGGATCACGATCGTGACGGTGGCCCAGGTGGAGGAGATGGGCATGGCGGCAACGGTCGATGGCGCCCTGAGAGCGCTGGCGGAGACATGTGACTCGATCTACGTCGACGTCGACGTCGACGTCCTCGACCGGGCTCTCGCCCCGGCCTGCCCCGGGGCACGCCCAGGTGGCCTGACGGTGCGACAGCTCGCGGCCGGTGTCGCTCGCTGCGCCGCCCATCCGTCGGTGGGCGCCATCGACTTCGTCGAGGTGGACGCGGAGCAGGACCTGGGGTCGATCACGGTCGACGTGACGGCGCACCTGTTTTTGACGGCGGTGGCAGGCTTCGCGACACGATGATGCGCCAAACGCGGCCCGCCGGGGATTCAATCGAATAGATGAGCGAGAGCCTGGCCAACGTTGCGGTGATCCTCGCCACGATCGGGACCGTCACTTTCCTGATCCCGCAGATCGTCAAGCTGGTTCGCACACGGGACTCCCATGGTGTGTCGAGCACCTGGCCGGCCTTGGGCTTCGTGACGAACGTGGGTTGGTTCGTCTATTTGATCGCTCAGGCTCTCTGGGCTGCCATCGTGGCGCCCTTGGTCACCTTCATCTCCTATGCGGTCACGCTGTGGGCCCTGGCCCGGACCGGGCGGGACCTGAGGAGGAGCAGTCTGCGCGGGCTGGCCTGGGCGAGCCTGCTCGCCGTGACGACCGTGATCGCTGGCTGGGACGCGCTCGGGGTGGTTCTCGGGCTGTCCTACGGGGTGATGCTCGCTCCCTCGATCTGGACCGCCTATCGCACCCCCGACCCTTCCGGTGTCTCGCCGGGCACATGGTGGATCGGATTGGCGGAGGCCCTGCTCTGGGGCTACTTCGGGCTCTATCACACCGATGCGGGGATCATCACCTTTGGAGTCGTCGGCATCGTTGGGTCCAGCCTCATGCTGGTCCGCTATCACACCACCCGGAACCAGGTCGAGGCCACCGTCTGACCGACGTCAACCCCCACTGATCACCTGCTCGGCCTCCCTCGCCAACCGGGCTCCATCGCGGTTGTCGAGGAAGTCGCGGGGAAGACGCACCGGGCGCGGTCCGTGACTGTGACCGCGCACCATCCGATTGGCTTCCTCAGGGAACTGGATGGCGGGGTCGAGCCTGGAGACGAGGTCGGCCAACTCCTCCACCGAGCCCACCCTTGCCATGGCGTCACGCAGCCCTGAGCCGACCGGAAAGCCCTTGAGGTACCACGACGGGTGCTTGCGGAAGAGGTTGATCCCATACAGATCACCGAAATAGTCGACGAGGAGCTCGGCATGCCGAATCATGATCCGGCCCACCTCTCCCAACGAGGGCGGGGTGCTTGGCCGACGCCCCGCCATCACGTCTGCCAGGTCGCGGAAGAGCCAAGGCCGGCCTAGACAGCCCCGTCCCACGACCACCCCGTCACAACCCGTCGAGCCCATCATCCGGAGCGCGTCGTGTGCCGTCCAGATATCGCCATTCCCCAGCACAGGGATCGTTGTCACAGTCTCCTTGAGACGTCGGATCGCGTCCCAATCGGCATCGCCGGAGTAGAGCTGGCGCGCCGTGCGGGCGTGGAGAGCCACCGCGGCCGCGCCCTCCTCTTCGGCGATCAGCCCGGTCTCGAGATAGGTGAGGTGAACGTCGTCGATGCCCTTGCGGAATTTGACCGTCACCGGGACCGGGCCGGCATTTGACACCGCAGCCCGGACGATCGATTGGAGGAGATCCCGCTTCCAGGGGAGAGCAGCGCCCCCGCCATGCCTGGTGACCTTGCCCATCGGGCAGCCGAAGTTCATGTCGATGTGGTCGACTCCCTGCTCGGTGACCAGATGGTCGACGGCCTGGCCGAGTGACCCGGGGTCCGTTCCGTAGAGCTGGATGGAGCGGGGAACCTCGTCATCGTCGAACCGGGCCAGCGCCAATGTCTTCTCGTTCCCTTCGACTAGGCCCCTCGCTCCGATCATTTCTGATACATAGAGACCTGCCCCGAACTCACGGCACAGACGTCGGAACGGCGCGTTCGTGACACCGGCCATCGGCGCGAGCACCACCGGTGGATCGACGTCGATGGAGCCGATTCGTAGTGTCATGGGAGGCGGATGGTATTGGGGCTGAGCTGGAAGGTCCGGCTGCTCCGTCCGAGATCACTTATGTGCGATGCAGCGAGGATCTCGCTGGAACGTACGAATAGGGTCACCAGAAGAGACATCGACTACCGGGGCACGAGCGGTGACTGACTTCCCATCAGCCGTATCGCAGCTGACTCACATTCTGGTCGTGAGCGACCTCGCAAGCTCCCGAGACTGGTATCAGCGGATTCTCGGCGCTCGGCTCCACCGCCAATACGGAGGAACCTCCGCGGTCTTTGACTTCAACGGAGCTTGGATGCTCCAAGTGACTGGGGAGGCCCAACGACGGACAAGCCGGGGTCACTTTCGCGGCTCCTGAAACCCCGCGATCCTCAGCCGCTCCTTCACCATTCGGGTACCCGACTGCCAACGGGCATACGAGGAGCTGATCTCGAGAGGGGCGGATTTTCTTGCTCCTCCCTATGACTGGGGAGGCGAGATCCGCTGCTTCTTACGCGACCCGGATGGCCATCTCTTTGAGATCAGCGAGATCGTATCCCAGATGCGTACATCTGGACGACGCAGCATGCGCCACCCCAGAGGAGAACCTCGTTCCCCGTCCATAGGGCCTATCTCGCTTATCAATGTGCACTCGAGTTCAGGATTGGCCTCGGGCGGGTAGAGGGTGCGGTCACGGCAGACCTGTGACGTCTCGAAGGTGAGTGAATAGTTAGTGGGAATGTCTGTTCCGAAGGGCGTCCAGATCTGATCGACGTTCCTGCGAAGGAGGGCGCAAGAATGTCCCGTAATGTGCAGCGCGTATTCTCTGTGTAAGGCGGTCAGATGATTGAGAAGCTGATCAACCCTTTCCTCCGTAAGGCATGGACTGGTCAGTTCTCTGTCAAGGGATGTGACCACCTCTCACTCGTCCAGGGCGCGACACCCGAGGCCGACGTTTGTTCCAAGTGTGTTGAGCTCGGAGACTCCTGGCCTGCTCTGAGAATGTGCCTTGTCTGTGGACACGTTGGCTGCTGTGAGAAGTCGAAGAACCAGCATGCCTTTAAGCACTACGAGGAAACCGGTCATCCTCTGGTCCGCCCTCACCTCGAACGTGGCATGCATTGGACCTGGTGTTATGTCGATCAAGCGTTGCTCGCTCCCATCGAGCGCTAGCACCGCCCATCATCAGCTCCTCGACCTGAAGCTCAATAATCCCCACCGAGCTTGCCAGCCCTACCCGGCAAGCCGAAGTGCCGTTCCGCTCGGTCTCCGTGTGCGAGCGTTACCGCCCTGGATCAGTTGATCTGCGCTACAGGCGTTTGCGCCCTCCAATTGAGGTCCACCCGGGCTGAGCAAGACAAGCCTGTGAGGCCTGCCTATTTCCGGCTTCGGCTTCCCGGCGAATCCATAGGATGCGTTGAGGCCGACGGCGTTCCACCACCCGCTAACGGTTCATGAACACGCCAATGAGCATGGCGAGCCCGACGCCGATGGCTCCACCGATCCAGATGCCAGTGCCCAGGTTGTCGGTCGCAGTTCCTATCGCTGCTCCAATGCCAGCGCCGAGGACGGCTAGGGCCGGGATTAGTTGTCCAGAACGGCGGTTATATCCGTTTTCGTCAGCCATCAAGCGACCCTACTCCGGCGAACTCGCAGTGCTGCTGCTATAGAGACCCCTCGCCAGCGGGCCAGGCTCGCCATTCACGAGGCCGGTCACGACGACGGTCCTCTTACGCTTGGCGACCCCTAACCGAGGTGTCTGAAAACAAATGACGGAAGCGGAGAAATGGCGCACCCTGGCACAGGTCCTCGCCGTCACGGTCCCATTAGGGACTCTGATAGGGCTCGGACTTGGCTGGCTCATCAGCGGAGCGGGCGCGTCGCTGGCGGCGGGAGCCGTGATCGGTCTCTTCGTCACCGCAGGAATCGTGACCTTCGATGCAAGCTGGGCGCTCGGGCTCATTCCCCGTGGCTGGCGTGAGTCTCCTTTTCTTGTGGTGCTTGTCACACGTAGTCTCTGTGGCTGGCGATCATCGTCGTCGGGATCAGCCTGCCGCTCCTCACCGTCGGCGGGCTGTCGGTTGCGGACCTGGTCGATCAGACATTCGTCACTTCCGTCGCGGCGAGCTTCGTTGCAGCGTTGCTGTTCAACTTCGTGGGTCAGGTCAACCGGCTTATGGGCCGCAGAGTGCTCGTGCGCCTGATTCTCGGCCGGTACCACCGGCCTCGGGAGGAAGTCCGTGTCTTCCTACTCATCGACCTTCGCGGATCGACTCAGATCGCCGACCGGCTCGGCAACCTGCGATATCACGCCTTCTTGAGACAGTTCATCAGCGACGTCACAGGGAGCGTGGTGCGCTACCGAGGCGAGGTGCACCGTTACGTAGGTGACGAGGTGATCCTCACGTGGACCGCAGAGAAGGGTCTCCGCAATGCACGCTGTGTCAGGGCGGTGTTCGCCATCTCCGACACGCTAGAGACGGGACGCACCGGATACGAAGCCGACTTCGGTGTCGTGCCCAGCTTCTGGGGTGGCCTGCACCTCGGCCCCGGTCGTTGCCGGCGAAGTCGGGACGATCAAGCAGGAGATCGCTTATCTCGGCGACACACTGAATGTCGCTGCGCGCATCGAACAAGCATGCAGAGAGCTTCAACATCCGTTTCTCGCGTCGGTCGCAGTCATCTCAGCGCTCGACTTGCCGAGCTAAATCGCGAGCGAGAGCCTCGGGGGCATCGAACTGCGCGGAATCGAAAACTCCTTGGAACTCTTCGCTATGACACGCGTCGCCGGTAAGCCGACGACCGTTTGATCCGCTGCGGGTTTCTCCCGCTCCCTACAGCCAACGAGACAGCCTCGTCGGACGGAGCAGCAGATCAGCTGGAATGAGAGGAGTCTCTCCGTCGCGGCCCGCCCATAACCGGCATCTCGCGGCCTCTACCCGAGCAAGATGTGCCGATAGCGCGCACATCCCGAGACGGCTTGTTATCGCCCAGAATTGTCCATCTGTTCGGTCCGATTCGGTTTGATAGGTTCGAAGGATGCGTCGCATGGTGGTGTGGATCGGTGCCGG
>Ga0299907_10001186_pt1 | contig 14599 bp, 14 predicted proteins | sample RVTome_16_FD_198680 | JGI IMG/M metagenome (GOLD analysis project Ga0299907, IMG submission 198680) | Soil microbial communities from uranium-contaminated site in the Upper Colorado River Basin, Wyoming, United States - RVT152D67 (version 2) ... | reverse complement strand
TGTGGCGCTGGCGCCGAACCAGGCCGAGACCTTCCTCTATCGCCCCGACGGACGGACCTACGGGGTCGAGTTGTTGCGCATCGGTGGCGTCGCGACGGCCGAGCGGCCAGCGCTTCAGTAAGTAAAGTCTTGTGGCTATACTTGCCGTAGCGAGGAGAGGGAGCATCCTTTTTCCCTGCCTATGAGCGCGATCAGCAACTCTCGATGTCCTGTCTGCCGCACGGCGGAGATCATCTCCGGCAAGTGGACGCTCCTCGTGATCCGTGATCTCGCCGACGGCAGCCAGCGCTTCTGTGAGCTCGAGCGCTCGCTCGAGGGGATCAGCCCGCGGACCCTCTCGCTTCGCCTCCGCACGCTCGAGGAGGAGGGGATCGTCGAGCGCCACACCTATCCCGAGGTTCCGCCCCGGGTCGAGTACGCACTCACCGACAAGGGACGGGCACTGATGCCGCTGATCGAGGACATGCGGCACTACGGTCGCCGCTGGCTTCCGACGCCGGGCGGCGCCCGCCCCGTCGAGCGCGCCGCTGCCTAGGCCGTTCGCTCGGCTACCGCAACGGCGCCCGCCAACTCCCGGCTATGGGTCAGGGAGACCCGAATCTCCACCGCCAGCTCCTGCGCCCGGGCGGCGGGCCTGCCCGTGAGCGCCACGGCCGGAGCGCCCCCGCTTGAGATCACCTCGATCTCCTGCGGGCTCCAGTAGGAGAGGTCGAGCGCCTTCGCCACCGCCTCCTTGGCGCAGAAGCGGGCCGCGAGGTGGATCGCGGGACGCGCCCGCACCTCGGCGTAGGCCCGCTCACCCGGGGTGAACAGGCGCTCGGCCAACCGCGGCCGCCGCCGAAGCGCGCGCTCGACCCGCTCCACCTCGATCAGGTCCAGGCCGACTCCGCTCACGGCGAAGGATCGTAACCGGGCCTTGATGCAAGCCGGCGTTCAGCCGCAGGAGCGCCCCGCGCCCGGGCGAAGCCGGTTGTCATGCGCGACCGCGTCGTCAACGAGGCTCTGCGCCGGCTCGCCGCCGAGGCTGCCACCCGCTTTCGCTCGCTCGTCGACACCGGCGACGAGATCCCCTTCGACGTAGCCGAGGAAGCGGGCGAGCACACTCTCTACCGCTACAAGCCGCTGACCTCTCGCTTTGTCAGCGCCCACGTCGGCGAGCTGCGCTCGCTGCCCGCCTTCGGCCCCGCCTGCGCCGCCGTCTCCTCGGCCGGCATCGCCGCTCCTTATCTCGAGGGTCGCGGCGAAACCGTGCCCGCGGATCCCGATGATCGGTCCGCGAAGATGCTCGTCGTCTTCCTCTCGGCGCTCTGGGAGGACGCCGCTGAGTTCAGCCTCGAGAAGACACGGGTGGAGCGGGCCCTGCGGGAGCTCGAGGCCGAGGCCTCTGACGGCTCCGAGGCCGACTCGATCCTCGTACCCCTGGTCGGGTTGCAGATGGCGCTGGCGCGGATCGAGCTCGGTGGCACCAGGATCGTCCGCGCCGACACGATCGAGGTGCCTCCCGACGCGCTCCGCAGCGAGGGGATGCGGCGCTCCCCCTGGGAGCCGCAGTTCCTCGCGCTCGCCGATGCCGGCGACGGCCCCGAGGGCACCGCGGCCGCGCTTCATCGGATGCGTGAGCTGGTCGGCCTGCTGCGCCTGTTCAAGGAGGGCGGCATCGGCCTCGGTCCCTACGCCTTCGCGCCGACCGGCGAGGGTAGGTGGCGGCGGATCGCCACCGGCGCCGCCGCGCCCAGGCTCGCCGGCTACAAGCTGGTCGAGGCGGAGGTTGGCGAGCTACGCGACTTCGCCAGCACGCTCGCCGGTCGCCCCGCCCCGCAGGGGGCTCTCGCCTGGGCGATCGCCCGCTTCGAGATGGGCGGCGACCGACCTACCGCGACAGAGGCCCTCAGCGACCACCTTCTCTGCCTCCGCGCCCTGCTCGAGGGAGAGGGCACCGTCGACGCCGGCCTCCCGATGCGGGTCGCCGCGCTCTGCGCCGGCCCGGCCGAGCGGAGCGAAGCCAAGGCCAAGGTCGAGCACGCATTCCGGCTCGAGCGGCGTGTGATGCACGGCGAGCTGGTCGAGAGCTCGCCCGAGGCCGCCGAGGCGGCCCTGAGCACCGCCGCCTGGATCGAGGAGGCACTGCGCTCGATCCTGCGCGACGCCGTGGGCGGCGCGCTGGGCAGCGATGTCCGCGACGCAGCCGACGAGGCCCTGGTCGCCACAGGGCTCGAGGCGGGCGAGGGGAGCCCCGAGCAGATGGGGACGACGGCCGAGTGGGAGGTCCCGCCGACCGATGGGTCGATCGCAGGGGAAGAGGGGGAGGAAGACGAGGACGACTTCGGTGTCGAGGAGGACGAGCCGGGCAAGGAGATCCGGATCCACGCAAGGGATGCACCCGAGGACGGCGAAGAGGTCGAATTCGGCGAAGGCAAGGCCGACGCCGAGGACGAAGAGGACCCAAGTCAGGAGAGACAGGTGATCGAGGTCGAGAACGGTGATTGGCTGAGCGAGGTCTCATCCGGCGGGCGCGAGACGCTCGAGTGGCCGGCGAGCGCTAGACGCAGCGAGCGCGACCGCGTCGACACCGACCATGTACGGCACCTGTTCCCGGTGCCCGATGACACCGAGTGGGATGTCGGCGAGCTCGAGTACAGCCGCGACAAGGCCCACCTCGGCCGCTAGGGTCCCGCGGCGATCTCGACTCGCTCCTCCCCGGTCGCGAACAGGTAGCGATTGATCTGCGCAAGCCCGGCGAGGTCGTGGACGTCCTCATCGAGGTAGGGGATGCGGATCACGCTCTTCGTGCGTAGCTCGGCCGCGAGCCGGTCGATGTTGGCCGCGTCACGCTCGGCGAGCGCCTCGTAGTCGGCGAAGTTGGCCGCGACACGCTCGGCCAGCCCCTCGTCGCCCAGCTCGCCGGTCAGCGCGGCGCGAAGGTCCTCGCCATCGCCGCGAGCATGGTTGGTCCGGTAGTGGACCTTGTTGACGATCACGCCGCCAACTGGCAGCTTCGCCTCGACCAGCTTGCGGTGGAAGTAGACGGCCTCGTCGATCGGCTCGCCCTGGGGGCCGCAGACGACGACGAAGCACGTCTCCGGATCGGCCAGCAGCGCGTTGACCCGCTTGGCGCGCTCCTGGAACCCCTCGACCATGCCGCTGAACGCCGAGAAGAACTCGGAGAGGTCGGCGAGCAGGTCGAAGCCGAGGATGCGGCGGAGGATCGAGAACATCACCGAGGCGCCGCGGCCGGCGACCTTCGCCGCGAGCCCGGTCGGCCGCATGAACATCCGCAGCGACCGGCCCTCGATGAACTGGGTGAGCCGGCGCGGGGCGTCGAGGAAGTCGAGGGCGTTGCGGGTCGGAGGGGTGTCGAGGACGAGCAGGTCGTAGCGGCCCTCGGAGTGGAGCTCGAACAGTTTCTCCATCGCCATGTACTCCTGGGAGCCGGCGAGGGCGCTGGAGATCTGCTGGTAGATGCGATTCTCGAGCACCCGGTCGCGGGTCTCCTCGTCGGGCGCGTGGCGGCGCACCAGCTCGTCGAACGTCGCCTTCGCGTCGAGCATCATCGCCCACAGCTCGCCGCGCATCTCGACTCCCTGCGCCTCGAACAGCGCCGAGTCGACCTGACTGGCCTCATTCCCGAGCTCCTGCAGCCCCAGCGAGTCGGCCAGGCGCTTGGCGGGATCGATCGTCAGCACGCAGGTGCGCAGGCCACGGGCCGCCATCCCCGCCGCGATCGCCGCCGAGGTGGTCGTCTTGCCGACGCCGCCGGAGCCGGCGCAGATGCAGACGCCCTTGCCCTCGAGGATCTCGGACGCGGTGGGCATCAGCCGAGGCGCCTCGCCAGGTTGCGGGCATCCTCCGGCCCGAGCTCGGGCTCGAAGATGAACGGCAGCGTCTTCACCGGCGCCGCCGTGCGCCGCCGCAGACGGGCGAGCTGGGCCCGCTGGGCGCGGGCCCGGCGGTGCTCGGACAGCGCCGCCCGCAGTGCGGCGCGAGTCCCTCCATCGGAGCGCTCGAGGGCGGTCTCGAACCGCTCCGCCTCCTCGTTGGAGAAGCGCTCCGGGTAAAGAGCGTTCATGTAGACGCGGTCGACGGCGACGCCGATCTCCTCGCGCAGCTCCTGCTCGAGCTTCGCCGACTCGTTCACCGGCATCTCCTCCGGCAGGCAGACGATCGCGACGCCGGTGCTGTCGTGGTCGGTGATGAAGCGGTCGAGCGCCTGCGCCTGCGAGTGGATCGGCCCGACCCGGGCGATCCCGGCGAAGGTGCGGGGGGTCTGCAGGAACCCGATCCCGTGCCCGGTCGCGGGGGCGTCGACGACGACGAGGTCGTACTTGCGGCCGGTCTTCACCTTGCGATCGAGCTGAGCGAGCTCCCAGATCTTGCCGATCGTCACCAGCTCCTTCAGCCCCGGGGTGGCGGCGGCGAGGTAGGTGAATATCCGGCTGCGGAAGAGCATGTCCCGCATCGCCCGCACCTTGAGCTGGATCAAGACGTACTCGCGCATCGACTCGTCGGGATCGATCGATATCGCCCACAGGTTGTCGTCGAGCTCGACCTCGTGGAAGCCGACCTCGGCCCGCTTGAAGGTGTGGGAGGCGTGCTCCTGCGAGGAGACCTCGCAGACGATCGTCCGCTTCCCCCGGGTCGCGGCGGCGAGGCCGAGCGAGATCGCGACCGTCGACTTGCCGACGCCTCCCTTTCCGGTGACGAAGACGAGCCGCTTGTCGAGCAGATCGGGCATTTGCGGCATTCTCTCCGACGCGACTACCCCTGGGACGAGCGCCCACGCCCGGATGCACCCCCGCTAGCAATTCCGATGGACGGCAGGAAAAGCCGGGGTGCATGCGAATAACCGGCCCATATGGGATTGCTGAGCCGTAAGCCGAAGCCCGACCGTGTCCAGAATGGCGGCCCCCCCGCACCCGCGGCGGAGCAGCTCGAGCAGATCGAGGAGCAGGCCCCGCAGGAGGCGCCCGAGGTTCGAGAAGAGAAGCCCGACAGCGCATCGACCGCTGAGCAGGGCGGCAGCGACCCCGCCGTAAGCGGAGCTGAGGAGGCGGCGGGCAATGGTTCGCCCGAGCGAGCCGAGCGTCACGATCTGACTCTTCGCGAGGCGAGCGAGGGAGCGGAGCACGCGGCCGGAAATGACGAGGACATTCGTATGCGGCCCGAGGATTTGATCACGCCTCAGCGCAGGCGTCCCGGGGATCCGGAGGAGTCCGAGCGGCCCGCGCGGCGGGCCGAGGTGATCGCCTTCGCCAATCAGAAGGGCGGCGTCGCCAAGACGACGACCACGCTCAACCTCGCGGTCGCCTTCAAGGAGTCCGGCCACGACGTCCTCGCCATCGATCTCGACCCGCAGGGCAACCTGACGATGAGCCAGGGGATCGATCCGGACAAGGTCGAGAAGAGCCTCTTCGACGTGCTCGTCCATGACGTCCCGATCCGGGAGGTGATCCACGAACGCGAGATCGACATCGCCGTCGCGTCGATCGACCTCGCCGGCGCCGAGATCGCGATGAGCATGAAGATCGGCCGCGAGCGCTCGCTGGAGAAGGCGCTTCAAGCCGTGGAGGGCGACTACGACTTCATCTGCATCGACACTCCGCCCAGCCTCGGATTGCTCACGGTGAACGCTCTGACCGCCGCGGACAAAGTGATCGTCCCCGTCCAATGCGAATATCTCTCCATGCGTGGCCTGGTCCAGCTCCAGAACACGTTGAAGATGATCCAGGAGAACCTCAACCCGGACGTCAAGATCGAGGGCATACTGCCGACGATGCTCGACGCCCGCACCGTCCACGCGAAGGAGGCGGTGGAGATCCTCGAGGAGAACTTCGGCGAGCTGGTCTTCAAGTCCCGCATCCGCAAGGCGATCAAGTTCGCGGAGGCGCCGGTTCGCGGATCATCGGTATTGAAATACGATCCAGACGGCAACGCCGCCAATTACTACCGGGAGCTGGCGAAGGAGGTTCTCACCAATGGGTCGTCGTAAACGCGCGAGCATGCGCGAGGGTCCCCTCGCCGATCTCTTCCGCTCGACCATCGACGACCCGCCCGCCGACCCGCCCGAGGCCCCCGTGCCCGGGCGCGACCGCGAGCAGGGGCGGGAGCAGGAGAAGCCCGCCGCCGCCGAGCGCGCTGCCGAGCCGGTGGAGCCCGCGATCCCGCCGGAGCCCGAGCGGGTTCATGCCTACCGCGCCGAGGAGCCCGCGCCGCCGCCGTCGATCCCGGAGCCCCGTGAGAGGCTCAACCGCATCTTCGGCGAGGAGTCCCGCGAGGCGTTCGAGACGCCCCGCTACGGCCGAGAGGAGCCCGCCCCCCGGCTCGGCGAGGATGGCGTCCACACGCCGATCATCCGCGTCGTCGGTGTCGGTGGCGCCGGCGTCAACGCCGTCAACCGAATGGTCGAGACGCAGATCCCCGGGGTCGAGTTCATGGCCGTCAACACCGACTTGCAGTCGCTTCAGGCCTGCATCGCCGACGTCACCGTGCACATCGGCTCCGATCTGACCCGTGGCCTCGGCTCGGGCTCGGACCCCGATCTTGGCTACCGCGCCGCGTTCGAGGAGCAGGACAAGATCAAGCGCCTGCTGAAGGGGTCCGACATGGTCTTCGTCGCGGCGGGCGCCGGCGGCGGCACCGGCACCGGCGCCGCGCCGGTCGTTGCCCGGCTGGCCCGCGAGGTCGGCGCACTCACCGTGGGCATCGTCACCAAGCCGTTCAGCTTCGAGGGGACGCGCCGAGGGAACCAGGCCTCGAAGGGAATCGACTCACTGGCAGGTGAGGTCGACACCCTGATCATCGTCCCCAATGACCGCCTGCTCTCGGTGCTCGACCAGGACACCTCGATGGTGGAGGCCTTCCGGGTCGCCGACGATGTGCTGCGCCAGGGCGTGCAGGGCGTCTCCGACCTCGTGACTCTGCCGGCGCTGATCAACCTCGACTTCGCCGACGTGCGGACGATCATGTCCGAAGCGGGGCAGGCCCTGCTCGGCATCGGGATGGGAGCGGGGGAGCAGCGGGCGCTGCTGGCCGCCCAGAAGGCGATCTCCTCGCCGTTGCTGGAGACCTCGGTCGAGGGCGCACGCTCGATTCTGCTCTCGATCACCGGTGGCTCCGACCTCTCGCTGGTCGAGGTGAGCGAGGCCGCCAAGGTGATCCAGGAAGCCGCCCACCCGGACGCGAACATCATCTTTGGCGCCAACGTGGACGAGCACCTCGACGAGCAGGTCTGGGTCACGGTGGTGGCGACCCGCTTCGATGGCCGCAGTCGTCCCGCGCGCCGTGAGGAGGCCCCGGCCGCCCGCCGCGCCGGCGCGCGTCCGCGCGAGCGCAGCTCGGAGTTGGGGGGCGGCGTCGAAGTCCCCGAGTTCGTCCCAGGCGCCTAGAGTCGGGCGTCGCGTCCCCGTGAGGGGGGTCGTCGCGGCCGGGCACCCGCTGACGGCGGAGGCCGGAGCCGATGTCCTGCGCCGCGGCGGCAACGCGGTCGATGCCGCGGTTTGCGCCGTCCTCACCTCGTTCGCGGTGGAGAGCCCGTTGACCGGCCTCGGCGCCGGCGGCTTCATGCTCGTCCACATGGCGAGCGGAGGAGCAGAGGAGGCGGCGGAAGGTGTCCTGATCGATTTCTTCGTCGAGGCCCCCGGGCGAGGCGGGGTCGAGCGGGGCGACGAGCTCGTCCCGATCGACGTCTACTTCGACGAGCGCACTCCGCAGACGTTCAACGTCGGTGCGGTCTCATGCGGCGTACCGGGCACCCCCGCCGGGCTCGCCCATGCGCTCGAACGCTTCGGCACGCTGTCGATGGCGGAGCTGATCGGCCCGGGGGTTCGCTATGCGCGGGAGGGCGTACCGCTCAACGAGCAGCAGGCCTTCCTGTTCAAGATCCTCGGGCCGATCCTCACCCACACCGAGGAGGGACGCGGACTCTACGCGCCGGGCGAAGCGATTCTGGGCGAGGGCGAGAATTTTCGCTTCCCCGACCTCGGCGATGCACTTGAGCGGTTCGCGGCAGAGGGCCCCGGTATCTTCTACGGCGGCGAGATCGGGCAGGCGGTGGCCGACCACGTCAGCGCCCGCGGAGGCACGCTGTCGCGGGCGGACATGGACGCCTACGAGGTTGTCGAGCGGCGGCCGGTCCGCGCCCGCTTTCGCGGCGCCGAGGTGCTCACCAACCCACCGCCCTCCTCGGGAGGCATCCTGATGGCGTTCTCGCTGAAGCTCCTCGACCGGCTCGATGCCGTCGGCGTCCCCGAAGTCGTCGCGGTGATGCGCGCCACTCAAGAGCAGCGTGGAGGGCCGTTCCAGGCGGGGCTCTACCGCGCCGGCTTCACCGAGGAGTTCCTCGACCCCCGGCGGATCGCTCGCACCGGGGACGCGATCGGATCGACCACCCACCTCGCCGCGATGGACGGCGCCGGGAACTGCGCCACCGTGACCTGCTCGAACGGCACCGGGTCCGGCGAGATCGTCCCCGATACCGGGGTCCACGTAAACAACATGCTCGGGGAGCAGGATCTCAACCCGCTCGGCTTCCACCTGACGCCCCCGGGCCGCCGGATGCCGTCGATGATGTCGCCGACCGTCGTCCTCCGCAAGGGGGAGATCCTTGCCGGCTTGGGCAGCGCCGGATCGAACCGGATCCGCTCCGCGATCCTGCAGACGATCATCCATCTCGTCGCCGACGGGATGGCGATCGGCGAGGCGATCGAGGCGGGCCGGGTGCACTTCGAGGACGGCGAGGTGCAGGCCGAACCCGGCGTTGACGAGAGCGGACTGCGAGCACTCGAGGCGCTGGGTCTGCCGGTGACGCGCTGGGAGCGGCCGAACTTGTTCTTCGGCGGTGTCCAGGCCGTGACCCGCGACCCCGCGACCGGCGAGCTGGCCGGCGGCGGCGACCCGCGCCGGGGCGGCGCGGCCGTGGTCGTGGGCTAACGGCCGATCGTCATCCTGCCGTTCGAGCTGGCGCGCTCGGCGACCTCCTCGGCGCGGTCGAGCGCCTCCTGGAGCGTGACGAGGGCACGAGCCAGCAGACGCATCCGCTCCCCCTCGTCTCGCAGCTCGAGCAGCTCCTGCTTTGTCTCCGAGGGGAGCTCGATGCGGGCCGCGATCCCGTAGGCGCCGGCGGCGGCGAGATCCTCCGTCGCCGGGCGCTCGCCGCTGGCCCGCTCGGCGAGGTCGCCGAACGCCTCGCGGACCCGGGCGGCGGCGTCCTCGTCGGACTCGCCCGCCACCTGCTCCAACATCTCCACCTCGGCGCCGGGCTCCTCGACGCCGCCGAAACGCTCCAGCACCCGGAACGGCGCGTCGCCGGTCACGACCACATTCATGCGCCCGTCCTCGAAACGCTCGAGGACGTCGGTGACGTAGGCGGTGCAGCCGACCGGGCGAGCGCCCTCCGGGTCGCTGAGCAGGACCCCCAATGGCTCACCGCGCTCGAGGCAGCGCCCGATCATCCGCTTGTAGCGATCCTCGAAGATGTGCAGAGGGACGCTCTCGCCGGGGAGCAGCGCCAATGGCAGCTCGAAGATCGGTAGCTCGAACTCCACGCTCCCGATTCTAGGCCTGAGGGAGAATGCCGCGATGCCGACTGACTTCGACGCCGAGGGCCTGCTCGCGGGACTCGATGGCGAGGCGAGGGAGTCTCGCCTGGCGCTGCTGGAGAGCCTCTCCAAGTCGGGCGTGTCGCTCGAGGAGCTGAAGCGGGCGGTCGAGGAGAACCGTCTCGCCCTGCTGCCGGTCGAGCGGGCCCTCTCTGGCGACGGCCCCCGCTACACCGCTGCGGAGGTCGCCGATACCGTTGGCGTCAAGCTCGAGGTCGTCACCCGCGTCTGGCGGGCGCTCGGGTTCTCCGAGGCCCCTCCGGACGAGCGGGTCTACACCGACGATGACATCGAGGCGGCGGCTCGCGCCAAGGCGTTCCTCGACGCCGGCCTGCCCGAGGACGGGATCATCGAGGTCGCCAGGGTGATCGGGATGACGATGGCGCAGTTCGCCGCGAGCAACATGCAGTTGATCGGAGCGGCGCTGCGCCGCCCCGGGGACACCGAGCTCGAGGTCGCCCTCCGCTACGCGGCCGCGGCGCGAGAGTTCACGCCGCTTCTCGGCCCGATGCTCGCCCACGCCCACAACCTCCATCTGCGCGAACAGATCGGGCGCGACGTCGTCGAGCTTGCCGATCTCGACGCCGGCGGCGCCCCCGGAACCTCGGAGATCTGCGTCTGCTTTGCCGACATGGTCGGCTTCACCAAGCTCGGCGAGCGGGTGCCGATTGAGGAGGTGGGCCTGGTCGCTGGTCGCCTGACCGAGATGGCCAGCGCCGTCTCCGAGCCGCCCGTGCGCCTGGTGAAGCTGATCGGGGACGCGGCGATGCTCGTCTCCCGCGAGGCTCCGCAGCTGCTCGAGGCGGCGCTGCGCCTGGTCGAGGCGGCGGACGAGGAGGGAGAGCAGTTCCCGCAACTGCGCGCCGGGGTCGCCTTCGGCACCGCCCTGGGCCGGGGCGGCGACTGGTATGGGCGACCGGTGAACCTGGCAAGCCGGATCACCGGCATCGCGCGACCGAGCAGCGTCCTCGCCAGTGAGGAGGCCCGCGAGGCGGGCGGAGAGCGGTTCTCCTACTCGTTCGCCGGCAGGCGGCGATTGAAGGGCGTCGGCGGAGAGGTTCCCCTGTTTCGCGTCCGCCAGGCCGAGGCCGCAAGCGCCCCGTAACGAATCGCTGGAAGGCTTGGCGCCTTGGTGCTGCTCACAGTCTTCGCGCTGATCGCCGGGGCAGGCACGGCGCTGTCGCCGTGCGTGCTCCCGGTTCTCCCCGCGGTGCTCTCCGCCGGGCTCACCGGTGGAAGGCGGCGTCCGCTCGGCGTGGCTACCGGCCTCACCCTGTCGTTCACCTTCGCCACCGTCGTCCTCGTCTACGTCATCGACGCGCTGGGCCTGCCCGACGACTTCACCCGCACGATGGCGATCGTCGTCCTCGCCGTCTTCGGCGTCGTCTTGCTGATGCCGCCCGTCTCCGCGCGGCTCGAGGCTTACGCGAGCCGCCTCGTCGGCGGGCCACGGCACGTAGGCGGCGAGGGGTTCGGATCGGGGCTTGTCCTCGGCGCAAGCCTCGGCTTCGTCTACGCCCCATGCGCAGGGCCGATCCTGGCCGGGGTGATCACCGCCTCCGCGTCGCAGCCGTTCACGCTCGAGAAGCTCGTCGTCGCGCTCGCCTACGGGGTCGGCTCGGGCGTGGTGGTGTTCGCGATCCTGCTCGGCGGCCGGCGATTGGTCGACCGACTCGCCCCGATCCGCGGGCGCCTCACCTACGCCCTGGGCGCCTTGATGCTCGCGGTCGCCGCGCTGATGTTTGCGGACCTCGACATCGAGTTCGAGTCGTGGTTGGCCGACAACGCCCCGGCGGCGATCGTCAACCCGACCAAGGAGATCGAGGAGGCTGGGGTCGTCGAGGACGACCTCGCGACGTTGCGGGGCGGGAAGGGACGCGCCGAGGGGGGCGGAGAGGAGGCGGAGGCGGGCCGGCGTCTGCCCGTGCTCGGCACGGCCCCCGACTTCGTCGATACCGGGCGCTGGTTCAATAGCGCGCCGCTCTCGATCCCCGGCCTTCGCGGCAAGGTCGTGCTGATCGACTTCTGGACCTACACCTGCATCAACTGCCTGCGCGAGCTACCTCATACCGAGGCCCTCTACGAGCGCTACCGCTCCGACGGCCTGGTGGTGGTCGGAGTCCACACTCCCGAGTTCCCGTTTGAGCGAATCGCCTCCAACGTCGAGCGGGGGATAGAGGCGAACGACCTCACCTTTCCCGTCGTCCAGGACAACGACTACGGCACCTGGAGCGCCTACGGGAACCAGTTCTGGCCCGCCATCTACCTGATCGACGCCACCGGCCAAGTCCGCTACGTTCACTTCGGCGAGGGGGCCTACGAGACGACCGAGCGCGCCGTGCGCTCGCTGCTGGCCGAGGCCGGCTCGGCGCGGCTGGGGCGCGAGACCCGGCTACGGGCCGAGTCGGCGTCGCCAGGCGTCACCACCCCCGAGTCCTACCTGGGGGCGCTGAGGGCTGATCGCTTCGTCAACGGTCCGCTCTTCACCGGCACCCGCGATTACCGCGTCCCGAGCGGCCCCCTGCCGCCCGACCACCTCGCCTTCGGCGGCAGCTGGCGGATCGGCCCAGACGGCGCCACCGCCGTCGATCGCGCCTCGCTGAAGCTCGACTTCGGCGCCCGCCGGGTCTTCCTCGTGCTCGGCTCGCCGGGGCGAACGCGCCGGCTGCAGGTCGAGCTCGACGGCAGGCCGATCTCCGCAGCGGATGCCGGCGAGGACGTGCGGGGAGGGCGCGCAACGATCTCCGAGCAGCGCCTTTACCGGCTCGTCGACCTGCCCGAGGTCGGGCGCCACACCCTGACCCTGCGCTTCGCCCCAGCGATCTCCGGCTACGCGTTCACGTTCGGTTAAGTACCTGACCAGCTATATAACCATCTGGTAATATATATGCCATGGGAACCACATTCGAGCTCGTGGCCGAGCCCACCAGGCGACACATCCTCGACCTCCTGCTCGAAGGCGAGCGCTCGGTCGGGGAGCTTGTCGAGAGCCTCTCGCTGAGCCAGCCCGGCGTCTCCAAGCACCTGCGGGCCTTGCGTGAGGCCGGACTGGTCGAGGTTCGCCGCGACGCTCAGCGGCGCTGGTACGGGCTGCGGCCCGAGCCACTGGCCGAGATAGACGAATGGCTCGCCCCTTACCGGGAGTTTTGGGCTGGACGCCTAGATGCGCTCGAACGGCACCTGGATGCGCGGGTCAAGGAGGAGGAGGCCTGATGCTCGAGCGGTCTCTCGCACGGATCGATCTGGACCTGGTCGAAAGAGGACTGGTCTGGGATCTGCGCTCCGAGACCGTGGAAACCTGTCAACGAGAGGACGGAGGAATAGTCCAATGTCGACCAACTCCCAAACCCAGCAAGGCAGGGGGGCCCTCGAGGTGCGGGACGATGGCAAGTACGTGCTCCGCTTCGAGCGGCGCCTCGCGCACCCCCCAGATCGGGTCTGGGGAGCGCTGACCGAGCCGGACCGGTTGAGGCATTGGTTCCCGACCGACATCGAGGGGGAACGCAAGGCCGGCGCCAGGATCCGCTTTGTCTTCAGAGAGGGCGAGGGCCCGACAGAGGATATGAGCGAAGTGCTCGAGGACACCGCCCCGAAGACCCTCGATGGCGAGATCACCGACCTCGACGAGCCCCGGCTGCTCGCCTATACCTGGGGTGATGAGGCCCTGCGCTGGGAGCTTCGGCCCGATGGTGACGGTTGCCTGCTCGCCTTCACCCACAGCTTCGACGAGCGCGGGGGCAACTTCCGGCACCCCGAGGGCCCGAGGAAGAAGGGCGCCCGTGACGCGTCCGGATGGGAGCTATGCCTGAATGGGCTCGAGGCGGTCCTGGACGGCCGGCGGATCGAGCTCGACCAGGAACCGGACGAGCGCTGGCAGGGACTCTACGAGCGCTACGTCCGAGAGTTCGGCTGAGCGAGCCTCAGCTCGGCTTGCGGGCCGAAAGCACCAGGTTGTAGAAGAGCTCCGGCGGCAGGCGCGGCTCGAGCAGGGCCGCGTCGAGCCGCTGCAGGGCGATATAGCTGCGGAAGGCGAACCGATGCCAGCGACGGGGGATCTCGGTCGGCTCCGCGGAGGACTCGACCGACCGCAGCGCCCAGCCCCATAGGTTGGCGAGCATCTCCTCGCCCCGAACGCGGGAGCTCTGGAAGCCGGCCTCGACCAGGAGCCGTCGAAGTGCAGATGGCGCGAACGCGTGGACGTCGACCTCGCCCTCCAGTTTGTGGCCGTTCGAGCTGGCGCTCTCGTCCCCGACTCTGCGCCCGGCGCCGACCGCCCGCCGCCACAGCGGCGCCACGGCCGCACCGCCGCGCTTCGGAATCGAGGCGAGAAGATCGCCGTAGCGCGACGGCTCACCGCAGAAGGCGATCGTCCCGCCCGGCCGCAGCACCCGCCGAAACTCGCCCAGCGCCCGCGCGAGGTCCGGGATGTGGTGGAGGATCGCGTGGCCGAAGACGAGATCGAAGCTGCGATCGGCGAACGGGAGCTCTTCCGCGTCGGTGGCGACCGTCTCGACCTCGAGCCCCAGCCGTTCGGCGTTGGCGTCGAGGGCGCGCAGCATCCCCGGCGAGATGTCGATCGCGGTGGCGCGCTCGATCAAGCCGAGCTGGGCGAGATTGAGTGCGAAGTAACCCGTCCCGGCGCCGATCTCGAGTGTCTCCCTGAACGGCTGGGTGGGGTTCCGGCCGAGGGCCTTGCGCAGCTTCGTGCCGACCTGGTCCTGGCCGATCGGGCCGAAGTCGATCCCCCACTTGGCGTCGTAGGAGAATGCCGCCGTGTCGTGGTAGCGGACGTTGACCTCGCGGATGTAGTCGGCTGAGGCACCGGCGGGCGCGGGCACGCAAGCGATGCTACGCGGCGCCGCACGGCGCCGCGTCATGCTGGTGGGTGGGTTGGTTCTAGGGTGCGGAGCCTTGAAGCATCTGCAACGCGAACAGCCCCCGGGCGTGCCGCCGCTCGAGCTGACCGGTGAGCGCACCCTCCCCGACCTGCCCGAGGAGAACTACTG
>Ga0299907_10001185_pt1 | contig 14599 bp, 9 predicted proteins | sample RVTome_16_FD_198680 | JGI IMG/M metagenome (GOLD analysis project Ga0299907, IMG submission 198680) | Soil microbial communities from uranium-contaminated site in the Upper Colorado River Basin, Wyoming, United States - RVT152D67 (version 2) ... | reverse complement strand
CAGCGGTTGCGGGCGATCCGGTAGAGCCACGGCCGTGCGTTGATCGGGCGGTCGTCGGCGAGCATCGCGTTGAAGGCGGCGGTGAAGACCTCCTGGAGGACGTCCTCGGCGTCCTCGGTCGAGCCGAGCATGTGGCGGCAGAAGGCGAGCAGCCGCGACTGGTAGCGCTGGAAGAGCGCGTCGAACGCCCCGTGGTGCCCGCGCCGGATGAGCGCGATCAGCTTCTCGTCGCTCTGCAGCCTGAGGAGGGGTGACCGCCCGGCGAGCGCCGATCCGACACTTGGATTTAGAGCATGCGCTTCCACGGGAGCAGGCCGCTTCCAGGCCTAAAGACAGGGTAGACGTCCTCGAGTTGCGGTGAAAGCCATGCCCGGGGAGGGATTCGAACCCCCACTGTGCTTGCGCACCGCCGGGTTTAAGCCGGCGCGCCTCGACCAATTGGGCTACCCGGGCGTAATGCGAGTCTAGGGCGCGAGGAAACGGCGGCGGGGTAGGGGCGGTCGGTCGTTGGTGACGTGGTTAAGCCCCCTATAGGGGCCCTAAATACGTCACGACCTGGGAGTAGCCGCTACTCCTTCGGCGGCGTGCGCTCGGGCAGCTGGATCGACTCCTCGGCGGGGAGGCCGGCTTCGAGCTCGCGCGAGCGCTCGAGCTCCGCGTCGAACTCGGCGCCGAACAGCAGCGCCAGGTTCGACAACCAGAGCCAGACGAGGAAGACGACCACTCCTCCGAGCGACCCGTACGTCTTGTCGTAGGAGCTGAAGTTCGCGACGTACAGCCCGAACCCGAGCGACGCGACAAGCCATACGAGCACCGCAACGACGCCGCCCGGCGTGACCCAACGCAGTCGCGGCTGGCGCACATTCGGGGCGACGTAATACAGGACGGTGAACATCCCCATCACGATCACGACGATCACCGGCCACTTGGCGATGTTCCAGACCGTGATGGCGGTGTTGCCGAGCCCGATGACGTCGCCGACCGACCGCGCCAGTGGACCGGTGACGACGATCGAGATCGCGACCAGCGCGAGCAGGAGGACCATCGCCACTGTGATCGCAACCTGAAGCGGTCGCAGCTTCCAGAACGGGCGTCCTTCCTCGACCTCGTAGATCGCGTTCGACGCGCGGATGAAGGCGCCGACGTATCCGGATGCCGACCAGATCGCGCCCAGGAGCCCGACGCCGAGCAGGGCCCCGGCCCCGCCGCTCGACTTGACGACGCTCTCGATCGGCCCGCGGAACGTGTCGACGGCGGACTCCGGCCCGACGTCGCGCACGATCTCGAGCAGCGCGTTCGTCGTCTCCGGATGCTGGCCGACAAGGCCGAGGATGGCGACCAGCACGATCAGACCGGGGAAGAGAGCGAGCACCGCGTAGTAGGTGAGGGCGGCGGCCCAGTCGGTCAGGTTGTCGTCGCGCACTTCCCTGATGGTTCGTTTCAGGGTCGCCCAGGTATACATCTCACACGTGAAGTTCCTCTTCCTGCCGTTTTCCATTCTCAGCGGCCTGCTCGCGGGCTTTCTAGGCAAGAAGCTCTTCGACGGGATCTGGGGCGCGATCGACGATGAGGAGCCGCCCGACTCGAAGCATCTCGAGATCTCGTGGCCGAAGCTGATCGCCGCCGCCGCCGTCCAGGGCGCGATCTTCCGCGCTGTCAAGGAGGCGACCGACCACGGCAGCAGGCGCGCATTCATGAGCCTGACCGGGACTTGGCCCGGAGAAGAGCGTCCCGAGCCCGAATAGCGCTCAACACTCACTTAACGCAGGCTCGTCAACAACTGACACTCAGGCCCGTTTCACTGGTGTAGGTTTCGCGCGCGTCGGGGGGAAGAGCCGATAACCGGCCGCCGGCGCCCGGGACGGAGGAGCAAAGGATGCGATCGGTAAGCGGCGTCGGGCGCGCTGCCGCCATGGCGGCAGTGATCGCGGCTGTCGTCCTCGTCGCGGTGCTCCTCTTCGGCGGCGGCGGTTCGGGCTACACGGTCACCGCCGACTTCCTCAACGCCGGGCAGCTCGTGAACGGGAACCCGGTCCAGACCGGTGGCACGCCGATCGGGTCGGTGAAGGACATCGACATCACCGACGAGGGCCAGGCTGTGATCGAGTTCTCCGTCGAGGACGACCACGCGCCGTTGCCCGAGGGCACGCACGCGACCATTCGCCAGTTCTCGCAGTCGGGCATCGCGAACCGCTACATCGACCTGACGTTCCCGCCCGAGGCGCAGTCGCAAGGTCGCACGATCGACGACGGCGGTCAAATCGGCGCCGACAACACGACGACCGCTGTCGACCTCGACGAGCTGTTCAACACGCTCGACCCGCCGACGCGGAAGGCGCTCCAGGGCTTCTTCAAGGGACAGGCGCGCCAGTTCCGCGCGATGGGCAAGGAGGCGAACGTCGGCTTCCGGTACCTGAACCCCGCGCTGTCGACGTCGAGCCGCTTCTTCAACGAGCTGACGCGCGACACGCCCGTCCTCGAGCGGTTCCTCGTCGACTCGTCGCAGCTCGTGACCGCACTGGCCGAGAAGCGCGACGACCTCGCCTCGCTGATCCAGCAGCTGAGCACGACGACGACGGCCCTCGCGAGCCAGAAGGAGGCGCTCGCCGACTCGATCACGGAGCTGCCGCCGTTCATGCGGCAGGCGAACACGACTTTCGTGAACCTGCGCGCCGCGCTCGACGACGTCGACCCGCTGGTCGAGGCGTCCAAGCCCGCCGTACGCCAGCTCGGTCCGTTCCTCGAGGACGCGCGCGCGCTCGTCGCCGACGCCGAGCCGACGGTGCGCGACCTGCGGATCACAATCGACCGCTCGGGCAAGGACAACGACCTGATCGACCTGCTCGACTCCTTCCCCGCGCTCGCCGACCTCGCGGTGGTCACGCGGGACCGGACGGCGTCGCCCGGCGGCAGGGCCGTCGACGTGGGCGAGACGCGCGGGTCGCTCGTCGAGTCGACGGAGGCATTCAAGAACGCGGCCCCCGTGATCGCGTTCGGCCGCCCGTACACGCCTGACTTCTTCGGCTGGTTCGATGACTTCTCGACGACCGGCGCCGGGTTCGACGCGCTGGGTGCGATGGCCCGCGGCCACGTGGTGTTCGTCGAGAACCTGGGTGGCACGTCGGCCGGCCACTTCGACCGCTGCCCGGGTGCCGCCGAGCCCGCCCTGCCCGACGGGTCGAACGTGCTGACCGAGGAGGAGCAGGAAGCGCTCAACTGCACGGAAGAGGACAGGGCGAGCGACTGATGCGCAAGCTCTTCAGCGTCCTCTTCGTCATCGGCGCCGGCGCGGCCGCTTTCGTCTTCGGCGGCGCGTCCGACGACAGCGGCGACACCGCGACCTACAAGATCGAGTTCGACAACGCGTTCGGTCTCGTCGAGCAGGGCGACTTCAGGATCGGCGGCGTCACCGCCGGGGAGACGAGCGCCTTCGAGGTGGTGAAGGTCGACGGGCGCGCGGTAGCGGAGGTCGAGGCCAAGGTCACCGAGCCGGGCTTCGCCGACCTGCGCGAGGACGCGAGCTGCGAGATCAAGCCGCAGTCGCTGATCGGCGAGTACTACGTCGACTGCCAGCCCGGCACGTCCGACGAGAGGCTTGCGCCCGACGGGAGCGCTGCGATCCCGTACAAGCAGAACTTCTCGACCATTCCGCCCGACCTGGTCAACGACATCATGCGGCGGCCGGTCCGGGAGCGCCTGCGCCTGATCCTCGCGGAGCTCGGGACCGGCCTGGCCGGTCGCCCGGAGGACCTGGCCGCGGCTCTCGAGCGCGCGCATCCGGGCCTGCGCGAGACGAGCCGCGTGCTACGGATCCTGGGCGAGCAGAACGACGTCATCGAGCGCTTCATCGGGGACGCGGACACCGTCGTCAACGAGCTCGAGCAGAACAAGAAGGATGTTTCGCGCTGGGTCACCGCTTCGGCCGACGCGGCGGAGGTCTCGGCCACCCGCAGCGCCGAGCTTCAGGAGACGTTCCACAAGCTTCCCGTCTTCCTCGACGAGTTGCGCCCAACGATGCGCGCGCTCGGCGAGACTGCCGATCAGCAGATCCCACTGCTGGTCGACCTGAGGCGAGCCGCACCCGACCTGCACGAGTTCTTCCAGCGGCTCGGCCCGTTCTCCAAGGCATCGCTTCCCGCGCTCGAGTCGCTCGGCGACTCGTCGAAGGTCGGCACGCGCGCCTTCCGGCACGGCAGCGAGGAGGTCGACGAGCTGCTCGCGCTGTCCAAGGACGCGCCCGGATTTGCCAAGCCGCTGCGCCAGTTCCTCGAGACGATGGACGACCGCGACCGCGCGCTCGAGGACGACGCGCGCGCGAAGGCGAGCGCTCCGCCCGAGCCCGACCCGACCGCGATCCCCGACGACGCGAGCTTCAGGGGCCTGGCACCGAAGGGCGGGTTCACCGGGCTCGAGGGCCTGTGGGACTACATCTACTGGCAGACGCTCAGCATCAACATGCTCGACGACGTCGGCCACATAGTGCGGCTCGGCCTGACGATCTCCGAGCAGGAGCCGGCTTGCTCGCAGATCCGCAACTACCCGCCGGCACCCGAGGGCGACCCCGACTACGAGGAGGACAAGGAGCTCTTCGAGACCTGCAACCAGTGGATCGGTCCGCACCAGCCGGGTGTCAATGAGCCCGACTTCACGATCGAAGGCGCCCAGGCGTCGAGCTCCGCGGGCGAAGCTGACGAGCAGGGCTCCTCGCGCCGCACCATCGACCGCCGCGGCCCAGGCGAGCTCGAGGCGCCGCCGATCCCGGGCAAGCCGGACCCATCGGTCCCGAAGGTGACGCTCCCGCCGCTCGTGCGCGAGCTGATCGAGCAGCTGGCGCCGGAGAAGGTGCCGGATGACCTGAGCCAGCGCATCCCCGAGATTCCCGACCCGCAGCCATCGCCCGAGACGCTCCTCGACTTCCTGCTGACGCCATGACCCGCCGACCTGCCGCATCCATCGTCGCGAGCCCGGTCCTGGTCGGGGCGGTCACGCTGCTCGTGACGATCGTCGCCGTCTTCCTCGCCTACAACGCGAACACCGGGCTCCCGTTCGTGCCCACGTACGACATCAAGGCGGAGCTGCCGAGCGGGGCGAAGCTCGTGAAGGGCAACGAGGTGCGTGTCGGCGGCTTCCGTGTCGGCCTGATCGAGGAGATCGAGCCGACGGTCGTCGACGGCAAGAGCGTCGCGCTCGCCAGCCTGAAGCTCGACAAGGTCGTCGAGCCGCTGTCGGCTGACACGGCGGTCCGCGTCCGGCCGCGCTCGGCGCTCGGGCTGCGGTTCGTCCAGGTGACCCCAGGAACGTCGGAGCAGGCGCTCAAGGCGGGCGACACGATCCAGCTCGAGAACACTTCCGAGTCGCTCGACCTGGAGGACATCTATGCCGTCTTCCAGGGCAAGACGCGCAACGACGTGCGTGCGGCCACCACGGGCTTCGGCGACGCCTTCGCCGGGCGCGGGCAGGCCCTGAACGAGGCGATCGAGGCGCTCAACCCGTTCTTCCTCCACCTGACGCCCGTGATGCAGAACCTGGCCGATCCGAAGACGGACCTCGACCAGTTCTTCCGCGCGCTCGGCCGCGCTTCCGCCGAGGCGGCGCCAGTCGCGGCTGCGCAGGCCGCGGTGTTCACCCACATGGCGGACACCTTCGAAGCGTTCGTGCGCGACCCGACGGCGCTCCAGCAGACGATCGAGAAGTCGCCCCCGACCCTCGACACCACGATCGCGTCGCTGAGGGTGCAGCGCCCCTTCCTCGAGGACTTCGCCGACCTCTCGGCGCGGCTGCGCCCAGCCGCGCGCGAGCTGCCGCGGTCGCTGCCGGCGATCAACGCAGCGTTCAAGGTGGGCACTCCCGTCCTGCCGCGCACGGTCGAGCTGAACGCGAATCTCGAGGACAGCTTCAACGCCCTCGATGACCTGTTCCAGTCGCCTGGCACGCTCCTCGCGCTCAGGGACATCCGCGCCGCCCTGGCGTCCGGCCGCCCGGCGATCAGCTTCATCGCGCCGTACCAGACGGTGTGCAACTACACCGTGTACTTCCTGCACCCGCTCGGCGAGGTCCAGTCACAGGTGCAGAACGGACCGACCGGTGGCGGCACGGTGCTGTCCCAGGGCGTGAAGCTTCCGAATACCGACCAGCCGAACAACTACGCGACCACGGTCGGATCCCGACCGGTCGACGTGCCGCTCGACCAAAACCCGATAGGCGCCGAGGACGCTGAAGGCGCGCCACTCCACCGTTTCTACGGCACAGGCCCGTACCCGCCCGCGATCGACTCACAGGGGAACGCCGACTGCCACGCCGCGAACATCGGCTGGGTCAAGGGCGGCACGACGTTCAGCGAACTGAACCACCGCGGCCGCTACCCGCCCGGGTCGTACACGATGCCGGGGCAGCTGCCCGGGCAGGAGATCGAGGTTCCGTCCGGCGGCAACTGGGAGGTCACCGACAGCGACTTCCCGATCGTCTCCGGCGGCACGTATGTGAGTGAGGCGCTCGGGATCGACAACCTCGAGGACGTGCCATAGCGATGGCTCTCCTCAGGAGAAAGCACCGCTCGGCGCAGCACAAGGGCATGCCCGCATTCCGGGCCGGCCTGATCGCGCTCATCATCGTCGCGGTCGGGACCTACTTCGGCTTCACGAAGGCCAACCCGTTCGCGAGCCCGTACAAGCTGGAGGCGGTCTTCGACACGGTGAACAACCTGAAGCCGCGCTCGCCGGTGCGGATCGCGGGCATCGACGTCGGAAAGGTCACGAAGGTCGAACCGATCACCGAAGGCGAGGGCGCCGCGCGCGTCACGATGGAGATCCAGGACAGGGGCCTGCCGATCCACGAGGACGCCGAGATCAAGGTCCGCCCGCGGATCTTCCTCGAGGGCAACTTCTTCGTCGACCTCAGGCCCGGCTCGCCGACGGCGCCCGAGCTGCCGGACGGCGCGACGATCCCGCTGACTCAGACGGCGGCGCCGGTCCAGTTCGGCGACCTGCTCGCGGCGCTCCAGTCCGACACGCGCAAGGACCTGCAGGTGTTCCTGCGCGAGTACGACGCGGCGCTCCGCGAGGGCGGGGCCGAGGGGTTCAACGCTTCGATCAAGTACTGGGAGCCGGCCTACCGCAATGCGGCGATCGCGAACGAGGCGTCGCTCGGCGAGCAGCCCGACAAGGACATCCAGCGCATCCTCGCCGGCCAGGCGAAGCTCTCTCGCGCGCTGGTGCGCGACGAGGCCTCGCTCCAGGACCTGATCACGAACTTCAACACGTTCGCCGGCTCGCTCGCGCGTGAGGACAGCGCGCTCGCCGCGTCGCTCCCGCTCCTGCGCGACACACTGCGCGTCGGCCGGCCGGCGCTCGCGTCGATCAACAGCTCGCTGCCGTCGCTGCGCACCTTCGCGCGCGAGGCACTTCCGGGCGTGCGCTCGTCCGACGAAGCGCTGGCGGCCTCGCGCCCGTTCATCGCCCAGCTGCGCGCGCTCTTCTCGCCCGCCGAGCTGCGCGGGACCGCCGCCGTGTTGCGGAACCAGATCCCGAACCTGGCGGACTTCAACCGCGTCTCGCTTCCGCTGCTCGACGAGGGCCGCCAGCTCTCGGCGTGCACGAACGAGGTGCTCGTGCCGTTCTTCAACTCGGAGATCCCCGACCCCGACTTCCCGGAGGAGGCCGGTGCGACGGTGCTCGAGCAGTCGCAGCAGTCGTTCCCGAACCTCGCCGGCGAGAGCCGCCTGTCCGACGGCAACAACCAGTTCTTCCACGCCGGGCCGGTCGCGCCGGGGCCGAGCGTGCGGCCTGGACCGCCCATGGACGGCGGATTCACACCGCCGCCGCACCGGCCCGACGTGCCGTGCGAGACGCAGGAAATCCCGAACCTGCACGCGCCTGGCGGCCCGGTCACGTCGTTCCAGTCCGACGTAACGCAGCAGAGCCAGGCGAACGTCGCGGCCGCCCAGCCGATCAGCAAGGAAGCGTTCCGCCAAGGCGTCGTGAAGTCGAAGGACATCTATCTCGAGGCGCTGCGGCTCGCGGAGATCGAGCGCTTCAAGGAGCTTGCGGAGCTCGATCAGAAGGAGGCGAGCGGATGAGCCGCGCGATCCGCACGCATCTGGGCGACTTCCTCGCGATCATCGTGCTGTTCGCGATCGGCGTCGGCACGACCGCCTACATCCTCTCCAACCAGCGCTTCCAGTTCCCCCTCGTCGAGGAGGAGCCGTTCCGGCTCGAGGTGGAACTGGCAGACGCGCAGGCCGTGACGGCCGGGCAGGGCCAGACCGTGCGCGTAGCCGGCGTCCGGGTGGGCGCCATCGGCAAGGTCGAGCTCCAGGACGGGATGGCAGTGGTGGAGCTTGTCCTGGACGCGGAGCACGAGGGACTGATCCGAGACGACGCGACGGCGCTGCTGCGGGCGAAGACCGGCCTGAAGGACATGTTCCTCGAGGTCGATCCCGGCAACGGCGACGCCCTCCGCGAGGGCGAGCGGATCACGCTCGCGAACACCGCGCCGGACATCGATCCGGACGAGTTCCTCTCGGCGCTCGACACCGATACGAGGGACTACCTCAAACTGCTGATCTCGGGCGCCGGCAAGGGACTCGACGGGCACGGCACCGACCTGCGCGCGGTGTTCAAGCGGTTCGAGCCGCTTCACCGCGATCTCGCGCGCGTGACCGAGGCGGTCGCGCGCAGGCGCGAGAACCTGAAGCGGCTCGTCAACCGCTACGGACTGCTGGTCGAGGAGCTCGGCGGCAAGGACCGCGAGCTGACACGGCTAGTCCAGCAGGCCAACGCGGTCTTCCGTGCGTTCGCAGCGGAGGACGAGAACGTGTCGGCGTTCGTCTCGAAGCTGCCGGCGACGCTCGGCGAGACGAAGACCGCGCTCGCCAAGGCGGACAGGCTGGGCGACGAGCTCGGTCCGACGCTCGAGTCGCTGCGTCCTGCGTTCCGCGAGCTCGACGACGCCAACGCCGCCGTCATCCCGCTCGCCGAGCAGGGGACGCCCATCGTCCGCGACGAGATCCGGCCGTTCGCGCGGATCGCGCAGCCCTACACGCGCGACTTCGGCACCGCGGCGGGCAGGCTCGCGAAGGCTGGACCCGACCTGAGCGGCGCCTTCCACGGCCTGAACCGGTTCTTCAACATCGGCGCCTACAACGCGGGCGGCGCGGAGGAGATCAGCGCGGGGTGCGAGACGGCAGGCGCCTGCACGCCCGCTGAGCGCAACCGCAACGAGGGCTATCTGTACTGGCTCGCGTGGGTCGCGCAGGACACCGTGAGCGTCTTCAACGTCCACGACGGGACCGGGCCGATCCGGCGCGTCTCGCTCGGCGGCCTCAACTGCCAGCTGCTCGCATCGGAGGCCGAGCATGCCGGCACGCCGCCGGTGCTCGCGGAGGCCGCCGTCACGCTGTTCGGCTCGATCGGAGCGTGCAACAAGTGAACAAGCAGGCCCCGAGCATCGGACGGATCCTCGCGATGGTCGTCTTCGCGATGTCCTGCTTCGGGCTGCTGCTGTTCCTCTGGCTCGCGTTCGGCGGCCCGGTCCCGCTGAAGCCCGAGGGCTACCGCGTGAAGGTGAATTTCCCCGAGGCGACGACGCTCGCTCAGGAGGCCGACGTGCGCATGGCCGGGGTCAACATCGGCCGCGTCAAGACGAAGGAGCTCGACAAGGGCGCCGTGCGTACGAACGTCGAGCTCGAGATCAAGGAGGAGTTCGCGCCCTTGCCGGAGGACACGAAGGCGATCCTGCGCCAGAAGACGCTCCTCGGTGAGACCTACGTCGAGCTGAGCCAGGGCTCGAAGGAGGCCGAGATAATCGACGACGGCGGCACGCTCGCGGACGCGCGGGTGACGCCCACCGTCGAGCTCGACGAGATCTACGACGCCTTCGACGACTCCACTCGGCGCGCGTTCGCAGAATGGGTCAAGGAGCTGACGCGCGCGATCAAGAACGACCGCGGCGAAGATCTGAACGACGCGTTCGGCAACTTCGCCGGGTTCGCGACCGACGGCGCCGACCTGCTCCAGGTGCTCGACGAGCAGAAGACGGCGGTGCGTCACTTGGTCAAGAACACCGGGGTCGTGTTCAACGCGATCTCGGAGCGCCAGGGCACGCTCCGCAACCTGATCGATACCTCCAACCAGACCTTCGAGGCGACCGCGTCGCGCGACGAGGCTCTCGCCGAGGTGTTCCACATCTTCCCGACGTTCCTCGACGAGTCGAGGGCGACGATGGCGCGGCTACAGGAGTTCTCGGCGGAGACGCACCCGCTCGTCAACGACTTCAAGAAGCCGGCGGACGACCTCGGGCCGACGGTGCGCGACCTCGGCGACCTCGCGCCCGACCTCGAAGAGCTATTCCGCGACCTCGACCCGTTGATCGCGGCGTCGAGGCGCGGTGCGCCGGCGCTGACCGACGTGCTCGAGGGCGCGCGGCCGTTCTTCGACGCGGCACATATCTTCCTCCAGGAGTTCAACCCGATCCTGAGCTACGCGAACTTCCACCAGGCGACGATCGCCGGCTTCCTCGCCAACGGCGGCCCGGACCTGGCCGGGACGTGGGGGACGGGCGAGCGCGTCCAGACCCAGGTCGGCCCGATCGACGAGCGCTCGTTCGAGCTCGCGAACGGCGAGAGCCCTGTGTGGGAGCGCGGCAACGCGTACCTCCAGCCGAACGGGCTGGCGCGCGGACTCCCGCTCGGGTCGATCGAGTCGCTCACGTGCGACCCGGCCGGCGGCGAGCTGAAGGACCCGGACGACACCGGCGAGGAGGACATCATGCCGCCGTGCTTCGAGGCGCCCGAGTCGCTCTACGACGGCGATCTCTACAACTTCCTCGAGAAGGGCAAGGCGCCGATCGTGGACGCGCCCACGCCTGGCCTGGGCGGCACTAAGCCCGCCGATCCCGACCGGCGCTAGCTGAGCGCGGCCGCACCCGGCGCACGTAACCTCTAGGTCATGCCGTTCGTCTTCGACCGGCTCTACAAGCGGCTGGGCAGGCTCTACTTCGTCGCCTACTCGGTGTTCGACGTCGTGTCGGCGCTCGTCATCTGCCTCGGCACCGTGGGGCTCTTCAAGCTGTACGCGGACTTCACGCCCGGTGAGTTCTTCATCACGCTGGCGTTTGCCGAGGCCCTCTGCCTGCTGACGGTCCTTTGGGTGATCTACAAGGGCTGGCGCGTCGCCCGTCCGATCATCGGCTGGGTGGGCGGCAAGCGCGACGATCAGGCCTCACTCGAGGCGTGGCGGACCGGGGTCGCGTTCCCACGCGAGTTCGCAGCCGTGAGCGGGTGGAAGCCGTTCGCGTGGATCGCGATCCCGATGGCGACTTTCATGACGATCTACCACGACCTGCCGGCGTACACGGGCTTGATCATCTTCGCCGGCGCGCTCGTCTCGATCGCGTACGCGGCAGTGCTGCATTTCTTCGCCAGCGAGCTCTTCCTGCGGCCCGTGCTCGCGCACGTCCACGAGTACCTCCCCGATGACTTCGAGGCGACCACGCGCGGCGTCCCGTTGCGCTGGAAGCTCCTGGGGGCGCTGCCGATCATCAACGTCATCACAGGGGTCGTGGTGAGCGGGCTCTCGACCGCCGAACAGGCGTCGCTCGAGGACCTCGGGCTCGACGTGATCGTCGCGGTGATCGTGGCGTTCACGATCTCGTTCGAGCTCACCGCACTCGTCACCAAGTCCGTGCTCGACCCAGTAGGCGACCTGCTCGATGCGACCGAGCGGGTCAAGAGCGGCGACCTCTCGACGCGGGTGGCGGTCGTCTCAGGGGATGAGATGGGCGCGCTCGCCGCGAGCTTCAACGAGATGGTGCGCGGCCTGTCTGAGCGAGAGGCGCTCATGGAGGCATTCGGCAGCTACGTCGACCCCGACGTCGCCGATCGCGTCCTGCGCGAAGGCGAGCTGCTCGAGGGCGAGCAGGTCGAGGCGACGATGCTCTTCGTCGACATCTGCGACTTCACGGCGTTCGCGGAGAACGCGAGTGCGCGCGAGGCGGTCGCGCAGCTGAACGACTTCTTCGGCCTCGTCGTGCCGATCGTGATCGAGGCGCGCGGCCACGCCAACAAGTTCATCGGTGACGGCGTGCTTGCGGTCTTCGGAGCGCCGGAGCGGCACGGCGACCACGCAGACTGCGCGCTGGAGGCGGCGGTCCGGATCGCGGAGGCCGTCGAGCAGCGCTACGGCAGCGACCTGCGGATCGCCGTGGGCATCAACTCGGGCCCGGTGATGGTCGGGACGGTCGGCGGCGGCGGCCGGCTCGAGTTCACGGTGATCGGCGACCCCGTCAACGTCGCGGCCCGCGTTGAGGAGGTGACGCGCGACACCGGCGACACGATTCTCCTCACCGAGTCGACCCGGGCTCTCCTCAACGAGAAATGGCGCGCCCAGCTCGACGAGCGCGGGTCGATGCCGCTGAAGGGCAAGTCCGAGCCGGTCGCGCTATACGCCCTGCGCGGCGAAGGCACGCGGCCTTCCGCGAGCGACGTCGCGGCGGCTACGCGCGCGTAAAAGTTCGGTTGCGCCAAGCGCGTTGTATGAGCATACGCTCCATCAGGGGGAGGCTTGCCGCACGCGCGGCGCGGACAGGGGATTCGTTGCTCGGACTGGTCTTCAAGAAGGGATTCGTCGGCCTGACCCTTGCATGCTGCGCGCTCGCCGTCCCGGCGGTGCCCGCCAAGGAGCACCAAAAGCAGGACGAAAGGCAGCACGAGAAGCAGCCCCCGGGGCAGGCGAAGAAACAGCCGGGCGCCGACGAGCCGGCGGCGGCCGAGCCGCAGCCCGGGCCTGAAGCCGAGCCCGAGCCCGAGGCCGACTCCGAGCCCGGGGCCGAATCTCCACCGCCACGCCAGCGCGTCCGGATCCGCTCCGTCAGCGGGCCGGAGCCGACGGAGGTGCCTGACGACGATCCCGTGCCGGCCGAGGAGCCGGTCCCGGCCGGCGGTTCCGCTCCGCGCGAAGGCACTTCCGCCCGCGGCCCCGCGCCGGCGGAGGACGAGGGTCGCAAACAGTCGTTCCCGCGCGCCGCTCCACTCTCGCCCGCGCCGCAGCTCGCCGCCGACCCGGTCGCTGCCACTCCTGAGTCATCCGGAACGAGCCCGGCGCCGCGCGCCGACGAGACGCGCTCCGAGCCGGCCGAGCGGGCGGAGCCGCTCCCCGTCCGTGTCGTGCCACGGCAGGTCAGGGAGATCGTCGAGGTCGTGCCCACAAGCATCTGGGCTGCGCTCGCGGCGCTCGCGCTGCTCGCGCTCGCCTTTGCGGCGTGGTCGTGGACGGCGGCCGTGCGCGCGCGCCGGCTGGACCGTCAGCGCGAGTCGCTTCTTCAGGAGGTCGGCCTGCTCCAGACGGCGCTGCTTCCGCCCGTGCCGGAGGACGTGCCCGTCTCGGTCGCCTACCGCCCGGCTGACGGCGCGACCGCGGGTGGCGACTTCTACGACGCGTTCGCGCTGAACGGCGGTCGCACGGGCGTGATCCTCGGCGACATGTCGGGACACGGGCGCGATGCGCTCGCGCGCACCACGTTCGTCCGCTACACGCTGCGGGCCTACCTCGAAGCGGGGCTCGAGCCGCGCGAGGTGCTGAAGGTGGGGGCGGATGCGCTCGCCGGCCACCTCGACGGCGGGTTCGCGACCGTCGCCGTTGCCGTCCACGACCCCGCCAGCGGCCGGCTCACGTACGCGAATGCCGGCCACCCGCCGCCCGTGGTCGTCGGCTGTGACGCGCCCTTCGAGCCCGTCATCGCCTGCTCGGCGCCGCCGCTGGGCCTCGGCGAGCCGACTGGCTTCCGCCAGAGCACGTTCACGCTCACAGCCGGCGCGCGCGCGTGCCTGTACACGGACGGTGTCACCGAGGCGCGCGTCGGCGGCCGGCTGATCGGTGTCGGGCGCTTCGAGCGCACCCTCGCGGAGCTGCCGCCCGATGCGGACGCGAACGCGCTCCTCGACGCGGTCGCCGCGACGGCCGACGAGATCACCGACGACATGGCCGTCTGCCTGATCAGCGCGGGCGCCCAGGCGCCGGTCGTGGGCCCCCGCATCGAAGAGCTCGAAGTCGACGACGAGCACGAGGTCGGCGATTCGCTCGAGCGCTTCCTGCGCGCCTGCGGCGTCGCGCTCGCCGACGTGCCGGGCATCCTGCGCGAGGCTGGCGAAGCCGCGCGCCGCGAGGGCTCCGTCACCGTGCGGGTGCGCGCGAACGACTTCCGCCCCGGAGTGGACGTCGTGCCGGGCAACCTCGTGCGGCTCGCGGAGCGCCGAACCATCGCGCGACGGGTCTGACCCCTTTCGATAGGGTCGCGACGTGTCGACCGAAGCCCCCGCCACGACCCAGCTCCACGGTGGCCGGCTCGTCGCGCAGAGGCTGAAGGCCCACGGCGTCTCGCATCTCTTCACGCTCTCCGGCGGCCACCTCTTCTCGATCTACGACGGCTGCCGCGAGGAGGGCATCGCGATCGTCGACACGCGGCACGAGCAGTCCGCCGCGTTCGCCGCGGAGGGGTGGGCGAAGGCGACGCGCACGCCGGGCGTCTGCGCGCTGACGGCGGGGCCCGGGGTAACGAACGGCATGAGCGCGCTGGGGTCCGCGCTCAAGAACAACTCGCCGCTGCT
>Ga0299907_10001184_pt1 | contig 14602 bp, 16 predicted proteins | sample RVTome_16_FD_198680 | JGI IMG/M metagenome (GOLD analysis project Ga0299907, IMG submission 198680) | Soil microbial communities from uranium-contaminated site in the Upper Colorado River Basin, Wyoming, United States - RVT152D67 (version 2) ... | reverse complement strand
GCCTTCGCCGCCGTCCGTGCCGCGTTGACCTGCACGTCGGTCTTCTCCACCATGTTGCTCACCTCCCGGGCGATACTAGGCCCAAGATTTGGCGACCCCCGCTCCGAGGATCTTCGAGGACTCGGCCACGCGTTCGGCAAAGATGCCGAAGCACTTCTTCCTGGACGTGCTGGGGATTGCCCTCGGGCACCTAGCGGGACGTTCACCGAGAGGGTCGAGGAAGCAGGCTCGACGCGATGGGAGTTACGGTGCGGGCTTCCGGCGCGGAGCAACCGGACCACCGGCTGGGGCTGATTGCCGCCGCGGTGCCCTCCGTGTGCCGGTCGTCTCGGCCGCGCATCGTTTCGCGCTGCAGGCGAAACGCCCTGTGGTGGGGGAACTCGCAGCCGACCTACGGTCTTCCGCTGGAGGGACCGTCAGTGGGGAATGGACTCAACGGCACGGAGTGAGCGACCGAGCGGCGTCCCCGTCTATGGTTGCCAAGGATGAAGGGAGGCGACATGCTCGGAGTTCTCGGAGTTCTCGGGGTGCTCGCGGCGAAGGGCGGCGGCAACACTGACACCATCTTGTGGATCATCGCTGCCGTGCTTGTGATTGCCAGCATCGTGGCTCTCGTCAGAGGGTCGGTCCCTCGTCGGGATCGTCCTCATCGTTGTTGGACTCCTCGTGGGACCGGGTGGGGTGAGCATCTTCGACTAGCCCAAGAAGGCCCAACAAGAATGCCCAATGGGGGCAAGTTCAACCAGCGGAGAGAAGGGAGCGGCATATGGACAACCCGGTTCTTTGGGTGGTAGTCGGGGTGGTGGGGGTTCTTCTCCTCGTGTTTCTGTTTCGCGGCTTCGGGGGCAGACGAGGTTCACGCGGCCGTGGAGGGCTTCGCCGCCGGTGGAGCTTCCGGCGCTAGGTTGGCGTGACCCCGCAAGGTTGGTTCTCTACAGCGACCCGCGCCGACGGTATTCGGGGCGGTAGTGACACGACCGGGCCAAGTGGACACCCCGACCGTGCAAGCTCGTCGCATCTCGTAGCCCCGCGCTCTGATCCGCATCGGGCTGGCGGAAGCGTCGATCAGATGCACCACGAGGCATCCGAGGTGAGCTGAAATACGGTCACGTCTTCCGGGGTCGCCAAGCGCGTCGTGCCCGGCTCCACGCGGCCCACGGCGCGCCGGTCTGGTGTGCGAGCGCGTCGCCCCGGGTAGCGTCCCGCCGATGAACGACGAGGAGCAAGAGAAAGAGCGGCTCAATCGTAAGCTGATCGAGCTCTTGAACGAGCTGCGCATCGCTATTCCCGGCGTGCAGGTCCTGTTCGCCTTCCTGTTGATCCTGCCCTTCAACAGCGGTTTCGTGGAGACTGACGATCTCGACCGAGCCGTGTACGCGGGTTCGCTGAGTTGCGCAGCTGTCGCATCGGCGCTGCTGATCGGGCCAGCGGCTTACCACCGACACCGCTTCCGACGACTGGAGGAAGAGACGGCGTCCGACAAGAAGGAGATGATCATCACCCAGGATCATCTGGCCGCCGGCGGTATCCTGTTCCTCGCTCTCGCCATGGCAGGCTCGGTCTTCATGGTGTTCGACGTCTTGTTTGGGACGGTCACCGCGACGATCGTCGCCGGAAGTCTCGTCTTCGCCTACGCGTGGTTCTGGTACGCGCTCCCGGTGTCGCGACGGATCCGTAGCTCCCGTTCGCGCCGCTGACCGTCGCTCTTCCCGGGTGAAGTCGCGGAACTCGGGCTCCTGACATGGCCCCCGAGGATTGGTCGGCTACCGCTCAGAGGCAGATGGTCGCTTGACTCACCTCGGCGACGGGTGGCTGTCGTACTAATCGCGAGCGTGTGGGGATCCAAAACCCGGTTCCGCGTTTTGATTGACGCTGATAGATAGCATCCTCGCGCTTTGGGATCCTTCCTCTACCTTGTCCTCGTTCGCCTCGTCGGGGGCGTTCACCCGACGTGGCAGCGTCTCCCAGCTCCAGCTCGAGAACGCCGTCCTCCGCCACCAGGTGAAGGTGCTCCGACGGACGGTTCGCCGGCCGGAGCTTCGCGATGGGGATCGAGCGTTCCTCGCGGCGGCGAGCCGAGCGCTCTGCCGGGACCCCATTCCGCCTCACGAGCTCACGATGCCAGCGAAGAAGCGTCTGCGGCGTGATCATGAACAACGCCCAGCCCTACCGTCGGCGAGCCCTAGGTCGACCCCCTCTCGATGCCACGACGACCGATGGGGGTTGGAACGGACTCCCTCCACTCCTTCTTATAGGGCCGAGATCGCACGTGTTCGAAGGCAGGATGAAGTTCGGTGGCCTAATCCACGGGTACGAGCTTGTCGCCAGAACTGGATGTGAGGTTTCCGTGCCCTTCACGATGCCTGCGGACCCGGGGTGAGCTCGCCAAGCTCGGGATCCGAGTCTCGCGACCACGATCCGCAGGCTGCTTCGGGCGAACGGCTTCGGCCCGGCTCCCCGGAGAGATGGCCCCACCTGGAGCGAGTTCCTCCGGTCACAAGCCCAAGGCATCCTTGCGCTCGTGACTTCTTCACCGTCGAGACGCTGATGATCCGAACCGTGTACGTGCTCTTCGCCATCGAGATCTGGTCTCGTCGCGTCCAGATCCTCGGCGTGACCAGGAACCCCAACTCGGCGTGGGTGACTCAGCAGGCCGGAACCTTGCGGTGGGGGAAGGACTTGGAAGGATCCGGTTCGCGATTAGGGACCGAGATGCCAAGTACTCCGGTCCCTTCGACGAGGTGTTCCAGTCCGAAGGGGTGGGCATCGTCATCACGCCGATCCGGGCTCCGCGAGCGAACGCGTTCGCCAAGCGGTGGGTCCGCACGGTCCGGGCCGAGTGGTTAGATTGGTGCTGATCTTCAGCCGCCGACACCTCGAGCGGGTCGTTCGCATTTATGCCGCGCACTACAACGACGCTAGACCACATCTCGGCCTGAGGACGCCGAGACCCCGACATGATCCGGCCCCCTGGCCAGCCGACGGTGCGCGCGCGTTCGAATGCGCGACACGTTGGGCGGGCTCATCCGTGAGTACGAACTCGCCGCTTGAGTTGGATTGCGCGTTTGTGTGCCCTTCAGGCTGAAGCCCTTCACGAAAGAAGGAGGGGACCCACCGAGGCGGATCCCCTTCTTCCTGACGGCCACTCTCGTGGATCGCACGAGCTAGCCGGTCCTACGAGCGGACGGTCGATCAGACTTTGGCGGGAACGCCTTCGTAGAAGGCGAGGTCGCCGACCTGATTCGTCCTCAGCTCGACCCGGTCGGCGATGTGCTCACGGTCCCAGGTCTCGGAGATGCGGGTCGCGGCATCGGCGTCCTTGCGTGTCTCCCACAGGCTGAGCGAGACGCAGGTCTTGTCGCCGGCGTCGGCCAGGCCGTACCGGATGAAGCCGGGCTGGTTCCGGAACTCGCGCAGCATCCCGTCCTGGGCGACGTCGGCGAGCTCCTGGAACGAGCCCCTCTTGATCTCATACGTAGCGATGCGAACGTGCTTCATGCGTTCTCCTTTGCTCGTGTGCCCCTGTCCAACCAGGGCCAACGTGAGCGAGATCCGAGCGGAGTCCCTCGGGCATCAGGCCTTCGCTGGAGCCAGCGAGATGGGACCGAATCGGTGGAGACGATCCCCGTTCGTCCTCTTCTCCCGACAGGTACGGGGGTCGCGTCTACGTGGAGTGTACGTCTTTGCAACGTACCCACGACCGGTCGCATGACGGGACAGCGTCGTACGAGCGCGACTCTCCGACGAAGGATGAATGGAGTGAGGGGTCACCCAAAGAACCGTTGCGTACACCCTGGAACACCGTGGACTTCCAAGGGCGTGACGTCCCGAACCGCCAGGATCCAACAAATGGTTCCCGGAGGCACGGCACGTCTTCGCCATCACCGCGGCCGACGGTGCAACTCGTCAACCGCTACCGGAGCTTTCAGTCGCGGGCCGATCTTCGCGCGAGCGATTAGGCCTGCGGAACGTCGTGCGAGCTCGTGATATCTCGCAGCGGGACCCTGACGAGCGTCCCGGCGCGCGTGAGCACCATGTACGTCTGCGCCTCGTCGTCCCGCGGCGGGTACGCTCGGAAGAACCACGCTCTGGCTGAGCGAAGATCGAGCGGCCGAGCGTGCCCGACGAACGCTCCCGCAGTCAGCTGGCCGCACGCGAGTTGAAAAGAGGCAGGCCGCCTGCGGATAATGGGAGAGCGACGTTCGCGCCCAGGGGGTGACGACCCAGTGGTCATGCGCTTCGATCCGTTCCGGGATCTGGACCGCCTCGCCCAGCAGGCGTTCGGAGAAGTCGTTCAGGTTCGATCGATCCCTATGGATGCCTACCGGAGGGCGGACGTGGTCTTCCTGCATTTCGATCTCCCCGGCATCGACCCGAACACGATCGACCTCACCGTCGAGCAGAACGTGCTCAGTGTGACCGCCGAGCGGCTGTACGACAGGAAAGAAGGCGACCAGATCATCGCCAAGGAGCGGGCCGTGGGCGCGTTCGAGCGCCAGATGTTCCTCGGCGAGCACCTTGACCCCGAGCGGCTCCAAGCCAGCTACGAACAAGGCGTGCTCACAATCCAGATACCGGTTGCCCCGGAGGCCAAGCCGCGGCGGATCGAGATCCGGGCTGGCGAAGAAAGCACGGAGCGACAGGTAATCGACGTCGAAGGGACAAAGACGCAGGAGAGCGGGTGACGCCCCCGGTCGCCGATGAAGAACCCACCCAGGAGCGGGTCGGCCTCGGGCTCGTTCGACGGCCTCGCAAGCCGTCGGCTCGACTTGGCCGTTCCGTCGTCGTTCAGGCGCACGAGGTCGACGTCGCTCGGGTTGCGGAGGTCCCCGTCGAACTGGTTCGTGAACAACGCGGCGACGAGCCGTTTCCCTCGGAATCGCAGCCGATCGTCGGGAAGTAGTTGTCGCCGCCGTTCGAGATCGCCACGCGATCGAGGAGACGCCAGGTCGCTGAGCACGACCTTCCGTCTCAGCCCCCCGTGCCCGGCGAGGTGGACGACGCTCATGCCGCCTCGGCCGATTAGCCCCTGGACCCTGTGGCCCGCAAACTCGGATCCTCAAGTTGAACGGCTACTCGACGGCCGAGTTCGGTAAGTGCCACGAGGTGCCGGTCTGGCAGACGAGCCCCACGGGGGGCCGTTCGGGGCCTAGGGAAGGCCTGGCCCGAACAGGCTCGTGATCCGCTCTCGTTCCCTCTCGGTCGGGTCGGGCGCTGCCGTCCAGCCAAGCGCTCAGTTTCGGCAGACGAACGCCGAGGGCCTCGGCGGCTCGCCAGCGGCCCCACCCACGGCGTTTGAGCTGCGAGTCCAGCCATGCTCCGACGGAGCGTTCCAGGTTCCGGCCCGCCCGCTGGTCGCTCTCGGTCGGCTTCGGGAGAGCGCCGGCGCGCGCACAACCTCATCGAGCTTTGCGTCGAGCCCGGCGGCAATCGCATCGGCGAGGCGCGTCAGCGCCTCATCACGGTCCTCGTAGACGAACCGTCGTGAGTGCCCGTTCTCGTGAATCGTCAGGTGGTAGACCTGCATGGCTTCAATGCCAGTTCTCCGTCAGTTCGCACTCCTACTCGCACCAGCCCATTGCGGCCTCGGGTACCGGGGCCTGGCCTTGGACACGAAAGGCGGCCAGACCACGAGCTTCCTCGAGCGGCTCCGGCCCTGCCCTTTCGGCCTCGGCTTCACGGCCGCGCTCGACGAACTCCTGCTGCGAAGACGGATCGAGCGGGCGGACCGGATCCTGCAGGATCGACATGGTGCTCTCACTTTCGTCGTGGAGAAGGAGTCCACCGGAGTGGACCCCCTCCCCGCACGGTCGCGCTCATGCAGCGGCGCGACGCGGTTGTGAACTACCGACCGGTCAGACCCTCGCGGGCGTGCCCTCGAAGAAGGCCAGGTCCCCGATCTGGGTCGTTCGGAGGTCGACGCGGCTGGCGATGTGCTCGCGCACCCAGCGCTCGGCCACCGGGACCGAGGCGTCGGCATCCTTGTGGGTCTCCCACAGGCTCAACGACACGCATTTAGTGTCACCGAGGTCTGCGAGGCCGTACCGGATGAAGCCGGGCTGCTCCTGGAGCGTGCGGAGCATCCCCTCCCGGGCGAGGTCGGCGAGCTCCTGGAACGTGCCGTCCTTGATCTCATACGTTGCGATGCGTACGTGCTGCATGTGTGCTCTCCTTCGATCGTTTCGGACCCGTAACCGTCCAAGGGCCAACGTCAGCCAGATCGAGAGCAGAGTTCGCTCGGGGGTATCAAGCCTTCGCTGAAACCAGCGATGGACCGGGATCGGCTGATGCGATCTCCGTGACTCCTGCTTCTCCCATCAGATGGATGGGGATCGAATCGCTTTCAGTGTACGTCTTCGCTCCGACACCACGACGCCCACACCTTTGCGTAGGGGCCTTGTTGGATCCGGTTACCGCAGAGTGGTGCTTCGGCGAGAAGCCACACACACTCGAGTTCGGCCACGCTCAACCTCGTCGAGAGTGCAATCCCTCGACGCCTTACTGCGGCTAGCGACGTACCCTGTCCTCACGAGGTGATGGCAATGCGCATAGATCAGTTCACCTTCGGCTCGATCCGCATCGACGGGGTGGTCTACGAGCACGACGTGGTGATCGCTCGTGGCGGGGTTCGCAGGCGGAAGAAGAAGCCCTCGAAACGCTTCCGCGATGCCTTCGGTCACACCCCGTTGTCCATCGAGGAGGACATCCCTTGGGACTGCCGGCGCCTGGTGGTCGGGACCGGCGCCGACGGTGCTCTCCCGGTGATGAGCGAGGTCAAACAAGAGGCCGCTCGTCGCGAGGTGGCATTGCTGACCGTGCCGACCCGCGAGGCCATCCGGACGCTGCAGGCCGAGCCGAAGGACACCAACGCGATCATGCACGTAACCTGCTGATCCGCAAGCCTGGGGGAGTCGCCGGCCGGGATCTCGGTGGGCCCGGGGTTGTTGCTGTCGCGCCGAAGCAGCATCAGGCGAGACTCGTGTGCCCGTGCTCACCCGCCACTGATGCGTCGCGGACAGGGCCTGCGCGACTCGCGCTCTTTCACACCCGGGGTCCCGACCCCCCGCCGGTCGCTGTAGGTCGGCTTCGGGAGCGCCGGCGCGCACAACCTCATCGAGCTTTGCGTCGAGCCCGGCGGCAGTCGCACCGGCGAAGCGCGTCAGCGCTTCATCACGGTCCTCGTAGACGAACCGTCGTGAGTGCCCTTTCTCCTGAATTGTGAGGTGGTAGACCTGCATGGCTTCCATGCAAGTCCTCGCAAGTCCTCCGTCAGTTCGCACTCCCACTGGCAGCAGTCCATTGCGGCCTCGGGTACAGAGGCCGGGACGTCTCTACCGTGTACCTGGCGCTCCGGTGGCGATGCTGGTGGCCACGGCGCGTCCGTTGCGCGCGCCGGTCTTTGCTCGTCGCAGCGCTCCAGTACGCGGTCGTGCCGCATTCGAGGCACTGGAATGGGTTGAGACCCTTGCCACAAGTATTGGGTGAGCCCAATATCAGTGATGAGTCAAGAGGCGGGCTAGAGGGTGGGCGCGAAGTGGCCACCAAGGACAAGGGCGGAAGCAAGAGCAGAAAGAAGGCTCCCGCAAAGACCCTCAAACAGAAGCGCCAGACCAAGAAGGCGAAACAAGCGGGCGGGACTGCGAAGTAGTGCGACGCATACGGGTCGATGATGCGACGCGGGCTGCACGTGCCGCGCCCCAGGGGAGCAGGCATGTCCGGGTTGTGGCGATCCGGGTCCTGGGGTCATCGGGGTTCACTTAGAGGGAGACAAGAGCATGGCGAAGATCGTTTGCGTCCTCTACGACGACCCGGTGGACGGATACCCGAGTTCCTACGCACGGGACGACATCCCAACGCTCGAACGCTATCCCGATGGTCAGACCCTGCCCACACCGCGAGGTGTCGACTTCGACCCTGGCGTGCTCCTGGGCAGCGTTTCTGGAGAGCTCGGCCTGCGCCGATTCTTGGAACAGCAGGGTCATTCGCTGGTCGTTACCTCGGACAAGGACGGCGCCGACTCCGTGTTCGAACGCGAGCTGGTCGACGCCGACATCGTCATCTCCCAGCCGTTTTGGCCCGCATACCTGACGGCCGAGCGGATCGCGAAGGCGCCGAAGCTGAAGCTCGCGGTCACGGCGGGGATCGGCTCCGACCACGTCGACCTCCAGGCTGCGATCGATCACGGCATCACCGTCACAGAGGTGACGTACTGCAACAGCATCAGTGTCGCCGAGCATGTGGTCATGATGATCCTGTCGCTGGTGCGCAACTACATCCCTTCCTACCAGTGGGTCATGAAGGATGGCTGGAACATCGCCGATTGCGTATCGCGGTCCTACGACCTCGAGGGCATGACCGTTGGCACCGTGGCCGCGGGGCGGATCGGCTCGGCTGTACTGCGGCGCCTGAAGCCCTTCGACGTCAAGCTGCACTACACCGACCGCCATCGGTTGCCAGAGGAGGTCGAGCGCGAGCTCGGTCTCACGTTCCACCCCGATGCCGCATCAATGGTTCCGGTCTGCGACGTCGTGACGATCAACGCACCGCTCCACCCGGAGACGGAGCATCTCTTCAACGATGAGCTCATCGGCAAGATGAAGCGCGGGGCATACCTCGTGAATACTGCGCGGGGGAAGATCTGCGACCGCGACGCCATCGTCCGGGCGCTCAAGAGCGGTCAGCTCGCCGGCTATGCGGGCGACGTCTGGTTCCCTCAGCCGGCCCCGAAGGACCACCCCTGGCGGACGATGCCCCACCACGGCATGACCCCACACATCTCCGGTTCGTCGCTGTCGGCGCAGGCTCGCTACGCGGCCGGTACTCGGGAGATCCTGGAGTGCTGGTTCGCGAGTCAACCGATCCGCGAGGAATACCTGATAGTCGATCGCGGAAAGCTCGCCGGGACCGGAGCACACTCCTACAGCGCCGGGAACGCTACCGGCGGTTCAGATGAGGCGGCGCGCTTCAAGGAATGACTACGCTGGCCTCCCGGGTCCGTGTCCGCGAAGCGCCACGGGAGCGGCGGCGGGTCGCTCCGCGCGGTAGATGATTGAACCCGCCCGGCTTCTGACCCTGGCCGAGGAGATGGCCGCTCGGGCCGGTGAGGACGAGAGCTACTCGGCCCTGGCGGTGCTCGCCTCACAAGGTGCCCTCGAGGCGCTCGTGAACCGACTGGGCGGCGAGGTGATCGCGAGCTTCAACTACCGGGCCCGATTCCTGCCCAAGTGGCACGATCTATGCGAGCGGACCCTGGGACGCCAGCTCGAGACGGCGCCGGAGCTCGAGCGACTCCAAGCTCTCCGCGACTCCGTGATGGGCTTTCGCGGCGAGCCGGAACGCCTGGATCGTCGCTCCCAGGCGCCGCCGCCGGAGGTCCCGGGCGAGTTAGGGCCCAGGACGGCGAGGTGGGCCGTGGAGACGGCTCGGCGGGTGATCGACGAGTTCCGGGAGGCCGCCGGCGGCGACCTCGCCGCGAGGCTCTGAGTGATGACGAGTCGTAATCCGAACCCGGGCGCGACGCCAGCGGAGCGCCGGTTGTGTTGCTTGAGGTTGGATCAGGGGTTTGTGTGCCCTTCACCGGTCCCCACCGAAAGGGGCGACGTGATGGCAGCGACGCACCCGATCCTGTCCGGTGACGTTGGTCAGCCTTCCCTCATACACATCACGCTGGGTGCCAATCGGGTTCCAATTCGAACGCTGGCGAGATCGCAAGTCGGAAGCGCTCGCGGGTGCGTACGTCAATCACCACCATGAGTTCCTGATTCTTGGGGTAACGCGCTCGTGTGAAAGCGATCTTCGTTCCGTCCGGCGACCACTGCGGCGCCCAGTCAAGTGCGTCATTGTGAGTGAGTATGCGGAGGCCCGTTCCATCCGGGTGGATCAGCCAAAGATCCTGATCGCCGCGCCGGTTGCTTACGAAGACGATCCAGCGTCCGTTCGGCGACCATGTGGGTTCCAGATCCCTCGCCTGATTCCTCGTGAGCCTGCGTTCCTCGGAACCGTCAGTGTTCATGAGATACACATCAGCGCTGCCGGCGCTGCCACCACGGCGGCTCGCGAATGCGATCCTCGAACCATCTGGCGACCACTCAGGATGCGTCTCCTCCCAACGATTGTGGGTGAGTCGCACCTGGTTCGAACCGTCGGCGTCCATGAGGACGATCTCTCCCCTGCGATTGCCGACGCGCCCGCAGACGATTTGACTCCCGTCGGGCGACCACGCGGGATGGTAGTAGCCGCCCCGCCGGGTCAGCGCACGCACGCGCAAGCCGTCAGCATCCATTAGGTACAGGTCGCTCCCATCGCCGTCGAACCGCTGGAAAGCGATCCGTTCACCGTCGGGGGACCATGACGGACGATAGTCCTGGCCGTTCGTCAGCCGACGCTCCTCACCGCCGGGCTCGACGATCCAGATACCGCGAGCCTCGCCCTCGCGCACGAACGCCAGGACGCCATGCCTCTCTTGAGAAGCCGCTTTGGTAGGCAGTTGCACGACCATATGCAACGTTGCCAACACGCAGACAAGAGCGCGGAACGTGTTGCGTGCCTTCACGCCCATACGACCAGCCTCCGAGCGCGGCGGTTCCGGCTGGCGAGCGGAGCGCAGGCGCCCGGCTCCTTAAGGAGGTCGAAACGGGCACGCAGTGCCAGGCCACGAAGGCGAGGCAATGGACGTTGAACCGCCCGCCCCGACCGCCTTCGGAAAGACGAACGGGGGCGCACGCAGGTCCAGACGAGCTATCGGAGACGCTGAGGAAGCCGGGCACGGGAGCATCGACTGAGTGCTCGCGTGTGAGGGTCGAGGACAGCTGAGGCAGTGAGGATTTCGGATCGCCCGGCCGCTCGTTTTCGATTCGGATTCGCTCGACCGTATTCGTGCCAAAGGGGTCAGTCAATGAGCGAGTCGACCGAGCGCGTCTACGAATTAGGAACGTTGTCCGTGGATCGAGTTGGTGCGCAGGCTCTTCGTGGGTTGATGGCTTCCAGCCTTCCGAGGCTTCCTTGACTTGGTCCATGTCCGGCAGTTGGACGAATCGGCGTGGAGACGTACGCGCGCAGCACGTCACCGCTCCCAGACGGCGGGATCGTGCGCGAAGTGCACGCGGACCGGGTCGAATGAGCGCAGTCGCTCGACGGAGTCCGCGTACCGCCGGTCGCCAGCGGCCGAGGCTCCCGACACCGAGGGTTTGGTCATGCCCTCCCATTCGGCCCGCGATTGCACCGCCTGACCGACGAGGGCGACGGTCCCATCGGGAACGTCCAGCACGAGCGACTGATGGCCCGCCGTGTGGCCGGGCGTGGGAATGAGCCGCAACCCCGGTGCTACCTCGGACTCCCCGTCGAGGACCTCGTAGGCGAGTCCCGGCGCATCGATCCACCCGGGGACCGTGTAGTTGGGCTCGTGCACCATCGACCACTCGGTTCGCTGGACGAAGATGGGCACACCGGTCGGGATTCGGGCGTTCTGCCCGCAATGGTCGAAGTGCAGATGGCAGTTCGCCGCGCCGGTGATGTCACCGAGCGAGATGCCGTGCTCGGGGAGGGCATCCTCGATTGATGTGACCCTCGGCGAGAACGTCGATTCGATCTCCGCGTTGTCGAAGCCGACACCGTTGTCGAAGAGGAACACGCCATCCCTATGAATGACGGCGTGGCCATAGGAGGGCCACCACACTCGCTCCAGGAGCTCCTGCTCCTCCGCTGGAAGCCGCAACTCAGACACGAGGAACGGGATCACGCGTTCGACGGTCACGCAGCCAATTTAGATCCTCGGAGGCTGGTCGGTTGGGACCGCGGGCGGTGCTCGCGAGTGGGTATTACAGCGCGTCCGGCGTGACGAACTCCGACGCGATCAGTCGCCTCATCGAGATGCGTATCGTTCCAGGAAGTGGAGAATCGTCTCCATGACCTCGGTGCCCGCCCGGGTCCTCCTCCAGCATGTCCGTTCCGTGTTCGAGTGACTGCAGGAACGATTCACGACTCACAACGATTGGCGATCGACTCTGCGGGTCGCGAGTTCTTCGCCACACTCGACCACGTTGAGCTGACGGCGTTCGGGCAGACGGCGCCACTTTCCAAGAGCGGTGAGGACGATCAGGGAGATGGGTGCAGCGCTCGAAACGTCCTCGCGCCGCAGGTGGACGGCCTCGACATAGGAGGGTCGGATATCGTCGTTGCGGTGACGATGGAAATGCACGACGGAGAGTCTCCTCATTGCGAGAGGCAAGTTGGCTCCAGTCGTAGAGACGATGCTTCGCCCTAACCCAATTCGCGCGGCGTGGGGCGGCGTTCACGTCCGCAATGAACGGCTTGCCGGCGTACGTTCCCGGTTCGAGCAGTCCGCGGTGGAGGCGCTCGCCGAGTTCCGTAGAGAGGCAGCGGCTCGTTCTGAGGACGAGATTCGGGCCGTCTACCAGCGCGTTGGCGGAGCAAGGAGGGAGTTACTGCTCTTTGCGGAAGCGACGTTGATGTTCGCGGATGCGACAACGAACGCGATAGCAGAAGCAATTCGCATGACTTGGGGTATCGATCCCGGAGGGAGGCCCTGGGGATTCAGCGCACTTCTTAGAGCGATCCGAAGGGGTGACACTGATAGCCGCACGCCGGATGTGGGTTCCCTCTTGGATCGGCTTCACTCCGTTCACGTCCAGGTGAACGTTCCGCGGCAGGTCCTGGCGGTGCATCCACCCGGGAACATATCGGCCGCCGAGTTCAGGTTCGCTGATGGAACGGCGGAGAACATGAGAATCGGTGCGTGGAACCGACCGCCGGAGGCTGAAGACGTTGAACTCGAGCGGCTTCGCCACACGGTCACGAGCGAGGCGGCGATTCCGGAGGTTCACGCCGCCGGGGAGCTTCTCGTTATTTGGGCAATCGACAACGCCGACAAGTTGTCAGGTGACGCCCGCGACCAACTGAAGCGGTACGTCTGGCGACACGGGTGTTCCGTGTCTCCGAAGCACTTGGCGGACGTTACTACGGCGCTCGTTCGTGACGTTACGGAGTTGTTCGGGTGGCCGAGACGTGCCTTCTCTCCAGTCCTATCCGCCTCCTAGCGCTTGCTCACACAGCCGATTGTGTGTGGACCGACGTTCTGCTGTGCTGCAACACGAATGTGGGAGACCTCGTGCGCGGCGTCACTCTGCGTCCTGCCACCGACGCCAGCGGGCTGTAGACGATGACATGACGGTCGCGAACGGTGCAGGTGCAAGCGGAGAAGCAGCCCGGCTGCAATTCTTCGAGCGTCTGCACCCTCTCGCGGCTCGTCAGCTCGTCAGCGCATCGGACCTCAGCCGGATGTGACGCGGCAGCTCCAGGCATCAAGCGGGTCAGATGGAGCTCACAGCTCGTGGCCGCGTTCCGTCCGACGCCGTAGCAACGGCCGGCCTCCACCTCCGCAGGCCACGGATCAGCGTCGCTCTCGGGGAGGATGCCGCGAGCGTCGAGAGTGCAGGTCTTGGACAAGACGCCGTACGACCAACTCCGCAGGGCGGCGCGGAATCGCCTGGGGTGTCTCGCAGGGGCAGAAGACCGTGCTGGTACGGGTCGTGCTTCGCGATCTGGAGTGGAGTTGCGTGTGGGCATGGGCAAGCGAGCTTCACGAGTGCCATCGGCTTGGTGCTCGCGGGGAGTTTCCGCCGGAGAGCTTCGAACAAGCATTGGTGTGCGGGTCAATGACTACGTCGCCGTCAGATGGGCAGAGAAGCTGCGCTAGGGTCCAGGCGGCAAGAGCTGCGACACTCGAGTTCCGCCACGTCCCCTGGGCGGTGACCGCCGCGCAGACTGACCCCCATGATCGAATACGTCACCGCCCGTTTCCCGGAGAACCGCAAGGAGCGCGTGACCAAGCGCCGCGCGATGGTCGACCGGCTCCACACGTTCATTCCCCCGGACTCGCGCATGCGGCTCCGGCTCGTCGGCGAGACGTTCGGGCGCTGGCGCCGCGAGCGCGACGGCGTCGCCCGGGTGCTCGAGATCGTCGACCGGAGTGAGGTCGGCCAGAAGCTCGTCGTGCAGCGCGAGTCCGATCGCGAGCAGCTCTCGGTCCGCCAGGTCGAGACGCTGTTCGTCCCCGACCTCGGCGCGCACCCGATGATCGAGCTGCTGTCGGCGGAGCTCGTCGAGGAGTTCAGCATGGAGGTCCTCCGCGACGGCGGCCTGTACGTCTGCCGCTACATCGACGGCACCACCACGGTCTCCAAGCACGGCTACGTGAAGAAGACGAAGCCGCGCTGGAAGGGCGCCGCCCGCGACTGGTTCGTCCGCACTGGCGGGATGGACATGCTGTGGAAGGTCGCGCGGTTCCAGGTCCAGCGGATCAAGGCGCGCGACATCGACAACGCCCACGTCATCTGCGAGAACTCGATCTACACGCACCCCTACGGCTGGACCGGCTACCGGGGCGTGACGCACTACCACACCCACCTGGACGTGCCAGGTGGAGTCGGCTGCCTGTGACCCCCAACGGGCCGATTCAAGCGGCGGATCGACTGGACGCTATTCGCCACGGTCATGCAGATGGAACCCAGAGTGGCTCGTATCGGCTTGGCTGTTGGAGGCCGATTCCTCACCCCCGAGAATCGTGCGAGAGAGTTCGACGAGG
>Ga0299907_10001183_pt1 | contig 14605 bp, 15 predicted proteins | sample RVTome_16_FD_198680 | JGI IMG/M metagenome (GOLD analysis project Ga0299907, IMG submission 198680) | Soil microbial communities from uranium-contaminated site in the Upper Colorado River Basin, Wyoming, United States - RVT152D67 (version 2) ... | reverse complement strand
TACCATGCTCGGAAGCGGCTTGTCAACCCCCGGGGCGTAAGCGGAGGCGGAGCCCCGCGAGTCGCCCCGCGGGGCCCTGTATGCCATCTTGACTTGGCCGGTGATCTGAAAGGTGGCTCCCCGGGCCGGACTCGAACCAGCGACACGGTGGTTAACAGCCACCTGCTCTACCAACTGAGCTACCGGGGAGTGCGTGGTGCGCTCGCATCTCGCGGCGCGCCAACGGTAGTACGAAGATAGAAACGCCGCTCTGGCGGGGCAACCGAGGCACCTCCGGGGGACACGCGGAACCACGGCCGGGCGGCGGGGATAGCAGCTGTGAGAGGAGGATCGCCATGCCCGATTTGACAGACCCTTACGACGAGGATTTCGATCTTCGCGACCTCGTGGATGAAATGGAGGACGACGAGCTCGGCCAGCCGGCACCCGTCGCTCCAGGGGAGACCACCAGAGACTCGACCTTCCCCTGCCCCTACTGCGGCGAGGAGAACGACCTGTTTCTCGAGCCCGACCCTGACCGTCCCGTCCAGGAGTTCGCCGAGGAGTGCGAGGCATGCGGGCGGACGTACGCGGTCACGGTGAAATACGACGACCTCGGAGAGCCCTCGATTCACGCCGAGCGTGCGGAGTAGATCGCGGGCCGGCTGCCATTCCTCAGCGAGGCGAACCGCCGGAGGTCATCCGCTCGACCTCGTCGGCCTCGCCCGTGAGCTCCCAGCGGATGAGCGAGACCGGGATCAGCCCGGCCTCATCGACCTCGTCCATGAACCCACGTAGCGTGAAATCCGCGCCCAGCTGGCGCGCGCGCTCGGCGAGGAGCTTCTCGATCTCGATCTTGCCGACGACGTAGCTGGTCCCGTAGCCGGGCTGCTGGAGGTACAGGTGCTGCTCCCAGCGGCCGGTTTCCCCATCCTCCCGCAGCCACCCCCGCGGTGTCCACTCCGAGGTGAACGCGACGGCCTCGTCGAGGGAGAGCTCGCCGGCGTGCATCCTTAGCGCCGCCAGGGCCCGCGCGGCGCGCTGCGCCAGCAGCACGTAGACCAGCTCCCTGGCGCGGGGCCGGTCGTCGAGGAGCCCGGCATGCATCATCATCTCCTCCATCCCGGTCGCCAGACCCTCGGCGCGGCCGTCGAAGATGTTGTAAAGCAGCGGTTCGCGACGGATCGGGCTCGGCTGCGGCTCCTCGTCCATCCGTGCGAGGTCGAACCAGTGGTAGCCGTGGGCCCGCATGAGGAGCGGCTCCCGATAGTCGATCTCGGCGAAGAACTCGCGGGGCCCGTCCGCCGGGACGAAGCGTCCGATCCGCGCCCGCAGGGCGAGCTCGAGGTAGGGCCGGATCGAAACGACCTCCTCTTCCTCGAGAAACGCCATGTACTCATCGACGGCCGCCCCGAAACGGCGGTCGTACTCGGCGGAGTCGCCGATCGGGTCGAGCGGGGGGAGATCGCGATTGCGGTGCTCCTCGAGCCGGAGAGTGGCATGGGCGCGGACGAGCTCCCGACGAACCATCGCCACCTCCTCCTCCCAGGTGTAGGGGACCAGGTGGACGTTCTGGAGAACCCACGTGTAGTGGCCGGCGCCGATCCCCGACGGGCCGTTCCTTGTCGGAGCCTCCCGCTCGAGCCAGGCGATGAAGGCGTTGGTCGTTTCGCGGGCACGTCGCGCCGCGGCCGCGAGCGGAGCGTCGCTCTCACCGGCCCGGTCCGCCAGATCGGCCAGGGTCGCGCTCTGTTCGCGCATGGATCCGATCCCGGCGATCCACAGGTCGCGGGCGTCCTCGGTAAGGTTCTGCCGGGCCTGGTCGAGGAGCGGCGGAATCGTGCCGAGCCGCTCGACCAGCTCGGCGGAGCGATCGGGCGTCAGCGGCAGCTCGTAGCTCCACAGCTCGATCACCCCGTCCACGTGCGGCCCCTCGCGAGCGGGGACGTCGGTCGGAGACGGAAAGACCATGACGTAAAAGGCGGGGTTCCGCGCCCACGGCCGGAGGACCCGGTGATCGAAGTCGAGGCCGTTCATCTCGGCGCGGACGAGCTGGTAGTCGACCCTCTCCGGGATCCGCCACCCGCGCGGGTCGATCGCGGCGAGCCGCCGCCGATAGTCGACCAGCCCGGCGTGGCGTGCCGCCATCGCCTCGGCCGTGTAGTCGGGGACGCCGTCGACAAGGACCGGTCGCTGGAACACGCGCCAGTCGTCGAAGAGTCGGACCAGATCCTCGTAGCCCGCGCCCGGGGGCTGGGCCGACGCCCGGCCGGGGCCGAGCGCGAGGACGCCTCCGAGCGCGATCAACCCCGCCCTTCCGGCCGCCCTGCCTCGGCCAACTCCACGGCGGCCGCTCATCGGGGCTATCCGGCCGGAGACGCTCGCAGGGCGAGGCGCTCCAGATAGACCCGGATCCGCCGGGCGTTCGTGCCGAAATCGTAGATCCCGACCCGTGAGGTGGAGCGGACGTCGATTCGACTCCCTCCGCCCGAGAGCGGACGGGCCTGGATCCGGACGTCGTCGATGAACCCCAGCCGCGGGGTCCGCGCCTCGGCCCGGATCTCCCCCCCCGCGGGATCGGTCGAGACGATCCTCCAGCCGGGCATCGACCGGGCGGCCGCCAGCGCGGCCGCGAAGGCGGGTCCGGGTCCGAGCGGCAGGTCGAGCGGCTTGAGGTCGGGGTAGACGTCCGTCTCCCCCGTCCGGACGTCGTGGACCACGAGCCTCCCCAATCGACGCGCCAAGCCGGTCACGGGACGACCCGAACGGGATTCGAGTAGATCCAGGGCACCTCCGGAAGATGGTACCCGTCGCCGTTCCCCAGGTAGGGGGACAGGTGATGCGGCACGATCCCCACCTCGACCCGGTACGCGCCCGGTCCCGGCACCGGCACGTCGATCGATCCGCCGCTCTCGGCCACCACCGTCCGTGACCGGCCCTCGATCCGGTAAATCCGGATCCGGATCTCCGGCTCAGGCAACGTGGCCGCGAGGCCGGCGACGACCGGCCGGCGAACGATCAGCCTCTGTCCGGGGACGTAACGGACCGTTCCGCCCATCTCCACCGCCCCGGACCGGCCCCGCAGGTGGAAGTCGAAGCCCGACGGCGTCCCCCATGCCTCGAGAACCGTGTAAAACCGACCCCGGCCAAGCGCGGCCTCGACCGTGACCGGGCCCGCCGGCGGCTCGACCAGGAGCGCGTTCGTGACCCACGGGAGCATCCGGAAGTACGAGTCGCCCCGGTCGCCGTCGGCGAAGCGGATCGGCAGGGCGTTCTCGTGGGCGTCCGAAGCGCCGAAGCCGAACACCATGCGCCGGGAGAGGAGCGCGTCCCAGCGGTCGATCGCGGCGTGGTTGGCGTGGAAGATGGAAAGAAGGGCGAGATCGGGATGCCTTCGCGTGAGCCGCAGGACGAACGGGGCCAGCGGGACGAAAGCCCCCAGTCGCGAGAGGCCCTGCGCCTGCCGGTGCTTGGGCGCGAAGTTCGCGTGCGGGTTGTAGACCTCGATCCCGTCCGGCCGGAGCGCGGCGATCTGCTCGAGGGGGGTGCTCTCGGGATGCGGCATGAGGACGATCGCTCCGTAGCCGTGGAAGGCCTCTGTCGCATCCGGCCCCTCGGCGTCGTAGAACGCCCGGCGCTCCTCGCGCGATCCACTCGGCAGGGAGTCGAAGCCGACCGGCATGAGGACGTTCTCCGCCCCCGCGAAGAGGAGCGTGCCGCAGGGAAGCTGGTTGGCGGCCAGACGACCTCCCACCGTCACCGGCCGGTCGCCCGCCCGGAAAAGCAGCGCCTCGGCGAGGGAGTCGGCCCGCACGAGCCAGCGGTCATGCTCGGTCAGGAAGACCGCGTCTACCCGGGCATGGCACAGCGCCTCACGGAACCGTTCCAGGCAGGGCTCGTTCGTCCGCTCGAAATCGTCCTGTGCGGCTTCGTCGCAGGCGTCGTGGCTGTAGACAGAGTGGACATGGACGATGGCGCGGCGCGGAAGCAGGCCCCGGGGGGCGCCGAACGAGTCGGAGGAGGGGAGACGGTCCGGCCAGGAGGGGATCCCCTCCTGGCCACCGGAGGAGGGAGCGCACCCGGCGGCCACCGCGATCGCGAGCCCGAGCACGATCGAACCTAGCGGGGGACCTCCACCGGTCGACACGGACGAAAAGGTAGCCATCCCCAAGCACCATCGCCCCGCGCGGCAGGTGGTAGCAGGGCCGTTGGGGCGCGGCTACCTTGTGCGCCCGATCCGCACCGCTCACCGCAGCGGCCGGAATCCGCGGCCGCGTCCGCGGACGAATCCTCGTCCATCCGAAGGAGGAACGTGGCCGACTGGGCACTCATCCTGGGTTCATCGAGCGGATTCGGAGAGGCCGCGGCGCGCGCCTTCGCCGCGGCCGGCACGAACATCTTCGGCGTCCATCTCGATCGGAAGTCGACGCTCGGTCACGTCGACGAGATCGTCGAGGCGATCAAGGAGACCGGGGTCGAGGTCGAGTTCTTCAACGTCAACGCCGCCGACCCCGAGAAGCGCGGCGAGGTCGTGCAGCATGTCGCCGAGCGACTGGCGGAATCGGGTGAGAAGGTCCGGGTCGTCCTTCACTCGCTCGCCTTCGGGACCCTCAAGCCGTACATCGACCCCGAGGGGAAGGCCGGGCTGGCCCAGCGCGAGCTCGACATGACCCTCGACGTCATGGCCAACACCCTGGTGTACTGGGTGCAGGAGCTGGTGCGGCGGGACCTGATGGGGGACGGGGGCCGAGTCTTCTCGATGACGTCGACCGGCGACAACCACGCCTGGCCCTCCTACGGCGCCGTGTCGGCCGCCAAGGCCGCTCTGGAGGCTCACACGCGCCAGCTCGCGCTGGAGCTGGCTCCCTCGGGCATCACCGTGAACGCCATCCGGGCCGGGGTGACCGACACCCCGGCTTTGCGCAAGATCCCGGGCCACGAGCAGATGGTCGAAACCGCCCGGGCGCGCAACCCGCACCGCCGGCTGACCACGCCGGACGACGTGGCGCAGGCGCTGGTCGCGCTGGCCCGGCCGGAGACCCGCTGGATCACGGGGAACGTGATCGGAGTGGATGGCGGCGAAGAGATCTCGGGGTGAGGTGCCTCACGTCGTCCTGGAAACCAGCTCCCCGCTCCACGAGCTGATCGAGGGGATCCATCCCTTCGTCGAGCGCGAGGGCAGCACGGTCTGGCGCCTGAGGGACCTTTTTCTGAACGGTGACGGCCGTCACGCCCTGGCCGAATGCCTCGTCGTCCGGGGCGGCCGTCCGCGGCGTTTCTTCGTGCACCTCGCCCAGCGGGAGGGCGACGCCAGCATCGTCGTCCGGCCGTATCCGGTCCCGGTGATCGACGCCACGCCGTCGGTCAAGCGGATGATCGCGCTCGTGGCCGAGGCCGTGCGGCGGCATCATCCCGACGTCGAGATCGGTCACACGACCGTTCGGGATTACCTCAGCGACCGCTACCGGTACGCGCCCGACCCGGAGCCCGGGGAGTGGGACCCGCGTCTCCCCGGCAACGGTCTCTCCGGTCCGCTCGACTGGGAGACGGTCTTCGGCCGCCCGGGCCCGGTCGAGATCGAGATCGGCTCGGGCAAGGGCGGCTTCCTGGTCGGCGCGGCGATCCGCTCCCCCGAGACGGGGTTTCTGTCGATCGAGTGGGCGGCGGCCTACGCCGAGGGTCTACGCGACCGGATCCGACGCCGCGACCTCCGGAACGTCCGCGTGGTCCGCGCGGACGCCGGGCGGCTCCTCGCGGAGGCCGTGCGGGCGGGTACGGTGCGCGCCGTCCACGTCTATTTCCCCGATCCGTGGCCCAAGGAGCGGCACCACAAGCGACGTCTCGTCACCCCCGCCTTCGCGGGCGCGGTGGCCGAGGCGCTCGAGCCGGGCGGCGAGCTCCGGTTCGTCACCGATCACGGCGAGTACTTCGAGGAGGCGAAAGCCGTCCTCGACGCCGAGCCCCGCCTGGAGTCGGTGGAGGTCTCGGACGACATGGTGGACCTCACCAACTACGAGCGAAAGTATCGGGCCGAGGGGCGACCGATCCACCGCGCGAGGTATCGACGGAGGCGTGGGTGATCCTGGTCACCGGAGCCACCGGCTTCATCGGCGCCGAGATCCTGAGGCGGGCGAGCCGCCGGGGCTGGCGGATTCGCGGGCTCGCGCGCCATCCTGAGCGCGCCGAGCAGCTGGGCCGCCTGCCGAACGTGGAGCTCTTCCGTGGCGACGTCTCGCGGCCGGACGAGCTGGACGAGGCGCTGGAGGGGGTCGAGGTCGTCATTCACCTGGTCGGCATCATCCTCGAGACGCGCGCCCAGTCCTACGAGGACGTCCATGTGACGGGCACCCGGAACGTCGTCGAAGCGACCCGCCGCGCGGGAATCTCGAGGTACGTCCACATGAGCGCCCTCGGCGTGGAGGCGGGCAGGGACGTCAGCGACTACTACCGGACGAAGTGGAGGGCGGAGGAGCTCGTGCGCGGAACCGGTCTCGACAGCACGATCTTCCGGCCGTCCCTGGTCTTCGGGCGCGACGACGAGTTCTTCAACCGCCTCGCGCGAATCGCCCGCTGGAGCCCCGTCGTGCCGCTCCCGGCCGGAGGGCGATCCCGCTTCCAGCCGGTCTGGATCGGCGACGTGGCGGAGTGCTTCCTGCAGGCGACGCGCATGGAGCGGACGCCGGAGCCGGTGTACGACGTCGCCGGCCCGGAGATCATGATGCTTAAGGAGATCGTCCGGACGCTGATGGAACTCACCCGCCACCGTCGGCCGATCCTTTCGTTGCCCCTGGTCCCGCTACGGGCGGCGGCGGCGGTCATGGAGACCGCGCTGCCGACCCCGCCCGTCACACGGGACCAGCTCCGCATGCTGTCGATCGACAACGTCTCCGATCGGGCGCGGCAGCGGGCGCTACGACGGGACTTCGAGATCGAGCACGCCCGGCTCGCCGACAAGGCTCCGGCCTGGCTGGCGCCCCCTCGCGCGGCCCGTGAAGGATCACCGTGAATCGGCGGCGCCGCTCGCGGTTCGCCAACGCGCGGCCGGGCTTCCATATTTACCCCCTGTGAAGTCGTTTCCGGAAGGTGACCGCGTGCGCCGGCTGGCGCCTCTCGCGCTCGCATGCGCCCTTGGGGCCCTCCCCGCCGACCGCTCGCTGGCCCAAGTCGCGGGCGCGGTCGGCTCCGGGGCGGCGTCGGTCGGCGACGCCTCCCCGCTCATCACCCGCGGCGAGCTCGAGGCGCACGTCGGTCATCTGGCCGACGACGGGCTGGCGGGCCGGCGGGCCGGCACGCCAGGCGCCGAGCGCGCGGCCCGGTACGTTGTGCGAGCCTTCAAGGCGGCGGGGCTGGAGGCGCCGTCCAATTATCCGGCCTACCTCCAGAGCTTCCAGTTCGCGATCGGGGTCGAGCTGGGACGCGAGAACCGGCTCATCCTCCAGCACGGCGACCGGCGGGTGACCGTCTTCGAGCCCGGCCGCGACTTCCTGCCGCTGGCCGGCTCGCTCGCCGACCGGGTGGTCCAGCCGGTCGTCTTCGCCGGCTACGGCATCAGCGCCCCAGAGATGGATTACGACGACTACGCCGGCATCGATGCCCGCGGAAAGGTGGTCATGGTCCTGCGGTACGCGCCCGGCGGGGACGATCCTGCCGGCCGCTTCGGTCGCTTCCTCTCCGAGCGGTACAAGGCCGCCACCGCGGCCGCCCACGGCGCCAGGGCGATCCTCTTCGTGAGCGGTCCGGCGACCGACGAAATCGACCGGCTGATCCCGTTCCAGATGGACGCCGAGCCGGGGAGCCTGGGAATCGTGGCCCTCTCGGTCAGCCAGACGGTCGGGCAGCGGATCGCGGGCATGGGTGGCGGGGATCTGGCGCACTGGCAGCGCGAGATCGACGGCTCGCTCGAGCCCAAGAGCCGCACCGTCCTGGACGCCGTCGTGAACCTGCGCACGGACCTGAGACCCCGGACGCGGACCACCCACAACGTGATCGGGATCGTCGAGGGACACGACCCCGATCTCGCGAGCCAAGCGGTGGTCGTGGGGGCCCACTACGACGGACTGGGGCTGGGTGGCGCCGGCTCCCTGGAGCCGGTCCCGGGTGAGGTCCACAACGGCGCCGACGACAACGCCAGCGGCGTCGCCGCGCTGATCGAGCTCGCGCAACACTTCTCCTTCCGCGCCAACCGGCCCGCACGCAGCATCGTGTTCGTGGCGTTCGGGGCGGAAGAGGAAGGGATGCTGGGGTCGGCCCATTACGTGAGCCACCCGGTCGTCCCGCTGCCGGGCGTGACGGCCATGATCAACATGGACATGGTGGGACGTCTGCGGGACGAGCTCATCGTCTATGGCGTCGGGTCCAGCGAAGCGTGGCCCGATCTGTTGCAGAAGGCCAACGAGGACATCCACATTGCCCTGCGCCTGATGGCCGAGGGACACGGTCCCTCCGACCATGCCCCGTTCTATCTGCGCCAGGTGCCGGTGGTCGCCATGTTCACGGGCGTCCACGAGGACTACCACCGGGCCTCCGACGACGCCGACCTGCTCGACTACACGGGTCTGACTCGGGTCACATCCTTCGTCCGCCAACTCGTCGGACGGCTCGCCGGTACCGGCGAGCGTCCCACCTTCCGGCCGAGCGCCTACGAGCTGGCCGAGAAGCGCCCTGAGGTCCCCGTCGCGCAGCCCCTCGACCGGCCGGTGAGCGTCGGGCGCCGGCTCGGCGCGGTGCCTGTTCCGGCCGGGGTGGGCGAGCCGGTCGTCGTCGAGCGCGTCGACGCGGGCTCGCCGGCGGACCGGGCTGGCGTGGAGCCCGGCGACCGGATCCTCTCGCTGGACGGGATCCCGGTCGAATCCATCTACGACTACGTCCGCGCGCTCCAGCGGAGCGTGCCCGGTGGCGCGGGCCGGCTGGTCGTCGAGCGGGACGGGCGGGCGCTCGAGCTGGACGTCGATCTCCAGGACACCCGATGAAGCCACGGTTCGCGGGTTCCGTCCTCGCCCTCATCGCGCTCGGAGCGGGATGCGCCTCCCTGGGGGCAGGGGGCGAGGCGGACGTGCGGGCTGAGGTCCTCGGCGTGCTCAGATCCCAGGTGCAGGCTTGGAACCAGGGGGACCTGGAGGGCTTCATGGACGGGTACTGGCGGAGCCCGGACCTGGTCTTCACCTCGGGTGGCCGGGTCCAACGCGGATGGCAGACCACGCTGGACCGCTACCGGTCCGCCTATGGGGAGCGGACCGAGACGATGGGGACACTTTCGTTTTCCGACCTCGAGGTCCACGCCCTCGGTCGCGGAAGCGCCTGGGTCCTGGGTCGCTGGGCGCTGGAGACCACCGAGGGTCCGCGTGGCGGGATTTTCACGCTCGTCCTCAGGGATGTCGAAGGGCGGTGGGTCATCGTCCACGACCACACCAGCGAGTCCGGCTGATACTGGTCGCCCGATCGGTCGGGGCGAGGTTATATTCCCTGTTTCGACGAATCCCTGCCTGAGTCAACGCCACACCTTCATTGGGAGTGATGACCATGCGCATTTCCGCTTCTCTGACCACCCTTCTGCTCACCTTCGGTCTCCTTGCCTGCGGCGGCGCCGCGGACGAGGGCGCGACCGAGGACACGACCCCCGTGGACACGACCGCGATGGCCGAGGAACCGGCGGGCGATATGGGCGGTCCGGCGGGCTCCTTGTCGACGCCCGCCTGGATGACGGTGGACGAGACGTCACAGACCGTGTCGATGGACATCGTGGCTGGTGAGACCGAGGCCAACAACCGCTGGAACTTCAACGGCCTCTATGCCGGCGAGGGGGCGATCGTCGTCCCCCAGGGCTACTCGGTGACGATCAACTTCACCAACGCCGATCCGAACCAGCCCCACTCGCTCGGGATCGACGAGGCGATGGACAGCTATCCCGCCATCTTCGAGAGCCCGGAGCCGGTCTTCGCGGGGGCGATCAGCCCGGACGCCGGCACCACCGGGACCGCCCCGAACGGGACGGCGACCGTGACCTTCACGGCCGAGACGGCCGGCGAGTACGCGATGATCTGCTACATCGCGGGCCACGCCGTGGCCGGCATGGTCATCCCCTTCGAGGTCTCGGCCGACGGCAGCGCCGGGGTGCGCCAGTAGCGATCCCCGAAGCGCCGCGGACCGCGGCTCCGGCACTCATTTCCGAGGTTCACGACGACGCGGGGGCGAGCGATCGCCCCCTCGTTCTTCCCAGGGGGATGGATCGCCCGGGTGATAAAAAAAGCGAGGCGGGCGAACGGATCGCCCACCTCGCTAGGGGGGTACAAGGGGTGCGGATGCGGCGGCCTTACTCGCTGCCACCCTCCCGGTCCAGGCCAACCGAGCACAGGTTCTTGGTGACGTCCGAGCAGGTCCGCCGGCAGCCGCCTCGTTCCATAAGGCGCAGAATCCCAGCGCGCGGGATCATCGGTCCTGACCCTCCTGGTCCAACGGGGACGGAAACTTGGCTCGGGCGGGACGGGTATACAATCCTGGTCGCGGCAACCTCAACTGCCACAGAGTGATACGTCGATGACCCGACGATCGACATGGTATGCGGTCCTGGCGCCGACTCTTTTGGTGGTCGGGTGTGACGGAGTGGGACCCTACGAAGTCGGGTCTTCCGGGGAGTTGCCGGCTCCGCGCGTGGAGGCGACCGACCCCGTGGGCGACCTCTGGCCCGCGGGACTCCTCGTTCCGGATCGGCCCGACCTGATCGGATTGACCGCCCTGCGGACCCAGGCGACGCTCGAGATCGAGCTCCGGTTCCGCGACCCCGTCAGCGGCCAGCTCGAGAGCCCGGACGCGTTCGGCGGCTTCGTGGACCTGGACGTCGACCAGAGTGCGCGCACGGGCGGGGAAGGCGCGGTCGACATCTTTCGCCCGCTGCAGGAGGCGGCCACCGGGCTCGGGGTCGAGTACATCGCCAGGATCGAGCTCGGCGGTCGCGCCTTCCTGTTCGACGTAGGGGCGAACGCCGAGATCGCGCCTCTGGATCTCGCGATCGACGGGGCACGGGTCACCGTCCGGGTCCCTCTCTCTCTTCTCGGGGACGACGGGCGGCTGAACCTCGCCGCCGTCGTCGGGAACCGGATGGACGCCACGGACAGGATTCCCAACTCGGGCCATCTACGGCTCGGCTCCTGAGTTGCGTTCCGGCTCGCCACCGGCCGGGGCAGTGGCCGTTGAGAACGTGAATCAGGCTGGAACGGGAACCATTCCTGAATCTTGACCGAATCACTCCGGAATAGTAGGTTCGGCGCACGATGAGGTTTACAACGCAAGCCGAGTACGGGCTGATCTGCAGCCTCCACTTGGCGCGCCACGCCGAGCACGGCCCGGTGGCGGCCCGCGAGATGGCCGAGATCGAAAACCTCCCGGCGGACTACACCGAGAAGATCCTGCGCCGTCTCCGCCAGGCGGGCCTGGTGACGGCGGTGCGCGGGGTCTCCGGCGGCTTTCAACTCGCGCGCGGCCCGGACGGGATTTCGGTCAAGGATGTGATCGACGCCACCGAGGGGTCCACCTTCGAGATCAACTGCACGGAGCACCCGGTGGACCCGGAGCGGTGCGGCGAGACTCACGACTGCTCGATCCGCCCGGTCTGGTTCGCACTCCGCCGCAGGATCGATGCACTGCTCTCGGAGATCCGGCTGAGTGACCTGATCGGGGAGCGCGAGGCGGGCGTTCGCGAGCTGATCGACATCACCTGGGGCCCGGTCGAGGCGGCCCCGGCCGGGGAAGCGTCGAGCACTACCCCCGCCTGACCCGAGCCCATGACGGAGCACGACGACCGATTTCCATGAACCGGACAGCCATCGAGGAGTTGATGACCCATACGAACCCGCTTCTGGTGATCGAGGACCTTCACACGTCGGTCGAGGGCAACGAGATCCTGCGCGGCGTGGACCTCACGGTCCGGCAAGGCGAGCTCCACGCGCTCATGGGCCCCAATGGCTCGGGCAAGTCGACGCTCGCCAAGGTGATCGCCGGCCACCCGGCTTACGAGGTGACCGGCGGCTCGATCTCGTACATGGGCGAGGACCTGCTCTCCCTCGAGGTCGACGAGCGCGCCCGCCGCGGTGTCTTCATGGCCTTCCAGTATCCCAGCGACATCCCGGGCGTCACGATCGCGCAGTTCCTGCGCCAGTCCGTCGTGGCGCGGACCGGGAGAGACATCGCGGTCTTCGACTTCTACGACGACCTGCAGAAGGCGATGAAGCTGCTCGAGGTGGACGAGAAGTTCGCCGAGCGGTTCGTGAACGACGGGTTCTCGGGCGGTGAGAAGAAGCGCAACGAGATCCTGCAGATGGCGATGATGAAGCCCGAGCTCGCGGTCCTGGACGAGACCGACAGCGGTCTCGACATCGACGCCCTCAAGATCGTGGCGCGCGGGGTCAACACCCTGTGCGCCGAGCTCGACAAGATGGGCGCCTTGATCATCACGCACTACCAGCGGATCCTGAATTACATCACCCCGGATGTCGTTCACGTCATGGTCCGGGGTCGAATCGTCGAATCCGGCGACCGTACGCTGGCGGAGAAGCTCGAGGCCGAGGGGTACGAGCTCTTCCGCGACGAAGAGGCGGCGGCCGGGGCGGCGAGCTGACGAGAGGAGACGAGCGATGCCATACGACCAGACCGTAGCGGCGCTCAACCTGGACGAGTACAAGTACGGGTTCAAGGACCCGGAGAAGTACGTCTTCAAGGCGGAGAAGGGCCTCTCGAAGCGCGTCGTGGAGCAGATCTCGGCGATGAAGGAGGAACCCGACTGGATGCTCAAGTTCCGGCTGAAGGCGCTCGAGATCTACGAGCGGAAGCCGGTCCCGACCTGGGGCGCGGACCTCTCGGGTTTGAACATGGACGAGATCTACTTCTACGTGAAGCCGTCCGAGGGCGAGGGCCGTTCGTGGGACGAGGTGCCGGAGGACATCAAGCGCACCTTCGACCGGCTCGGGATTCCCGAGGCCGAGCGCAAGTCGCTGGCCGGGGTGGGCGCCCAGTACGAGTCCGAGATGGTGTACCACAAGATCAAGGACGAGCTGTCGGACCAGGGCGTGATCTTCGACTCGATCGAAGACGGCCTGAAGAACCATCCGGATCTCTTCAGGCAGTACTTCGCGACGGTGATCCCGCCGCATGACAACAAGTATGCAGCGCTCAACTCGGCGGTTTGGTCGGGCGGATCGTTCATCTACGTGCCGCCGGGCGTCGAGGTCGACATCCCGCTGCAGGCGTATTTCCGGGTCAACTCGGAGAAGCTGGGCCAGTTCGAGCGGACGCTGATCATCGCCGACGAGGGTGCGAAGCTCCACTATATCGAGGGGTGCACGGCCCCGACGTACTCCACCGACTCGTTCCATTCCGGTGTGATCGAGATCATCGTCAACCGGGGTGCCAACGTGCGCTACACGACGATCCAGAACTGGTCCAACAACATGTACAACCTGGTGACGCAGCGGGCGCGGGTCGAGGAGGACGCTCGGATGGCGTGGCTGGACGGCAACCTGGGCTCCAAGATCACGATGAAGTACCCGTCCTGCTATCTGATGGGACGCGGCGCCTCGGGCGAGATCATGTCGATCGCCTACGCCGGCGCCGGCCAGCACCAGGACGCCGGGGGCAAGATGATCCATGCCGCCCCGTACACGACCAGCGAGATCGTCTCCAAGTCGATCTCCAAGGGCGGTGGACGCAGCTCGTACCGGGGCCTCGTCAAGGTCGAGAAGGGCGCCCACCACGCGTCCTCGAACGTGGAGTGCGACGCCCTGCTGCTGGACGAGGAGGCCCGCACCGACACGTACCCGTACATCGAGATCGACGAGAACGACGCTTCGATCGGGCACGAGGCGACGGTCTCCAAGATCGGCGACGAGCAGCTCTTCTACCTGATGCAGCGGGGGCTCGGGAAGGCCGAGGCGCGAACGATGGTGGTTCGCGGCTTCATCGAGCCGATCGCGAAGAATCTTCCGCTCGAGTACGCGGTCGAGCTGAACCGGCTCGTCGAGCTCGAGATGGAGGGCTCGGTCGGCTGATCCCCCTTCCGACGGGGCCGGAACCCGCTCGGGGTCGAGCGACCAGGTCCGGCTCCGTGCCCGGGCTTCCCGAGACAGATCCGCAGATCGACAAGTCCGAGGAGGAAGAGTGAGCGAGACGTTGACCAGGGACATCGAGACGGCGCCATCCGTCCGCGGGGAGGTCGGCCCCGAGACCGTCGAGGTGATCGTCCGAGACCGCGGCGAGCCGGACTGGATGGCCGAACGTCGGCGGCGGGCCTGGGAGGTGTACCAGGAGACCCCGATGCCCACGACGAAGACCGAGGAGTGGCGCTACACCGACCTCTCCAAGATCCCCTGGCAGGAGCTCAAGATGCACCTGCCGGAGCAGCCGGATCCGGTCGCGGATCCGGCGCGGCTGCCGGAGGAGCTGCGCGAGGCGGTGAGCGAGGCCGGCGGGTCGGCCGCCTTCGGGATCCAGGTCAACGGGGTCCAGGTCCATCGGCGGGTGGCGGACGAGCTGACCGCCAAGGGGGTCCTGTTCCTGGACTTCGAGACCGCGGTCCGCGAGCACCCTGACCTCCTCCGCAAGTACTTCATGACGTCGGCCGTGACTCCGGAGTTCGGCA